>Ga0153946_1001085_pt1 | contig 11899 bp, 12 predicted proteins | sample TSNJ030MetaG_FD_104751 | JGI IMG/M metagenome (GOLD analysis project Ga0153946, IMG submission 104751) | Attine ant fungus gardens microbial communities from New Jersey, USA - TSNJ030 MetaG | ecosystem: Host-associated > Fungi > Mycelium > Unclassified | place: USA: New Jersey, Wharton State... | reverse complement strand
GTGGTTTCTACCATAGCACCGAGTTCCTTTTCATCAGACAGGACATCCTCAATCATCAAGACCGCATTGCGGATAGCGGCATCTGCAATGAAGATTTTAGGCTTTCCTTTTAATGCTCCCTTGCTTCCCACATTTATTGGCTTTGCCTGATAAATGAGATTTGACATTTCTAATGCATTAATATAGCTGTCTATGGTGCTGACCGAAGTGTTTTCCAGTTCCTTTGCCGCCGTGGTTACACTGAAAATCTCTGTAGAGTTCATACAAAGATACAAAAACAGCTTTTCCATTAACAATGGACTTCGGATATTGAACAGGGTCAGCACGTCTCGCTTGATTACCTTATCAACCACATCTTCACGGAGCATCCTTTGGGCATACACATCATCATCAGACAATACCAGTTCAGGGAAACCGCCTATCATAAGATAGCGGTTAAAGTGCTGCGTAAGCGGCGTAAATTTGTCCATCAGGTCAGAAAGCCCGGCATTTGACATTTTTACAAGGCTGGTCAGCCGCAGCTTATCGGGCAATACCGGTTCGTCAAGCTGTAGCAGCCTGCAATACTCATAGAATGACATTGTCGGGATTTTCAACACACTCCATCTGCCTGTGCCGCTGTCAGCAGCACCTTTTTCAAGGATAGGGCTTGCGGAGCCGGTCGCCGTAAGATGAATCTCTTTGCGGCTGTCGTAAATCACTTTCATCCACAATTCCCAATTTTCCGTATACTGGATTTCATCGAGGAAGATATATCTCGTTCCCTCGATTGGGTAAAGCGACTCAAAAATCTCAAGGACATGCTCTACGTTGATAAGCTTCACAATCGGGTTATCAAAGGACACATACAAAATGTTCTTTGGCAAAATCCCTTCCTCTATTAGCGTATCAATCATCTGATACATAATCGTCGTTTTTCCCACACGCCTTGCACCGGACAGCACCGCAAAGCGTCTGACGGTTTTATGCTTTATCATTCGCAGGGCTTCATAGTAGGCAAGCCGTTTCTGCGGCTTGCTTTCCTCTTTGATGGCGGACGGATTACGCCACCACGGATTGTATTGCCGTAACACCTTAATGACTTGTTCATCAGTTACAAGAGCCATAAAAGCACCTCCAATATAAATATTTCCCAGGAATTATATAGTTATACTTTATCAATTTCAACGGAATTATGCAAGTATATTATAGTAATCGTCCGAAAAATACTTATTTTATTGGTGTTTGTTTACATTTTCTTATTGTAATAAACAAATGCTGCCAGAGATATAAATATTTGAATCAGCATTGCCCCGGCCAACAGCAAAGCCGCAGTATCCAGACTCAGAATAAGAAAAACGATCATTAAAATAAGATTTGTTCCGGCAGTCACCAACTGGAGAATTTCCGCTGCTTTCCCGCGAACGGCAATATTTCTCTCGTCCTTTTCTTCAATCTCAGCCATCTTATCCAGCTTTGTGCTCAAAATCAGATAATAGCTGAGCAGCCCGCACCCCAACAGGAAAACAACCCCGCCAAGGATTCCTAAAAGCAGACAAATATTTTCCGAAAAACCTAAATCCAAAAACAGCTCAGTACGGAAACTTAACAGCATATATAATCCACAAATTGTAGCGATAATTCCTAAAGTGTATCCGCCAATTCCTCCTGCCGAATACCATGGCTCTTCCTGATTTCTTCAAGCCGATTTTTCAAATAAGTATGCTTTCCATATTTTTAATAATTTGTTTTTTTATCAAACCATATCTTAAGGCTATCATCCTCATACTTCGCCTTCTGAATTTCCTTTCCTTTCGCCGCATCCGGAAGCGTATAAACTCTTCTTTCATTGCGATATGAAATAACGATATCTTCTCCCTTCTGTGCCAACTCCATCTCCTCTTTCTTTGCAGCCGGCAGATAAATCGTAAGGATCTGGACGTCATCATCCTTTTCCAGCTTGAATACCTTTTGCGAGTGCAGCACCTGCTCCGGATTGCTTTCGCCGTAGAAATCAGCCGTCTCCAGCAGCAGCGGGACCGATTTCAGTTCGCATTTTTTTAATTCCTGCCGAAACATCGGGACATCCCTGAATGCTTCCATCAACTCCCGCATTCCTTCTTCCTGCAATTGTGCCCATTTGCTGAAATACCCTGTCAATGCTTCCGGCGGATACATCTTGTTTACGATAATTGCATCGACATTGTAATCATACATATTTAAACAGGTAAAGCTGCGTTTTGTTTCTTTAATCACTACCTTCTCAGGGGTCGTAACCAAGCGAATGCTGACACTTTCTTTATCCAGCATCACCTCCTGAAGCCGTTCCAGACGATGCATTAGTTTCTCTGCAGCAGTAAAGATGTGGTCATCCGGCATCGGTACCTTCGTCATTTTCTCCACTAACGGTCCGATTGTCTTTATCGCTTTGCGTTTTACCGGAAGCACGCTGTCGATAACGTGCCCCAGCATCTCAGGAAATTTCAGCAGTACAAAGGTTTCACCACTGGGCGCACAATCTACAATCAAGACATCATACCGGTTGTCCTCATAGATATCCAGTATTTTAGACAATGCAAACAGCTCCTCAAGTCCGGGAAAGACCAGTAGTTCCTCCATCTCAATACTCTGTTCACTTTTCAGTGTCAGCAGCTGTTTTAAATATTCCTGAATACTGCCCCAGGCTTGCTCGCTCTCCTCTACTGCATCGATTTCCAAAGCTTCCAGATGTTCCATGACCCGGACCGGCTGGTTCGTGAGTTCCCTTTCCAATGAATCTCCCAGACTATGTGCCTGATCGGTACTCATAATCAGCACCTTACGTCCGGCCGCGGCTAACTTACAGGCTGTTGCGGCAGCAATACTCGTTTTCCCGACACCGCCTTTGCCGGTATATAATATTATCCTCATAAGATATTCACCTTTTTCACCTTCTCCGCAGCTTCCTCCGCGGCTGCCGGCTGCTCTTCTGAAACATCACCCATAAATGCCTGCATCAGTTCCATGCCTGAACCCAATATGCATTTCGTCACGATCTCTTTCATCTCTTTTTCAATCGTCTCAACATTTCCCCTGACTTCCGAAGGAACTAATTCCATAATGGCTTCCTTCCGATATTTCTGTGCCAGCCTCATTTTCTTTATTGCTTCCTGATTCATTATTCAGCCTCCTCTCTCCGGTTAAGCAGCCCATTCACCGGCTCAAACCGGATCTGCAGCTCTTCTCCCACGAACTTTGCTCCGCTGATTTCATAACTGCGCAGCGTGTTGGGAATCGGAATATTTCGCTTGAAATTACCAATTTTAATAATTACATCGGTACCTGAGATGTGCAGATCTACCTTATCCTTTGCTGCAAACGGCAGCGGTATATATAACTGGTAACTCTCATCGTCCTGTTCAAAACGCTCTCCTTTTATATCGCTGTTTACCGAAAATACATCGCGGTCTTTCAGAACCGTATCAACGATTCTGTCAATCCCTTCCAGACCATTCAGGTCAGTATCGAACCAGGCCACACGGTAAATCGGGATATTGGCAAACACCTCTTCCAGCTCTTCGATATAACCGGACTGGATCTTCACCCATTGATCAAAAAAGGTCTGTTCCATATCTTTGGAAAGAATGCGGTTGATGTACACCCCGTCCACCGGATAATTATATAAATTCATATACATATAATTTCGCTTGGTCTCCTCCACTACCATTTTTTCAGGCATTGTCACCAGCCGGATCGAGGATACCGAACGGTCTTTTAATAATTTCTGCAGATCAGCCAGTTTTAGATAGAGCCGTTCAATTTCATTCATCGCTTTCTGATCCGGCAATTCTACTTTAAAAGCCTTCTTCGAGACCGGTACCAGAATCTTCAGAGCCACCTTCTCGATCGGAAATAATTTTTCCATATACCAGGAAAGCAATTCCGGGAATTTGAGCAGCGAAAGAGTTTCGCCGGTCGGAGCGCAGTCGATAATGATTCGTTCGTAAACGCCGCTGTCATAGATATCCTGAATCTTCATCAGCGAAAACAGCTCTTCCAGCCCCGGCAGCATCAGAGTATTGTCGATCTCCCGATTTCCGAACCGCTCCGATGTCAGCAGATTCATGATCGCCCGCATAATTTCCTGAAATTCATGTTCCATCACATAAGCCGGGTCGATTTCAAAAGCATCCAGATTGTTTGTCACTTCTTTCGGTGTCCTGCCTAATTCCATTGCAAATATATCATTTAAATTATGCGCCATATCTGTGCTCACCAGTAATGTCTTTTTCCCTTCCAGTGCCGAACTCCTGGCATGGGCTGCCGCCATGCTGGTCTTTCCGACGCCACCTTTTCCAGTGAATATTAAGATTCTTCCCATTTTATTCTCCTTTCGAATATTTCGATTATCGAAGTATTTATTTAAAATGTAATCCATGCCGCTCTTGCATGGACTACACGTATTATTCGATTGTAATCTTCTTAATTGTCTTCTGTACTGCTGGTTCATCAGCATTCTGATTCATCTCTGCCAGAACCCGGAGCACTTTGTCGGATACAATTCCCAGCGTCTGCATTTCCTCCGGCGACAGGCATTCAATGACCTTCGCGCTGTATCTTGCAAATTCTTTCAAAATACTGCTCATATGCTCCTGCCCCAGTCGGTCAAGTGCAATTGTCACCACCCGCTTGTCTTCCGCTGACCGCTCTCTTTTGACCCAGCCGCGCTTTTCCATCCGGGCAACGATGCCGGTGGCAGTATTGAGAGGCACATTTACGTACTCGGCAATCTGAGTCATATTGACTTGTTTGTTACGGTACAGCAGCAACAAAATGAAAATCTCATTCTTAGTACCGTTTAAAAAAATATTCTCCCATATTTCCGTGGATATGACTGCCTTTATCTTATCAACGAAGTCAAAAATCATATTTTCCGAATTAAAGTCCTTGTATCCCAATTTACTTCCTCCTTCGAATTAATTTAATTCTATCACCGAATTATTGCCGTGTCAAGTAATTATTCTATCTCATTATAGCATATCCAAAGTCCACTTTGAATCCTCAGCTTTCTTTCTGCCCTTCCAGTACACTGTGGATTCTGAATGCATAGTCCGCCGCGGCTCTGGTGAAATACTCCGGATCGATCTGCAGCGGCTGAGTGATCATGCTAATCAGCCTGATAATCTGCACCTCGATTTTTTCACGGCTTTTATCCCGGAAGTATTCGGACACGATCTCGTAATCATCGGTCTGTAATTCCAGTTGTTTTACCGGAGATTCTGCAACTGCGCATAAGATACACCGCTCCAATACCACCTCACAGATATTATCCAGATATAATTCCTGATAATCCGGCACGATACTTTCCAGCAATCTTATCACTGCTTCCCGTTCAAAACAGTCCAGAAATTTCTGTTCCGCTTCAATCCCTTTCAGATACGTCAGAATCAAATTCACTCCACATAAATCAGGTGTTCTGTTTATCACCGGATAATCTAAAGTAAGCAGATGATCCTGAGGCTTAAATTTAGGATCATACCTCAGGAAAAACGCCGGCATTCCTTCTAGTATCGTCACCCGATAATTTAGGCAGCCATAATCTTCAAAGTCTGCTGTGATTTTATCATAGATTGCTTTGGCCTCATAAACCTTCCCGATGACAATTTCATATCCTCTGTCATACATGACCTGTGCCGCCGGCAGGTCTTGCTCCGTTCGGATGCCGTTGTCCTTCCCGCCGGTATTTTCTTCGATACAGTAGATCACCGCTTCCATTATTACACGAGCCGTTTCATAAGTCACAGAAGTGCTTTCTTTTGAGGTATATTTATCGGTCAGCCGCGATACAACCGGTAACAATTCTTCAATCTGGTATTCCATACCTGCCTCCTTCTCTTCGCCGTTATTCCCAGAAAAGTTCCTTCAAAGTCTGCATATACAAATTTCTGTCCCATCTGGGCACATCGTCAAACTGTGCATATTCACTCTGTCCGCCGGTCGCCTGATACCCCCGGTATCCAGCCCGGACCGCTTCAGCGAAACGCTCCAGACAAGTCCCTTCCAGATAATCCAGATCGCCAAAACATACGCCATCAAACTGCTCCCGCATAAAGGTCAGCAATTCATCATCGGTCAGCATGTCTTGGGCTTCATTCTTGAATTCATAAAAGATGTCCTGAAGCCGCACCAAAGTGTCAGTATATTCGGACTGATTCAGATACTGCGAATCGCAGAATACATAAATCAGTCTTTCCAGAATTCCTTCACTGAATTCTACACGCTGGTACTTTTGCAGACTTTTATCTCGGCATGCGGCCAGCTCCTTTGCATCCTGCTCAGTCAGCTCCAGCCCAAATCGTCTGGTCTTCCCATTAATAGAAACAAGTGCTGCCAATTCATTTTTCCGCTTCTCCTGAAGCAGCAATTGAAACATATCCTTTTCCATACTAACTCCCTCCTTATGCGTAGTAGCTCATTATACTCCCGGTGCAAAATCATTACAAGACTTGAAAAACGGACCATTTTATGGTATTATATATGCAAAGGAAGGACGAAAAACATCATGTTTTTCGTCCTTTTGACTGCCGTCAGGCTCTTTTCTATTATTTTCCCTCAACATACTCTCTCATCCCCTGAAATATCAGCCACACAGATGTTGCACCTGCATCCTGATAACCCACTGCACGTTCCATCAGGGATTTCGCACGGCCGAATTTCGCAACATAGTTTTTCGTGTCTTCCATACCCTGTTTGGCTGCCGTTTCCGCAGCTCTCAGTGTTTCCGGAAGCCCTTGTGCATGAGCTGACTCCATCACCAGCACTGCCGGTTCCAGAGCATCCACCATCGTCTTGTCCCCTGGCTGCGCCTTCCCCCTCTCCTTAATAGCTTCCAGACTCCTTCGCATCATGACAGTTAAATCCGCTGCTGTCAGTTCTCTTTTTGGTTCCATTCCCTTTGCGCCTGCCAGATACAAGCTTCCGAAGATGACTCCGGACGCTCCGCCCATTGACATCAGCATCGCTTTCCCGGCGTCAGCAAATACATCATAAACACTTTCATACTCCTGATTTTTTAGTTTTGCTTTTGCTTTCAGCATTCCTCCCGCCATACCAATTCCATGATCTCCGTCACCGATGGCACTGTCAATTTCCGTTAGATAAGGTTTTTGTTCTATCACTTTATCTGCTGTATAGATTAACATTTCTTTTACCTGTTTTGGATCTAATTTATCAATCATTTTTGAGCTTCCTCCTTTGCATAATAAGGAGAATAACAGGGGGCGTTATAGTATTCTTTTAATTCTTCATCCAGTTTCATCAGTGTAATAGAGAATCCGCCCATTTCCTGAGAAGTACAGTAATGATTCAAATCAGAGTCATATACCCTGATATTATCCCTTGTCAGCAATTCCCCGACTTTTCTATAAACAATGCTGAGTTCCAGCAGCGTTGTGGAGCCCAGACTGTTCACCAATACGCACACCTCATCTCCCGCATTTATTTCCGCCTCTTCCATAAGATTCTGATATAGAATTTCCACCAACTCATCTGCCGGCCGCATCGTCGTCCTTTTAATGCCCGGTTCCCCGTGCAGGCCCATACCATACTCTATTTCTCCTTCGCCCAACTCGAAGATCGGCTTATCCAGGCCAGGCAGCTGACCGGGCTGAGTGGCAATCCCTATAGAATATGTATGATCTCTGGCTTTTTCAGTAACTCTGACCGTTTCTTCTAATGACAGCCCTGCATCACATGCAGCACCGGCCACCTTAACTACAAATACATCTCCAGCGATCCCACGTCTGTCTTCTAAACGTTCTTTCGGAGCCGACACGACATCATCCCAGACCCGTACGTGAGCTGTTGATATTCCCTCATCATTTAAAAATTCCTCACCCATATCAAAGTTCAGATTATCCCCTGCATAGCATCCATATACAAAAAGTACCCCTTCCCCGCTGTTGACTGCCTTTGCCGTTTCATATATGGTATTCGGATCCGGCGAAGCGAAAATATTTCCGCAGGCTGCCGCGTCCGCAAGCCCCTTTCCCACAAATCCGGAGAACATTGGCTCATGACCGCTGCCGCCGCCTATTACCAACGCCACTTTTCCCTTTCTTCTATGCTTCGAGATTACACCATTCACCTCCGGATGCTTTTCATAATGACGAGCATGCGCACTGATAAAACCTTCCATCATTTCGTCAATAATATTTTCAGGTTCATTGATTATCTTTCTCATGACTGTCCTCCGTACTAATATTTAATTACCGCCTTGATTACATCATCTTTATGGTCTACATTATATGCCACGCCTTCTATGACATCTTTAAAATCAAATTCATGTGATACGATAGACTTCAGAGGGACCGTTCCTTCACTCACCGCCTGAATCGCTGCAGGATAAAGGTTGCGGTATCGGAATATCGTCTTCACATCGCCCTCTTTTGCGCTCAGACTTCCGATGTCCATAACCACTTCCGGTTCCGCACACATTCCGACTAATATTACTCTTCCGCCATTTTTGATAAGCTTTGCCGATTGTTTTGTTGTGAATTCCGCGCCTGCGGTTTCGAATACCAGATTCACTCCGCCGCCCGGCAGAGTCTTTACAAATTCTTCTATATTTTCTTCACTGGCATTAAAGATCCTTTTGACTCCCAGCTCTTCCGCTTTTGCCAGCCTTTTTTCGATCATATCTACGGCATAAATCTCATTGATACCCCTTGCCTTCAGCACCATAATAGTAACCAATCCGATACATCCGCAGCCCAGCACCACCGCACTTTGCCCGATCTCGGCTTCCGCAATTGCAGCTGCGTGGAATCCCACTGCCAGCGGCTCAATCAATGCTCCCTCCATCGTATCTACGTTATCGGGTAATTTATAACACATACCGGCGGGATGAACACAATAATCAGAAAATACCCCTTCCCTTTCCCCCGGAATCGCCATAAAGGACATATCATAGCATAGATTATACATACCCTTTTTGCACATCTCACATTTACCGCAGGGCACTCCGGGCTCTATAGCTACCCGGTCTCCTTCTTTGAAGTCCTTTACGCCTTCGCCGGCTCCTGCCACTATACCGCCCGGTTCATGGCCTAATACCAGCGGCCCGTCCGGTACCCAGTTCCCTAATCTTCCCATTTCGTAAAAATGTAAGTCCGAACCGCACACCCCTACATACTCTATCTTTATCAGCAGTTCGCCCGGTGCAGGCTGCGGAATATCCTTTTTCACCCATTCCATTTTTCGCGCTTCTGTCATAACTGCAACATTCATTTTTCCATCCATTTTTTCACCTCTTTTAAATATGTACCAGGTTGTAATTGTTTCATATATATGGGGCTGCTGCACGAGCAAAAGGTCTCCCGCAACAGCCCCATAACTTTCTCAGGGCTTTTTACTTTCTACTCTGCGTAAATAGTTGTCAAAAGTTCATCTACATTATCTTGGGTAATCCATTTCATATCAATGTAAGATAACTCTTTTTCTGTTACTGTACCTTCCAATACATCATAGGCCTTCTGAACTGCGTCGCTTCCTTCCAAGGCCGCATCCTGGTATACCGTACCCAGTAATGTCCCGTCTTTTACTGCGTTGCATCCATCCAAAATAGCATCCACACCGGTTACTACTATCTCATCGCTCAGACCGGCTGCTTCCAGTGCCTGAATAGCGCCCAGCGCCATCTCGTCATTATGGGCTACAATCGCATCAATCTGTCCGCTGAATGTCTCCAGCCAGTTTTCAACCAATGTCAGCGCTTCTTCTCTGCTCCAGTTTGCCGTTTGCTGGGCCAGTACTTCAATCTTTCCTTCGTATTTACCGAGTATATTTTGATTGCCTTCCAAACGTTGGATCTGTGCGGACTGCCCAATCGGTCCTTCAAGAATAACCACATTTCCCTCGCCGCCGATTTCATCAATTGCATACTGCATTTCCAGTTCTCCTGCCAGCACATCATCCGGTCCGACATAATGATACGGTTCTTCGGTATTGAAGAGCATATTGACGCCTACCAGCGGGATACCTGCTTCTTCACACATTTCTATCGCAGGAAGAATCGCGTCGGAATCCACTGCCGCAACAATAATTACATCTACCTTCTGGGCAATCAGATTTTCAACCTGGGTAATCTGAGTCTGCGCATCCTGCCCCGCATCAAGCATCACGAGATCACACCCCAGCTCCTCGGCCTTTCCCTCCATACCTTTTACCATGAGCGTCACAAATTCCGTCATATAGTATACCGTGCATCCGATCGTATAACCATCTCCATCATCTTTTTGCGTCTCCTGCTCTCCGGTGCTATCACCTGCAGGCTCCTCTGTTCCCGAGTCACATCCCATGACTAACATAGCAGCCATTGCCACTACAAGTAAAATTGATAATATTCTTTTCTTCATAACTTTTTTCCTCCTCTTTTATTGGTTGCGTTTTGAATCGATTAAAATCGCCCCGAGAATAATCAATCCCTTAACTATTTGTTGGTAAAACGATGACACATTCAGCAAATCCAGTCCGTTATTAACGATTCCTAATAATATGGCTCCCACCATGGTTCCCCAGAGTCTTCCCCGTCCGCCGGAAAGGCTGGTTCCTCCGATGACGGTAGCCGCAATGGCATCCAGCTCATATCCGTTGCCGGCAGTCGGGAGTCCCGCTGATACACGGGCCGTTAGAATAATTGCTGCAATGCCGCACGCCGTACCGCTTAATACATACACCATCATTTTGATGCGCTTTACATTAATTCCCGATACCATCGCCGCATTCTCGTTCCCTCCCACTGCATATATGTATCTGCCGAATTTCAATTTGGTCAGCATGATACTGGCCAGAACAAATACCACGATCAGTATAATGGTCGGAGCGGGTATTCTTGCAATACTTCCTTTTCCAATGGCCAAAAAACCTGTCGGGAGGTTAGAAATCGGCCGGCCGTCACAAAACACATAAGTCATACCTCTGGCAATGGTCATCATGGAAAGGGTAACCACAAATGGCGCCGCATTCCAATATGCTATAAAATATCCATTATACAGCCCCAGTAATGCTCCTACTAAAATAGCCAGAAGAATAACTACTATCATCGGAAGGTTTTTATCCCTGAGTAACCCCGCGGTTACGATTCCCGAAAATGCTACAATAGAGCCCACCGACAGATCGATGCCTCCGGTCAGACAGACAATCGTCATACCAATTGCAAGAATTCCGTTAATTGCTATCTGCCTCACCACATTGAGCAGGTTTGTCGTCGTTAAAAAGTTCTTAGATACAATGGACAAGACCACTCCCAATCCGACCACGATAAATATCAGCATATAGGTCTGGATCCAGTTTTTGTCAAATCCTTTTGCTTTCTCTTTCATCACTATCTTCCTCCTTCACTCACATCTGAAGCATACATCATGATTTTTTCCTGCGTTGCTTCTTCACTTGTCAGCTCTCCTCTTTTTCTTCCTTCATAAAAAACGAGTATCCGGTCAGACATTCCCAGAATCTCAGGCATCTCCGATGAAATGAATATAACTGCCTTTCCTTCTTCCGCAAGTTTCGCTACCAGCTTATATATTTCTGTTTTGGCACCTACATCGATTCCCCTTGTAGGCTCATCAAAAATCAGAATTTCCGGATTCTGCAGCAGCCATTTTGCCAATACAATTTTTTGTTGATTCCCGCCGCTGAGCTGTTTGACCTGCTGCTGAAGACCGGGCGTCTTAATGTTTAGTTTCTCCCGGTACTCCTGAGCCGCTTTCAGAGCCTTTTTCCGCTGAATCACGCCGCCCCGCCCGGACAGTTTATTAAGAGACGCAAGTATGATATTGTCATATACACTCATATCGAGTACCAGACCATTTCCTTTGCGGTCTTCCGTTACGTAGCCGATACCCTTTGAAATCACTTTGCGCGGAGTCGGTTTTTCTATCTT
>Ga0153946_1001084_pt1 | contig 11901 bp, 10 predicted proteins | sample TSNJ030MetaG_FD_104751 | JGI IMG/M metagenome (GOLD analysis project Ga0153946, IMG submission 104751) | Attine ant fungus gardens microbial communities from New Jersey, USA - TSNJ030 MetaG | ecosystem: Host-associated > Fungi > Mycelium > Unclassified | place: USA: New Jersey, Wharton State... | reverse complement strand
CCTGGCACACAATTGCAGTATATAAATCTCGCTGAGGAAGCCACAGACACTCTGCCCATTCAGTTTCAATGGACCTACATACATGTTTACATTTTCTAGCACTAAGATACTTTACATATCCCTTTACTTCTCTCTGGTTGAAAGTATACACCGTGCCAGTGCATTACCTACTACCAACTTGATCATTAATTGCTTGGGAGTAGAATAAATATACATTCAGACGTCACCCAATGGCTGAGGGATAAAAGAATGAGAACGAACTATTTGAACGATCTAAGACCATGTCTCAGATCGATGATGTTTAATTTTAGCTGAGTAGCCGACTTGACAGCTCACTTCAACAGGGAGAGAATTATGTATGACGATTTTTTGGTTGGGGCAATGCGATGTCTATCTTGTTTAATCTTCTAACTGCTATGCATAGTACTACAATACTGTGTTGTGGATTTATCTCTTTGGACCTAGTTCGTTTCCATCTCGCATATTACATCTTTGTCTCTTAGCTGTTTGTGCACCTCAGCCTCGTTCCATGATTCTGAGTGTCTATTATCACTCTAGGTCCCTGCCGCTCGTTATAAAATACTGAACTACGGGCGAGTTTGTCTACACACATCAAGGAATCATGATAATTGTAAAATCAGGTCCTACCTCGAGCGTCTTTCACATATCTTTATAGAGATCAAGCGCTTAAGCCTCATGTTGTGAATTAAAATATGTACTTCGTATTTACAGCTTGTTTGTGTTACTGTTCCCATAGTTCCTGTTAACATATACCTGTACATGATGATAATACTTGGACGTTCCTTTCTCTACCATGTCGAGGACTCGCTTATTCTATAACCTCCTATCTATGATTAAATCCATAACCTGTGGGAGCAGGGAACGCGAGAACCTACCTGAGCAAGGAAAGAACTTGCGTGATGGGAATAATTGCTATTAAACCCTATCCAATCGTGGATACTCTACAGCTTTGTACCTTCTCACAGCAAGTTCGCATGTATAAGCAACATTCTCTAAATCTGTCTCAGCCCGATCCGCAGGGGGGCACCACTGATCTGTGGCTAACATAGTTACCCCGAGGTAGAATGGCCCAGATAAAAATCTTGTGTTTCAATTAGTCCTAAATATAACGTACAAATACATATGTAATATCATAGCAAATCATGGATCAAATGCAAAGTAGGAGGAATAGTCCATTATTTTTGAGCAATCAATGTCATACAATCTCTTGGGCTTTGTCCACAACCCCTGCCAGGGTAATTGTATGACTATTCCTTTTTGTTGATCTCCCACTCTGAGCCACACCGATGAACGATGAGACACTAGACTCCTTCGATTTTTCATCGATATAGTCACGCTTGTGTGTCAGCAGCCGGACATGCTCGAGTGACTCAAGGTTGACGACTCTCCGTGAGTCAAGCATGAATAACTCGTAGAGAAATGCTGCAACCAACATTCCAGCGGTGCCCGTCAGAGATGATATTGCAGCATATGAGCCCCCACTCGCTACGATGTGATGAGAAACACTGTCAGAGAGCAACACTACAAACTTACCTCCTCTGCCCCAGATTGTCAAAGCCCACAACCTGCCTCCCATGTCTCGTGAAGCATTGAGTATAGAGCTGAAAGAAAAGATGGAAACACCGCTAAATAGAAGAGGATCTCGTCTCAGACCTTGCCTTGGAGAGAGAAGTTAAATGATGGCTTACACTGCGAATGCTCCGACCCAAGTAGACATTCGTGGTGTCACTAATGTATTGCTAGGATCCATAACAGCCCAAAAAGTCGTGTATGCTGTAAGACTCTATAAAATTTAATGAGCCAGCGTAACAGCTCATTGCTTTTGAGTAACTAACCGCAAGGAATTCGCTCAGCCAAGCTCCCCAGATCGTCTGACCGAGCGGAACATAGAATGCGAAAACGCCGCTAGGACCCTGAGTAGTGAATTGGAGCTCTTCGAGTACGCCACGTTGTCGCATTACATCTTCGATTTGGAGAAACAGATAACGAAATGGGAAATAAACGCCTGCACACGCAAGATATCCACCTAGAATCTGAGAGGCGATATAGCTGCGAACCATAAGGATGATGAATAGCATCATGCAAAGAGCCATCCACTCACAATGGAACTTTCCACTTGGGAAATCTACGAAAGAGAGAAAATGCGATTGTAATGCTCGGATTAAAATGACCTGCAGACACCGTTCCAGATGTTGAGACACAGAAGATAATCCCAAATGCGACGCTCAGCCCGACTTGTAAAGGCCCAGCTGCAAATTTATACTTAATTGTATTCTGGTTCTTTCTTGTGCGACTGTTCACTCACAAGCAAGCGTTGGGTTATTGTTTACAATGGCATTCAATTGAGCCAGTCCACAGGCTATAGCTGATCGCAGGTCAATGGATTGCAGGTATAATGGTAACAGTTGCAATACTCACACAAGAATGAATAAATGAAACAGCCGACCTGAACCTGTCAGTTCTTCAACAGCGTGAAGTGGAAGAGACGGCTCTACCATTTCTGCCCAAAGTTCCATGAGGAATGGAGCACACTTGAGCCTATTTCGTCGAGCCTCTAATGCGTTCAACCATTTTGGTCGGTCAAGTATGTCGGCGAGATGAACTGTCGGTGGTTCAACTTGCATTGGCGTCTTCTACAAGAGTTGCTAGGAGTAGAATGAGGTGAGGAGGAAGAATGGAGGACCACCCTTCTTATTCTAGATTATGGTGCCTCCGATTTCGGAGGTAGATGCATTATCACTCGGCTAGGTGCAAGCTCCCAGCAATCGCTTAGAGTGTCTGCTTGAATCTCCGGTTTCGGTATCCAAGTCATTTCAGATTGCTCCTGATAGAGCAATTGGCCCACGTGACAATCGACGTTATTGGCGCGATGCTTTCCTTTTTAGACCAAAATGCTGCGTAAGCACCAAGCACGAGTCCATGTCCTCGGTCATCGGAAGTATCGTTGGTTCTGATACAGGTATCTGGACTCAACACCTGTGCTTCAAATTAGACTCAATTGATAGCGACACTTGTAGGTGAGTGATCGTGAGTGATTTGTCCGGCAGCGCTGAAGAAATGAAGTATCAGATAATTATACTTAAAGACACGTGTACAGCGCTGCCAATTATCACGATCCTGGGATTTTTCTCATGCATCTAGTTCCGCGACAGCCTGGAAATATAAGGCCGCTTCTCTTCTACCTATCATGAGCAAAGGAGCAACGGCCGCATACGATATCATTGGTTTCTTTTTACCACGCTCGGCAAGTTTTGAGTGGGCCATAGTGATGTGACTGATGTGGCAGTCGATATCAGTAATACGAATAATCGGCAGTGACTGATGTGCGGAGCAAGGGGTACAGGCCCCTTTTCCGAGATTTCCGGGGACATCAAAGGAGTCCCTGCTGAAGGAAATGCAGAACAATGACGGTACACTCAAATCTGTAGTACCTTTTTCTTGTTCCCGATCAACGTCGATTCGACAATCTCAATTCGAGGTAGTCAATGCCGCTGCATTACTATCACAAAATATTCAGATGATACATCCAAGAGAGGAGCTGTTTCATCAATGTACTTTCTAAAGGGAAAGACCTAACAGATGAAACATGAGGGACGATTACGTCACAATAGAGCATTCAACCCTGTAAGTGCTTTGCTGTGATAACCCACGTCTCAGCTTGTGAAACAAATCGTTGAACAGTTCTAGTGCGAGTAAGTTTCGAGCGCTTGTGGCTTATGATCTCCCTATTAAGTCATAAATGCTCAGGAGAGGTTCTAAAGAGTGCGTTGAATGATTCTGTGTGAGTAAACGGAGTAATTGTAAAGCGATCCCTGGTCGAGAGCGCCGATCAATGTCTATCAAAACTCATAGGGTCTGATCAAGTAGACCCGCATTGAATTCCGAGGTATGATCACCGGTGAGCGTCCCGCTGTTGTAACAGTGGCTATGCATTAATTTACCCTTGCTCTGTTCTTTATCACTCCCACCATTGCCTTTTATTCATCGGTGACACTCATAAGCACAGTTGACTCAACCTAATACTTACTGTACTTGTATATCACTGCAAAAAAATTGGGTTTTTTTTTGAGAGATAGTAATTGCAGGGTTGTGTTCATTGAGCACACGATAATATTACAAGGAATAAGGAAGAAAAAAACAAAATTACCAGAGAAGAGACTGGGAATGTAACTGTGATTCCTCTGGAGGTCCTTCAGCCATTAATTCAATGGTTTCTGGAGGCTGGTAAGCCCCTTTTAGACTAGGTCATGATTTTAGTAAGAACTTTGAAACTGTCCTCCCCGGGAGATATAGCTATTGGGACGTGCTTGTAATTGTCTGTGTTCTTCCCCGGGAAGATGGTGGACTCGCAGTAGAAAAAAAACAGGAGTATAATGTATTCGGAAAGCCTACAAAGAAGATATTTTCTTTGTGCAAGGTTTTCAAGGCGCCTCGAGGCGATGATGATGTTGTTGACCGTAGGGGTATGGTTCCTGCATCTACTGCACTGTCAGCTGCATATGGATTTTCCTCAGAGGGATGTGGTTGGGCATACTGAGCTCAGAGTGTCATTGGACTCTTTGCCAATTCATTGGCTTACTTATCTCCATATATCACGAGAATGTGAATTAGTGGTCGTGCTCCATCTATAGACAACATCAACCATAAAGGGTTTTGTGTATTAAATTACACTATGAATGCCTCCTCACTTCACCTTCGCTCTTACATGGTATTTTAGTATACTATTATCGGCCGTGGCCCCCAAAATCAGGACAGCCAATGAGGTGATGACAGTGGGTAGCCTGGTTCTCAGGGTCAGTGACTTATTAATCTATCCGTCCATCCATCATTTAGAATGGGCGGTACGAGATGAAATCTATCAGTGATATCCTTAAGGCAAAATTGTGAGTAGATACAAACCCGCGACATAGAAAAGTGCCTATATGATATGTTGGTGCGGACGAGTGGCGCGGCCGTGGCACAGACATATGATTCATCTGTATCCTTGCTACAGTGGACTGGTAGTATACTATTGATGGCTGATCAGTAGCTTTCCGACAATCTTGTTGATGGGACGAAATAGCCTTGGACTAGCTACGGGTAGATTTTTGTTTCAGGTTACAGTAGAGGTGTCACTGACTTCGCTTGAATATACTAAAAACTAACCAAATGTAAAGTAGGCATTCATGGGATTGTCCAGTTTCTGGGGTAGACAAGTGGTGCAGATCGTATATCTGACACAGTTGCTACTTTGTAGGGTTGCCATTCGGCATGATAGTATCGCAAAAAGATCAAGAGGTCATAGACTTGGGACATCTGTCAATACAAATTCCACAGAAATCTTATCCTCACCACTCTGATCGTTCTCTGTATATGTTAAATATCTATATCCGATTAAGATCGAGTTTCGCTCTCATGACAGAAAATTTTTCTGTTGCACGAGACGAGAGAATCAAGCTTATAATTTGATGTCGATGAATAAGTGGGAAAGAACAGAGGAAAAGATTGAAGAACTGAAGGCATACCTCCAGAGCGTTGTTGACCTAGAGAGTCATAGTTCATTTACTTGCGCAAGTCGCGTTTGATTGATACCCCTGTTTTTTTGTAAGACCAGTTGCGCGTCCGTTCAATTGACGATCATTCGCTTGGGCCGCCTTTATTTCCTTATCTTCGCGCTTACACAATACGATGCTGGTTCTACAATACTCTATCCAAAAAACACCCTGAAATAAATAGCATGAAATCATTATCAAGAAGAACCCAGTTCGAGGCATACATTGGGCTAGTTGATACAAAATTGACGTTCTGTAGAACAGACAGCGTCTTGGGGAGAACGAGAATCTTTGTGGTTAGTTTGAAACTGATTGGAGTGTGGTAAACTATCCTCGGCACTTAAGCTATTTGTGTGAGATTTTGGAAGTGACCGTGTACCTGCCGATCTGTACGCGATTTTGTCCATGTCCGTGCCTGGCGACTGTTGCGCCACTGTTGTCTGTCACACCGCTCTCTCTCTCACGCCCAAAATGTGGTCGCTTAAAGATGACTCTGGAGTCGCCATCTAATGGTTGAATCAGTTCATGGATCCGCAATTAGGCGTTGGCATTGAGAGAGAGAGAGCAAGCATGACGTTGTCAGAATGAGTCGATATTGCCACCGACTCACACTAACGTCCTATCAGTAAACCGGTGACACATTATGAACAACAACCTGCGATTACATAACTCTGTCACTTGAAGGATTACTTCGGGGTTGTTGTAGTTCTTTCGTGTAGTCTCATAGCAAGTATGGAAGGATCACCTTGGAAGGCCTATCATTCACATTCCAGCGTTTTAATTTACAGCAATCGACTGTTTCGGCTCCAAATGGTGGGTATAATTACTTATTATACTAGCCTCCAAGCCTGGTTCAATTTGCCGGTACGTCGTTGAGAGAGAGCGTATTCTGGCCAATCAAACTCTGACTTCGATGGGAAATTATAACTGGGTCTGATCATACCAGTGCACACTTTCAAGGTGCAGGAAACCATAGAGTTGTTCATTCCACTTTTCCCGAGACTTTAAATCAAAATCAAGTTATGAGGACTTGGACTGGGTGCCGCAGCGGATGAACCTATCGATTCACCCCCTCGAAGTAGGATCCTGATCAGGTTCCTCAACGAGAAGTCAGGTTTGAATGAAAATAACTGAGTTTGGTCAGCACAAGCACTTGAGAATTGGGTCATGGGGAGATGAGAAAGGTTGCATTGGCTGTCCAGTGTCAGATCACTTCCAAGGTTCGTGTGTGTCCTCGTCATCTCGAAACAACTTGTGATCGATTTCGCGTTTGAACAGCGTGTGGTTTTCATGCCCAGAAATACATTTCAATCGAACATTGATTTGATACGAAAAAAGTTTGGGAGATGAGATCAGGATCCTGAATGAAGTTCTGAAAAATCTCAAATCTCAAATCTCAACTCCCACTAGAGCTGCATGACTGCAATGATGTAGCGTTTCATTCCTTTTGGAGTATAGAAGAACTAATCGAAACTTGATGTTACGCATGGTAGGCAAGTTCAAGGGTGATAGTGACTTTGAGAGACGACCATTCGTCAATCAAAAATTATAGAAATACATACTGTTATGATGAGTTCAAGGCGATGCTGTCGTTTGGAGAAACAAAGTCCTCTCTGAAGACGGTAGCAGGTAGCCAATCGAAGCTATCTGAAATTGAACCACGCTCTATCTCACAATGATACGCACGACCCTCATCAGAAACGTGAACCACAAGTCAGAAATATATATATATATATATATAGTGTCAGCGGTGTTATTGGTGAAAGGTGTATCAGTTCGTTCCACTAGAAGCAGGGAAAAACGATGCACCATCGACTTCACTTACTCTTCTCCACTCGCCCTGATGATCTTGCTAGAGGGTCCTTCCATTATTTCCTCTGTGAGCTGAAGAGTTGACTCAAGGCCTGGAGGAAAGACGGATGGATAGATGTCATAATAGTCAAGCGGATTCTAGGTCATGCAGAATTCGGTCGTAGAAGCACTGATGCGAGTAGTCTCCCGTGGCGGCAGACAGTGGTGATAGTGAGCATTTCGGAGTTAGAACCTTCCGCGCATGAAAGATCAGCTGGCGTTAGTCATCATCGCAGCTAAACATATGGACCAAGAATAGCGGGATATATAAATTTGTCACAAACAGATGCCCAGATGCAATATAATGGAATAAAACTACACAACAAAGAAAACTCGAACCAAGAGAGATATAATTTCTAATGTTCACTAACGAATACAGCGGCCATACCCATACCCGACCCAATGCACATTGATGTGACGAACACTCGTTTATCAGTCTGCTTGGCGATGTTGAGACCAGTAGCAACTTGACGAGCACCAGTACAGCCAAGAGGATGACCAATGGCAATAGCGCCACCGTTTAGGTTGACCTTTTCAAAGGGAATCTGGAGATGTTGAATAGAGAAAACTGCCTGGCTAGCAAAAGCCTCGTTGATCTCGTAGAAATCAACGTCATCTTTGCTCAGACCGACAAGTTCAAGGACTTTAGGAATAGCGAACGCAGGTCCGACACCCATAATGCGTGGGGGTACACCAACCACTGCGGAGTTGACGAATTTGCCAATGATAGGTAAACCGAGCTTGGTAGCGACGGAACGGCGGGCAAGGAGGACGGCGGCAGCACCATCTGAGACCTGGGAAGCATTACCCGCGTGGGTGGAGCCGTTCTTGATAAAGGCGGGTTTGAGCTTGAAAAGGCTCTCAGCTGTGACACCATCACGAATACCGTCGTCATAGTCTACAACGATGTCGACCTCTTTCTCCGTCTTGGGGTCAATGATAGTTGTTTTTATGGGAATAATTTCGTCTTTGAACTTTCCAGCTTTGTTGGCGGCGGCGGCCTTTTGGAAAGAGTGCGCAGAGAATTCGTCTTGAAGTTTTCGAGGGATATGGAAGTCAGCGGCAACGTTTTCTGAGGTGATACCCATGGGGATCAAGCAGTCTTCTGACTCTTGATTGGCAAGCACGGCATCGGATACCTCTGGGGCAGCACGAGAACCAAAACCATGCGTCATAGACTCTACACCAGCACCTATGGCAATAATGAGTTGGGAATGGGGATATTGGAGGCGACGTACCGATGCCAATATCAATCTGGCCAACCTTGATTTCGTTGGCGATTTGAGTGACAGCGGTGAGGCCTGATGAGCACTGACGGTTGACAGTGTTGAGAGCGGTGGTATTGGGTATTCCAGCATGGAGGGCAGCCATGCGGGCAGCAGAAGCACCACCACCAGGAGGAAGTACATTTCCGACAGCGATATCCTCAATGAGCTTGGGGTCAAGGTTGACGCGGGTATATACAGCCTTGAGAACATTGGAGAGGATAAAGTCGGGCTTTGTATCCTTGAACCCGCCTTTCTTGCCCTTTGTGATTGCAGAGCGGAGGGCGGAAACGATGACAACATCGTCATCGCGTTTTTCAAGGAGGCGGTGGTAAGCAGACTGAGTAGCCATTAGGACGGTGATGAAGGGGTGGGAGGAGTATTGGTATTTGTAAGCGAGGGCTAATCACATGGGCGTAAGGTAAGTACCGGGTGGGATTCACATGCGCAGAGGAGAGTGGACTGCTTATTGATGATGGGTGATTCTGCAGCTGATGATTCTAGTCAGGATTGATGATGGGTGATTCTGCAATTGGTGATGCCAGTTGGGATTGATGATGAGTGACTGATTCTGCAATGATGATGATGTGATGGGATCATTGGAGGAGTGGTGGAAAGACGGTTCCGAGTATGTTACGTGGAGGATACGTGTTGGAGGGACGTAAAAGGAAGAGGAAGGACGAGGCAAATGGGCATCGGACCGATCCAATAGGCATTGACTCCTTCGCGGGTGGGCCATAGCGTGGGTGATCTCAGATTTGCCGAGAAGCCGTGTTGGAGCGGCGCTTGAACTGGGTGGTGATGGGTGGGGTGATGGCGCCCACGGTTGTTCGTGTTTTTTTTCGATGGCAACACTGGGCTGGTGCGTGGGTTTTTAAATGGAGAGAAAGCGAGATGATTGACCTGCTCTCCCAGGCAAGCTGACTCTGACGCCAAAGAGGACGACGCCATTGATCCTGCTTTGCGCACTGACAACAACAACCACAAGAACAGCAACAAGAACAACAATAACGATATGTCGGTCAATGTTCGCATGCGTTATCAACAGCAGCACGCCTCCAATTCTCCGCCTCCCATTGCCACTCTTCCTCCCCACCATCCACACTCTCCCGCCCCCTCTGACGCTTCCCAGGACCGCTCTTCTCTCGGTACTCCTCCCGTCCGTCGCTCTCCCCACTCTTATCCTCCCCCGTACCCCCACCACTACATCCCTCCCCACTTTGACTCCCACCACTCCGCCACCAACAACAACAACAGTCACCACCACCACCATCGCTATGACCACCCCTACATCTACCCTCCCTCCCAGTTCTCCATCCCCACCATGCATCCTCCCTCCACCCATCACCGCCAAGACTCCTACCACCCCTACACGGGACCCCAACCAGTTACCATCGTCCACACCGACGATGCTGCCACCAAACTCAGCGACCGTGTCCGCCGTCGCTGCTTCAACTGCTGCACCACAGATACTTCCACCTGGCGTAGGTCTAATCTGTCTCCTGGCAAAGTGGTAGGTTTTTTTTCTTTCCGGCTCAACAACAGCTCCCTCACCCACGCTCGTTCAGCTTTGCAACAAGTGCGGTCTCTTTGAACGCACTCACTCTCGCCCCCGTCCTGAGCAGTTTCCTCACAAGCGGGGGCCTCTTGCTGCTTCTGCTCTCCGCGGCCGCACTCCCCCCAACCATCTTCCCCCCATTCCCTCCGGTGCTCCTTCTTACTATTCTGCACCCCCACGCGACCCTCCTCCCATCCACTCCTGGTCCCATACTGCCCCCCATGCTCCCGTCCCTCATGCTTCCGCTCCTCCTCCCCCTGCTCCTCTTCCTCCTCCCCCTGCTGACATCCCCACCAGGAAAACAACTGACATCAGCCAACCTCACAGTAGGCACCCTTCTTCTACTCCCCCTTCCCGGGCAGATCCACTGCCCCCCACGTCTACAACTACCACTACTACTACTGCTCCAGAGAGCACTTAGACTAAAATGGCTTTTGCGATCTCATCACGCCATCATGATCGCCTTCGGTATACCACCTACGTTTTGTCTTTTGTATTCTTCGCTGTTGGTATCACAACTATGAATTCTGCTCTTTATTTATCTGACTTGTGTTCTATCTACTATGCTCGAGCTCATGTTTCCCTCCTCATCATCTCGAAATGGTAATGATCAGTTGTGATCTGATTTGATCCCCGCACGGACCTTCCGATCTTCCGCCATCACATCAGCTTGATTTCATAACTACACAGGCCTTCGGTCCGTTTTTCCTCTACTTATCCGGTTTACCGGTCCTCTCTCTTTTTCTTTTACGTGAGCATCAACGTAAAAAGGGTACAGGGTTCTTTTCCCTCTCTCGCTCTCTCTTCATCACCTGAGCGTAACTAGGTTTTGCCTCTGGTAACAATTTGATCCCGATTACAATGTTGCTATTGATGACATGTCAACTTGTTGATGATGGATTGATTGATGCTTGATGCTCTGATGATTGATGTACGTTGTACTGCTCATTGCGAAGCAAGCTCAGCTGACGTCCTGGTTCGCCGGCACCTGCTTTGCTTGGCGATGGATGCCGACGTTATATACAGCAGCAAGCTCAGCTGACCATGAGCGGTCTTCCCTGGTTCGCCGGTATGGAGGCTGTCCTACTGGTACAAATTACTTTGTTTGTCCAGCCAACGTTCAAGATTACGTTCGGCCCTCAACTCCGATCACTTACGTCAACTTTTCGCCTATGACAGTTACGCTGCCCCCATATGCTTAATCTTTTCCATTATTGCCCATTGTCAAGAAGTGAGACTGGAACTCAAGGGTGGTTTGCCAATGAATTATCTAAGCAAGTATTATAGGGGATCTACTAGGCCCAGAGGTCTATGTGATTACATCAGGACAAGCTAAACTAGAATGGCAAAAATAATTACATAAAGAGGAAGCAATTGAGAGGATCCACTAGGCCTAGAGGTCTGTGTGATTATGTCAGGACAACTTAAAATGGAATAAATGATTACATAATCTCCCAAATTCAGTTATCAGAACCTGTCTATGTACATGTGATAAATTGCTGAATTAGAGAAAAAAATCAGAACCTTGGCCTAGTGCCTGCAAACCAAGTGGCTCAAAGCTTACTCCTAAGGGTGAGTACAAGCAAGAGCCTAGTCACTTTGAGGTAGTCAAGGACCAAGTTCAAGTAACCCAGTGCAAGGCTTAAAATGTATGGATTGTAATGCAATGAGGACT
>Ga0153946_1001083_pt1 | contig 11908 bp, 11 predicted proteins | sample TSNJ030MetaG_FD_104751 | JGI IMG/M metagenome (GOLD analysis project Ga0153946, IMG submission 104751) | Attine ant fungus gardens microbial communities from New Jersey, USA - TSNJ030 MetaG | ecosystem: Host-associated > Fungi > Mycelium > Unclassified | place: USA: New Jersey, Wharton State... | reverse complement strand
CGATTAATACTAATCTTCCATCAAATCGTCGAAAGCTTTACGGGTCTTATTGCGCCATACTGCGTTGTCGTCCTTGCCGGGCGTCAGCCCGCCTGCGTCCTCCGCCTTGTCTGGCACAATAATACCTCGCAAATCTTTTCGACCCTTTAACAGAAGATTAGCATAAGGTTTGTTGTGCACGTTAATCCAGTTAACGACCGATGTAGTCGCTTGTATTTTCCTTGGTAACCAGCTCAAAGGGGATGCTGTACAGCGGCTGTATCTCATTCCCATTCAGGATTTCCATGGCGACCTCCAGCCCGGTTTCCGCCTGGGCGGTGGCGTTTTGGAACACAGTGCAGGCAAGGCGGTCCTCGGCAACCGCGTCCAGTGCGTCGGATATGGCGTCGATTCCGCCGATAATAATGCCCTCGCCCTTGGGATTCCCCTCGCAGGCCATCAGCGCGCCCATGGCCATTTCGTCGTTTTCGGCAAAGACCACGTTGACCTCCAGCTCGGAGCTCAAGACGTTTTCCATGGCGGTCATGGCTTCCTCGCGGGACCAATTGCAGATTTTCTCCGAGACAATATTCATATCGGGGTAGTCCTGCAGGACCTGCTGCGCACCCTCGTGACGAAGGATCTCGGCGCTCAAGCCCGCCGGTCCGTGGAGAACGACGATATTGCCCTTGCCGCCGGCTTGATTTGCCAGCTCGGTCATAAGCTTGATTCCGGCGTCCAGGTCGTCGGAGCCGACATAGCTCAGCGTCAGGTCGGAGTCGGTCTGGGCGTTGACCTCAATGACCGGGATGCCCGCTTCGTGGCATGCTTTGACCGCTTCCGCCTGGGCTTCCTTGTTCAGGGGGCAGAGCATGACGCATTCCACGCCTTGGGAGATCATGTTTTCCACCTGCTCGTTCTGCTTGTTGGCGTCGTTTTGAGCGTCGGTGATCACCAGCTCCACCGTATCCTGCAAGCCCTCCCGCTCAACGTAATTGGTCATGGCCTCCACCAGCTTTGTCTGAAATTCCGCAGCCAGGGAAAAGGACGAGAAGCCGATCTTCATTTTTTTGCCGGCGGCTGCTTCCGGTGTGGAATCGGGCTTGTCGTCAGGGACGGCGGCGGATTCCGCTGTGTCGGCGGCGGGAGTGGCGGTGTCCCCGCCCTGACAGGCGCCGAACAGGGTGCAGGCCAGCAGCATGCAAATTACGGCAGATAGTATCTTTTTCATGTGCAGTCTCCTTTTTTCTTTATGTTATTGTTTTTTTCTATTCCATTCCGGCTTGGCTAGTCTCTGTTGGTAATGGTGGTGTCCAGCCAAACCGCGCCAATAATGATCACGCCCTTGATCACCGATTGGTAGTAGGAGGAAACGTTGAGGATGTCCAGCCCGTTGCTCAAAATCCCCATGATCAGCGCGCCTACCATGGTTCCAATCATCGTTCCCCGGCCGCCTGTGGTGGCGGTTCCGCCGATGACCACCGCGGCAATGGCGTTGAGCTCGTAGCCGCTGCCCGCGGAGGGTGCGCCGGAGTTGGTACGGGCGGACAGGATGATAGCCGCCAACCCGTACAGCGTCCCCGCCATGGTATAGACCATGATCTTGATGCGCTTGATGTTGATCCCCGATACAATCGCGGTGGTCTCGTTGCCGCCAATAGAAAAGGTGTACCGCCCGAACCGGGTAAAGTGCAGCAGGTAGGTCCCCGCCAGCACAACCCCCAAAAGCAGGAAGATGGGCAGGGGCACCACCCCCACCATCCCCTGGCCCATGGCTTGAAAGGCCTCGGATAAGTTTGTTATGGGGCGTCCTCCGCTGTAAAGAAGGGCCATTCCGCTGGCGATCTGGGTCATGCCCAGGGTTACAATAAAGGGCGGGATCTTGGTCAGGGCGATGGCGGAGCCATTGGCAAACCCCAGCACAGCCCCCACAAGGATTCCCACCAGAATGGGGACAAAGGTTGCATGCTCGCCGGGGTGGGAAAAGCTGCTTGCAACAACCCCCGCATAGGCCACCACCGCACCTGCCGACAGGTCAATTCCGCCTGTAATGAGGACAAAGGTCATCCCCACCGCAATAATGCCGTTGATGGATACCTGCCGCAGCACGTTGAGAACGTTGCGCAGGGTCAGGAAGGAGCTGGTTGTGAAGGAAAGTAGAATAATCAGGCCCAGCAGAACAAAATAAATTCCATATTTGCTCAGAAGGCTTAGGTTAATGGAGCTCCGCCGATCTTTCATCCCTTGATGCATAGTTCTCCCTCTGTTTTCCGTTAATCTAAAAGTTTATACTGAACACTGATTAAAAAGTGATAATAAATTGCGAGGATATTTTCCGACCAGCTAGGAAGACGACGCAGGCGGGCTGTCGCCCGGCAAGGAGGATGACAACGCTGGGCGGGAAATAGACCGCAAGTTATGTCGCTTTTTAGTCAGTGTTTAGTATTAGCCGCTGTCATCACCACATCGGGGATTCAATTGGCTGCATACTGCATGATGTTTTCCTGGGTCAGCGTTTCGCCGGACAGCTCCCCTTGAATTCTGCCGGTATTGAAGACCAGTACCCTGTCGGAAATGCCAATCAGCTCCGGCATTTCGGAGGAGATCAGAATGACCGCCTTGCCCTGGAGGGCAAGCTGGTCAATAATGCCGTAGATCTCCGCCTTGGCGCCGATGTCGATGCCCCGGGTCGGCTCATCCAACAAGAGGATGTCCGGCGCCAGCGCCAGCCATTTCGCCAGTACCACCTTCTGTTGGTTGCCGCCGGAAAGGGTGGACACCGCCTGTTCCAGGGTGTTGATTTTGATTTTTAGGGTCGATTGAAACTCCTTGCACAGCTCTATCTCCTGCCGCCGGTTCACATGCCACAGCACGCACAGGTCCCGCAGCTTGACAATGGAGATGTTGTGCCGGATGGAGGCTTGCAAAAACAGTCCGGATTGCTTGCGGTCCTCGGTGGCCAGGGCCATGCCGCAGCCGATAGCCGATTTGACCCGGCCAGGGGAGAGCGGCTGCCCGTCCTTGTACACCCTGCCCGATGTCGGCTTGCGGATGCCGAAGATCGTCTCCACCACCTCGGTGCGGCGAGAGCCCACCAGCCCGGAAATCCCCAGCACCTCGCCCCGCCTTGCCTCAAAGCTGATGTTCTCGAACAGGCCGGACAGACACAGGCGTTCCACCTTGAGAACCGGCTCGCCGGGCTTTTGAGGGGTGCGGCGGTAAAGGTCCTGCAGCTCCCGGCCCACCATCAGGCGGATCAGGGTTTCCCGGTCTACGTCGGCAATGGCCGAGGTTTGAACATACTGGCCGTCCCGCAGAACGGTGATCTCATCGGCAATTTGAAAGATCTCATCCAGCTTGTGCGTGATGTAGATAATGGCAATGCCCTTCTTTTTCAGCGCGGTGATAATGGAGAATAGGGTTTGCACATCCGCCTCGGCGATGGAGGAGGTGGGCTCGTCCATAATGACCAGCGCGCACCGGCAGGAGACGGCCTTGGCGATTTCCACCATCTGCATCTGGGCGACGCTCAACTCCCGCAGCTTTTGGTTGGGGGCAATGCCTGTGATACCCAAGCTGTCCAGCAGCCGCCGGGTCTGTTTGCCCATCTGCTTGCGGCTGACATATCCGGTGGCGGGGTTGCTTACCTCCCTCCCCAAGTAGATATTATCCGAAACGCTCATGTCCAGCAGCGGGTTCAGCTCCTGGTGGATCATGGAGATCCCCATGCGCAGTGCCTGGCCCGGTCCTGCAATGACCACGTCCTTGCCCTGATAGCGGATCCGGCCCTGGTCCGGGGTGTACATGCCCAGGAGGATTTTCATCAGCGTGGATTTTCCCGCTCCGTTTTCCCCCGCCAGCGCATGGACTGTTCCGCGCCGAATGCGCAGCCGCACATTGTTGAGCGCGCACACGCCGGGGAAGTACTTGTAAATTCCCTGGGCCTCCAGGGTAAACTCCTGCGCCCAGGCGCAGTCTTCATCCGGTTTTTCGAATGTGGGTTGCCCCAAAAGAACACCTCCCCATGCGATACTTTTCGACCCTGTTGTTGAGCAAATTGCCTGCTTTCGTTCCCAAAACAAAATGTAATCCTTTACAAATATTATAATGCAAAATATATAATAATCAAGTAGTAAATCAAGACAAATTATTTTGTTTTATTTGTATAAATTAAATATTTTCATAAAATTTGCATAATTTATTTATTGTTTTACACGCGGTTTTCCTTTTTCTGGACGAATAGTATTTTGTAATGGATTTCAATTATTTATTGTATTGGAATTCCGTTGTGTACTTCCAAATTGATAAAAATTTTGCACATAAATATAAGAATTTGCGTGGATGAATGTAAGAGACGCGCCTTCGGCGTCCCGCCGGATGATCGCTCCGGGACGCCGAGGGCGGCGTCCCCTACAGTATTTGAAAATAGAAACACCGTATATATTTTTTCTCATAATCAAAATTAGGGCTTGATTTCTCCACCAGAAACACCTATAATAATTTTGTAATCCTTTACATCCCTGTTGAGCAAAATCAATGAAATAGCTGTTTGAAAGGAGCCAAGGGATGAATCAGTCGATGCGGGCGGTGGTTTATACCGCCCCCGAGCAGTTCGCCATCCAGGATGTTCCGGTGGAAAAGCCGATGGCGCATCAGGTTTTGGTAAAGGTAATGGCGTGCGGAATCTGCAAGACCGACGTCAACATTCATATGGGTCAGTATCTGGCGGATTTTCCGCTGATCAACGGCCACGAATTTTCCGGCGTGGTGATGGAGGTGGGCGCCGGCGTCTCCTATCTAAAGGAGGGCGACCGCGTCACCTGCGACAACACCGTGCTTTGCGGCCACTGTGACTATTGCCGGGACAATTTGCCGCTGTATTGCGAGAATTTCTTTTCCAGGGGCTGTAACGCGCCGGGAGGCTTCTCCCAGTATGTGCCGGTAAACGCGGACAAGGTATTTAAAATTTCGGATGATCTAAGCTTTGAGGAGGCCAGCTTCGTGGAGCCCATCGCCTGCGCGGTTCACGGCATGGACCGCATCGCCCCCAAATGCAGCGACGATATTTTGCTGTATGGCGCGGGAGCCACCGGTATTGTGCTGGCGCAGATGCTGCTAAAAGGCGGCGCAGGGCGGCTTGTGGTAGCGGCTCCAACCCAATTCAAGCTGGATATTCTCAAGGAATACGGCATCAAGGAAACGGTGCTCATCCACCGCAACGACGCCGCGGCCAACGACAAAAAGCTGAAGGAGCTGTATCCCCGGGGCTTTGACATCGTCATTGAGGCCACCGGCTCCCCCCAGGTGCTGGAAAGCTGCTTTGTCCACGCCAAAAAGGGCGCGAAGATCATCGTCTACGGCGTTGCGGACGATAGGGCCAGGATCGAAATCAGCCCCTTCCGCATCTTCAACGAGGAATACCAGATCATCGGTTCCAACGCCCAAACCCACTGCTTTGGACGCGCGCTTAAGCTGTTGGAAAACGGCGTTGTCCGGGTGGATAAGCTGATCACCCATCGGTTCCCCCTGGAGCGGTACGGCGAGGGCATGGCCCTGGTCATGAAGGGCGGCGGCTCCATCAAGGTGATCATGGAGCCAAATACACCATAAACTATAAACTGCGAAGTTATTTGTATAGGAGGTACGCTTTGTGCGTGCAAGCGGGGATTCAAAACGGATAACCATCAAGGACATCGCTCAGGCGGCGAATGTATCCACAGCTACTGTTTCCCGGGTCATTAACGACCCGGACACGGTGAGCCCCAAGCGCAAGGAGCAGGTGGAAAAGGCAATTGCCAAGTTCCACTTTACACCCAACGCCCTGGCGCGGGAGCTGATCACGCAGCGGACACGGACCATCGGCGTTGTCATTCCGGACATCAGCAATATTTTTTTTAGCATGCTGGTCAAGGGCTTGCACCAGACGCTGGATCAGCGGGGCTACAGCGTTTTGTTAAGCGACACCGACTCCAGCGCCGAGCGGGAAATGTCCTACCTGACCCTGTTTATGGAAAAGCGGGTGGACGCCATTGTCGTTGTGGGAACACGGCTGCAGGATAAGGCGGCAAACGACCTGCTCACGCGTTGCTCCTCCAGGGTGCCGGTGCTTTTGGTCAACGATTCCATCCCCGGCTCCCGTCTTTTTACCATCAATGTGGATGAAGAGCGGGGCGCTTACGAGGCGGTCAGCTATCTTGCCTCCCTGGGCCACGAGAAGATCGGGTTCCTCAACGGCGAAGGGGCGTACTCCACGTATGCCCTCAAGCAACAGGGATACGAACGGGCGCTGCGGGATCACGGCATTGTGCCCAACAAGGACTACTTGGTGATGGTGTCCCCCTATGAGGAGGGCGGCTCCACCGGCGCGCGGGAGCTGCTGTCCCTAGCCAACAAGCCAACGGCCATTTTCACCGCCAGCGATCAGATTGCTTTGGGCGCGTACCGCACCATTCAAACAAAAGGCTACCGCATCCCCCGGGACATTTCCATCATGGGGTTCAGCGGCATGGCGTTTTCCAGCGAGCTGTATCCCTCCTTGAGCACGGTCAGCCAATACCCCAAGGAAATGGGCATCAAGGCGGCTGGCATGATTCTGGATATCATGGCGGGAAAATACGGCGAACCCCAGCGCATTACGCTGCCCTACGAGCTGCTCAAGCGGGAATCCTGCGCGCCAATGAAGCCCTTCGGAAAATAAAATATGCATATTATAAGCCCCGTCCGTCCCTTGCTTGGGACTGGCGGGGCTGATTATTTACAGTTATTAAACACTGTTTCGTGCATTCACGGCCTTTTTTGATTGAGTATAAAAAATTCCTCCAGCACAAAACCCGTTATCAGTACAATTTTTTTCTTTATATACAGAATAAACGACCCCGCCGAGAGCAGGCTGCCCAGCAGGCAGGCAATGAGATCCTGCATGGTGTCGAAAACGCCGGTCGTCAGGGTGTGCTGGCTGTCGTGGCCGGTGGTGACAAAGCCTGTAAATTCGCAGATTTCCCATACAACAGCTACAAAAACCGAGAAGAAAACCGCATAGGTACAGCTTATGGCCGGATTGCCATCCAGTTTTTCCGGACGGGGGCGGTTTAGGTAAAGGTATATGCAAAAGCCGAGTATTGTAAAGACAATACCGGACAGGAAATGGGATATTTTATCGAAATAATCGTATCTGTCAAAGCCCTGCCACACGCATCCAAAATCATACGCCATGATGCAAAAGGCAAAAAATAGGCAATACAGTCTGTGTGGATGAGACAATCCCAGCCGCGGCAAAGTTATTGGCACCGCCAGAAAGGCAATGGACGCGATCCCCAACAGCCCCCTGGAAAGCGCTTTGTATGCAAACAGCTGGTAAACTCCAAACACGACCCCCAGTATGACAAATACCGCCATTAATAATAAAGACACAACCCCTGAAACAGTCTTTCTTTGCATCATCTGTCATTTTCCTCCTACTAGTTCTTAGTGCCTTCAGTACTGTACTGTCCGCTATAGCTCATATACTATATTAACATATTAACAGAAAAATCCGGTAAATACACAAATGAATTCATACACAGAAAAAAACCGCATATTCTATCTGTAAGCTCCAGAGGCAGCTGTAGCCTTGAATTCGCTTAAAATGGGGAAATAGAGCCCGGCGCTCCGTGAAAGGGGTTTTGACAGGAGACAGAAAAAACTGTATTATTAAAATAATATACCTTGTTGCCGTATTTACAACCCGGAAATGACGAAATTACAGACAGAGGAGATAATTATGGATTCTATTGAACCCGACGGGCAAACGAACATATTGTTGTATATCCTGATTTTGATTGCACTCATATTGGTCAATGCTTTTTTTGCAATGAGTGAGATGGCCATTGTATCCATGAATGACAGCAAAATTAAGAAACTGGCAGAGCAAGGTAACAAAAAGGCACAGGTGCTGCTGAAGCTGACGGAACAGCCTTCAAAGTTTCTGGCAACCATTCAGGTGGGCGTCACCATATCGGGCTTTCTAGCGTCCGCAATTGCCGCCGATACCTTTGCCGAACAAATCGTATACGCCTTGCGCAACGTCTCGGTAAACCCCGCCCTGGTCCGGCTGGTGTCGCTGATCCTCATCACCGTTATCCTTTCCTATTTTACATTGGTGTTTGGTGAGCTGGTGCCCAAGCGGCTGGCGTTTCACTACAGTGAAAAGATTGCGCTGTTTGCGGCGCGTCCCTTAAGCGCACTCAACAAATTCGGAAAGCCCTTTGTGGCGGTGCTCAGCTCCTCGACAAACGCCGTGCTCCGGATGCTTGGCATCAATCCCGACCAAAAGACCGACGAGGTGACCGAAGAGGAGATCCGCATGATGATCGACGCGGGCAACGAAAGCGGCCATATTGAGGAGAGCGACAAGGATATGCTCAACAATATCTTTGAGTTTGACGACAGGACCGCGGAGGAAGTGATGACCCACCGCACCGAGGTCACGGGTATTGAGCAGGATGCTTTACTGGATGAGATAGTCGCTGTTGCGCTGGAAACCGGATACTCCAGAATTCCCATTTTTGAGGACGATTTGGATTCCATTGTCGGCATCCTCTATGTGAAGGATTTGCTGAAGCTGGTTATGCGGGACCCCGGCGCGCAGTTTCAAATTGCCGATTACATGCGGGAACCGCTCTATGTTCTGGAATCCACCAACTGCAAGGTGCTGTTAAAGGAATTTAAAGACAAAAAAATCCAGATGGCGGTTGTGGTGGATGAATACGGCGGCACCTCGGGTATCGTGACCATGGAGGACTTGCTGGAATTCATTGTGGGCAATATTCAGGATGAATACGACGATGAAGAAGAGGAAATTTACGCCGTTTCGGAGGACCGCTTTATCGTGGATGGGCTGGCGTCGCTGGAAAGCGTCATCAAGTACTTCGACTTGAATATTGAGGATGAGGATGATTTTGAAACCATTGGCGGTTATGTGGTCAGCCGGTTGGGGCATATCCCGGTGGAGGATGAGCACCCAAGCATCGCGGTGGGGAGCTACCTGTTCACCGTGCTTGCCATGGATGAGCGGAGAATCGAAAAAATTGCGGTGGATAGGCAGGCAGCGGAGCAAGAGACAATTACGGAAGAAATAACTGCAAAGGAATCATAATCGCTGTAGGGGGTGTTGCAAAATGCATATTATTGCATTTTGCAACACCCCCTTGCAGTTGCTGACGTGGCACATTATTCTTATGAAAAGAGAGGGATTTGGTATTTTTTATTGACAAAGGCCATAACAAAATATACACTAGGATTAAGCAATATTTATAATGGTGTTTTTTTTCATTTTATTTTCTATATAAAATAGGGAGCATGAAATGCATATTACTTTGGAAACGGATTACGCGATACGGATTGTGGATTGCCTTGCGCGCCATGAGGGGACCAGGATGAGCGCGCAAAGCATATCGGAACGGGTATGTGTTACACTGCGGTTTTCCCTCAAGATTTTGCGAAAGCTGATGATGAACGGAATCGTCAAGTCCTACAAGGGCGCCCAGGGCGGATATGAGATCAACCGTCCCCTGGATCAGATCAGTCTCAACGACATTGTGGAGACGATTGAAGGCCCGTACCTGCTCAACCGGTGCCTCAAGGATGAGCACGTATGTACCCGCACCCCGGACAAGCAATGTCCCTATCACTATCTGTTTGAGCATATATCGGATATGGTACGCACCCAGCTTCAGGAGGTCAAGCTTTCCAATATTATCGGTGACGATTGAGCCCGCGCACAGGGTATAATGAATTAACTTTAAAATCGAAAAAGAAAGAGGAAAAAGTTGATTCCCATATTACAGTTGAATTTTTTGGATTACCGCCCTGCCCAGAGGATCCCGGCGGCTGTAGTCGAAGAGCAGCGCCGTCTCCTCCGGTTCACCTGGTAAAATACCGGGGGGGAAAACCTCAATGTGGCACACCTTGGCGATATACCCCGGCTCCCGTGCCACATAGCCGGGAAGGTACCGGGAGATGTTTTCTTCGCTGCGGTAAAATTGGCGGATGCGCTCCCGCAGGGGAGGAGTCCCGTCCACGGCCACCCAACCCGGCAGCTTGCGTATTTTTTCGTGGCCGGCCAAATCCAGCTTGCACAGCCACTGCGCCCGCTGGGAGACGGGGACGCCGCTGTGCGCCATGAATGCGCCCAGCAAATCGTAGTAGCCAATTTTGCTCAGCGGCTCCGTCTCATGGCCGCGGCCGTGCCAAAAGGAAGCCAGGGAGCGGTAAAAGGCGAAGGGGGAGGGGAACTGCGCGCACAGATGCTTCAGGATGTTCCCAAAGCGGCCGCTGTTGTAGTAGGCGTCCACCATTTCGGCCACGCGTTCCAGCTCCGAAAGCTCCCCAAAGGTGAGCCGGTTGGTGCACAGCACCTGGAAGGGTGGCCTGCTCTCGTACACAATGCCGTATTCCCCGGCGCGGCGCTCCATTTCCGAGCCGCCCAGCACCTTGAGAAAGCCCAGCTGGAGCTGATGGGGGGCTAGCCGGTACACCCAGTCAAAGGAATTCCCGAAGCTCTCGAAATCTTCCACAGGCAGTCCGGCGATGAGGTCCAAGTGCAGGTGGATGTTGCCGGCCGCGCGCAGTGCGCGGACCCGCACGGCCAGCTTGTCCAAATCGCAGGCGCGGCGGATGGCCTCCAAGGTTTGCGGATTGGCGGATTGCACGCCGATTTCAAACTGGAATTGTCCGGGGCGCAGCGTGGGTAAGAAGGCCAGCGCCTCGTCGTCCAGCAGGTCACCCGCCAGCTCGAAATGGAAGTTGGTAACGCCGTTGTCGTGCTCCGCCAAAAACCGCCAAATATCCATGGCGCGGCCGGGATCGGCGTTAAAGGTGCGGTCCACCAGCTTCACCTGGGGTACTCCGGCGTCCAGAAACCGCTTTAAATCCCCAAAAACCAGTTCCAGCCCCCGCATGCGCACGCCTTGGCTGAGAGAGGAGAGGCAGTAGGCGCATCGAAAGGGGCAGCCGCGCATACTTTCGTAATAAAGTATGCGGTGCCGCAAATCCCCAAGGTCCCCGTAGGCAAAGGGGAGAGCATCCATGGAGAGGGGAGCGCGGGGGGGATTGTCCGCCTGTGGCAGGGAAAGACCGGCGCACCCCCGCCAGTCCTCCCCCCGATCCATAAGGGAAAACAGCTCCCGGCAGGTTGCTTCCCCCTCGCCTGCCACCACGGCGGAAAAACAGGGGTTTTCCCGCAGAAAATACCGGGGATGGGCGGAGGCTTCGGGGCCCCCTGCCAGCAGCACCGCCTGTGGCAGCACCTTGCGCAGTTCCCGGGCCACGGTTACCGCCAGCTCTATGTTCCAGATATAGCAGGAAAACAGGTACACGTCTCCCCGCCGCGCAAACAGATCCTCCAAAATACCCCGGGGGCGGTGGTTGATGGTGTACTCGGCCATTTCCACCCCCCGCTGCCCCCTGTGCGCCACATAGCGCGCGATGGAACGAACCGCGAGATTGGTGTGGATAAATTTGGCGTTGATGGCGGTGAGGATAATCTTCAACTGCGCGCCCCTTTTCATTTAAATGATGTCTTCGACGATCCTTCAAATTTCCATCCCGGCAGCTGGGCGGAGCCTTGATGCGCGTTATTTCTGCGGAAACAACAGGTTCGCTAACGCTCACGGCGCATCTCGTGGGGGAACTATGTTCCCCCACGTGCCCCCTCCAGTCTCCGACGGGGTTGCAGCCGCAAAAATAGCACAGAAACGGAACCGAACAGCAAAGCCCAAAAGGGAAGAAGCCGCGCTTAATTAGGCTTCGTGCGGTTGGCACAAAGCCTTGCCGCGAGGAGCGGGACTACCGTGTACATTGTCCTTGTCCTGCGGGGGTACCAGGGGGCGCAGCCCCATGGCGTCTTTTGGTTACTTTTCGACGTCGAAAAGTAACGCCCGCCCCGGCAGGG
>Ga0153946_1001078_pt1 | contig 11940 bp, 10 predicted proteins | sample TSNJ030MetaG_FD_104751 | JGI IMG/M metagenome (GOLD analysis project Ga0153946, IMG submission 104751) | Attine ant fungus gardens microbial communities from New Jersey, USA - TSNJ030 MetaG | ecosystem: Host-associated > Fungi > Mycelium > Unclassified | place: USA: New Jersey, Wharton State... | reverse complement strand
TGCAAGGGGGGTATACCGAAGTTGAGACCTCCTCCAGGATATGGCGGTGGTATTCATGAAGGTGACATTCGCGCGGGTACTGGTCTGGAGGGCTCGTCGAATGTTCACTACGGGGTCAAGTTTTGTATATAAGTCCCGTGCCTGGCCTGTAAAACATTGTATAAGACACCTGTCCGTTCGAGTTTGACTCTTATGTCCCAAAAGTGGGGTGTTGGTTGGAGTGATGAGGGAAATTAGTCATGTGGCGCAACTAGGACGCGTCCAAGTATTCCAGTCCAATTGACACTTATCCGAGTGTATGACCAGTAATCCATTCCTATCAATGAAAGACAAGTGGCAATACAGTCCAGTTCGACCATTCATGTTTCGGTACACAAATCAAGGAATTTAGGTCTTATATATCTCAGATTCTTTTCCACTTACTACATATTTTCATTCAACGTATGCTATTGTAAGAGCTGTGTTTGTAATCCTTTGAAAGTAGACGGTCAGAGGTCGATTCAACTCTTCATCAATTCTGTTAGATCCGGCTTATCCGTCTGTGACTCAAATACAAATACAATGTATAGCTACCTCTTCCTAGTTGGCTAGGTAGAGTACTGTGAAGTAAACACTCTGAACGGTCCTGATCCAAACGCAATGTGATCCCAGTTCCTCTAAGCCAGGGATTTACACTCTTTCTCCAAAGCAGAGATATCAGAGCATTTGATGAAACCCTCGGAATTCAATACTCTGATGGCTTGCCTAGCCCATACACGACTGCTGAAGGCTGGTGAGACAGACTTGTCGACCTGTGGAATTTCCATCTGAATATGCGATAGGTGTTCATCTATCTGTCTTATGACATCTGTTGAGGAGACACATCCTGTAAAACAAAAATTCAAGACCTATCACACGAGAGCTATGTGGTCAGTTACCAATTTGCACAAGGGTGCAGAGTGTTCCTGAGGCAAAAACGTTGTTGTCCTTGGACTCGTAGTGCCATCCACCTTGCCTGTTTGTCGCATACATCAACCGTGCATTTGTGTTCTTGTAGGGAATAGCTAGACACCAGTGAAATATATCATCGCTGCCGCGCACATACAGTGCAATATAGATGCTGTTGATGGTAAATGCCTTTGTCGCCATTGTGTTAAGGAACTTTTAGCGGATGGACAGTGTGGCGACAGTAAGAAGTTGGAGAAAAGTAGGAAAGCACAGTACAAGACTATATAAATGACAAAGGTATCGTAACGCCACACATACAGGTTATGGAGTGACAGCAGCTTTGGGAGCTCATAGTTCATCTCCTCATGTTGTCATTTCACACGTGTAGTACACTCCCAGATTTTCTAGGCAATGAGCATCATGTGAATACACGTGTCGTGCTACATTCGTAATGTTCAGATTGGGTATGTAAGTTGTGTATGATTTTTTGTTGACTGGAGTTAAATAGTTTGATTGATCGGATAATTGATTCATCCAGTCTGAGAAATTTTGAGCCGAGATGCCATCGATGATCTCATGACCTGAGAAAAATGCTACGAGACCATCTTCCTATTATCCCCAATGGGTTTAAGGGTCCCCAAGCCATTCTTTTTAGTCACAAGAAGTCAGCAGGATGCTCAAGTATTCTATTTAGAGAACTGCAGATAGATTAGCATGGAACTATTGGTGACAATAATATTTGACAGTGGAGAAATCAGAAAGAAATCACCAGCAGAAACCGTTAGATTAGAATTTGACTACTCAGAAAGGTTTGAGTATCTCGTCTCGTCGTTCTTACAGTGGCTTTCCGCATCTAGTCATAGTGGCTTGCGACTTGTCTTGAATTGCACACATTTAGACCTGGGTGTCGCCTCGACGTGCTGATTGGAATGAACAGAATTCTGAACGACTTGGGCGACAAGATGTGACAGTAGTCAGATTACTGTCAGACTCAGTTAGTATATTGTCTTGAAATTTCACCAGTGATAAAATGCTAAGCTAAAAAAAGGTATCAGGACACATGGACATGTACAACACGTCTTACATAGAGGTACCACCGAGGGTGATATCTTCAAAAGAATGGCTAAAACAACTCGTTCTCCTTTTTTAGATCAAAGCTACATACCCACTGTGCCGGCTCATCAATAGCACCTAATGATCTTCGAATCTTGATATCTGTGGAAAATCAATTTCAGAGCAATGTATTAGGAAACAATATTGGCCAAATAAATATCCAAAAAAAATTGACCAAATAAATGTCAAGCATATAGTCTGAGATTGCAGGATGTCGATGAAGGGCGTCCCAAAAACATAGTTGGTGGCCACATACTCGATTCCATTGACACGGTGAGTTTTGTGCAAAGATTAAATTATTAACAAATATCGAGCAACAAGTCATACATCACAATGACTAGTAACTGAAACAGACTGACAGTATTCCATAGCTCGCTTTCAAGAGTTAGTTCGTCCTCATAATGTAGAAAGACGCGCTTGAAAATCTCCACTCACGGTTCATATTTCAACCGTTTGTGGATGGCTGCTGTAAACTCCCAATACTCAGGCATCCAAGCTGCAGAGTCCCAATCAATCAGTCCTACGGGCCTTTGATTATCGTCGACAAGAATATTCTGTGGGCCGAGATCACAGTGACTGAAACAGAGACGATATTTCTTGGCCCGTGTCCGTATAGCGAGGGATTGCATGGCTGCATCAGAAGTGGAAGGGAGGGTGCAGAAAAATTGTGCATGGAAAGCGTCCATGGAATCGAATGGGTCTATATAATCAAAGGGGTCGACCCTTGCACAGCGAAAAGGAGTACCCATGAAACCGCTGACTCTACCGTCAGGGGGCGGGGGCAGTGCTCTTAACTGTGCGAGCTAGCCACGAAGTGTTTCACCGAAGACGAAAACTTGCTCGTCTGACATTGAATGAAGAATAACCCCGTCCATTGAAAAGGACCGACCAGGGACTGTCGTCATCAAGAAAAAAACTCCACCACTATCCTTGCAAACGTCCAGCACGGTTGGTGTGGGAATTGTCGTGTTGAGGGAGACATATTGTGTGGCGAATGGTTCTACGGCGGGGACGTGGGGACCGTATTTAGCATAGAGGTCGAAAGGTAAGCGAAATGCACGAAAAGAACTCGTCTCGTTGCTCATTCGCAGGAAGATGTGATAAATAGCCATCCGCAGTCGCATAGGTACCCATAACCACACCTTCCACAGGAGGCTCGTCAAAGTGACTTGTCGGCTTGAATATGGTTGGTCATACATTTACTAGGCAGAAGAAAGCATGACAGACCTCTTGTACACGAACTTGCCGATATCAACGTCTGGCATGGAACTGAATGGAATGTTTCCCAGTTTCCTTGTTTACCTGTTCACCTATATATGGATCAGAACAATAGTCTACATAAATAGTGGGTAACTTCCCGGTGACTTGGTGACTTCCCGTAAGCAGATTTGATCTGTGCCGAGCGTGAATTTCATTTCAGGATATCCTAGACTTTCTTAGTGTTATGATCTCGGAAACATTTTTCCTATGTCAGGGTGCTATACCATATATAGATATTTTCTCCATGACAGATCACGATCATGTATCATATACAAAGTGAGACTTCGAATAAAAACTGATCTCGGCTTGTTGAACATTAATAATGATTTTATCCTACTATAGCCTTCCTCCTTCTATTTTCCTGATCGTTTGCATACTTAGTCAAGCAGCAACACAATGTTTCTTCGAGTTCATCTTTTGTCTCTAGTTCAAGCTCTATGTAGTAAATTTACTCTTTTTATAAAATAACCTCCCAGTGAGCACAAATTTAGGTTATTGTTGTTCGCATCACGTGCAATGCGACAGTGTGACAAAAAATTAGTTACAGGAATTAAATTCATCCCAGACTCAGAATTTGATGCGTGCACTACATCCTCAGAGCTCCTACGGGATGTTTCATATATGCACTACAATTCTCAGGCAGACATGCATACTAACCATTTTGGTCACTTTCATACTCCTGACGCCGGAGCCGTGCCTGCCCGATGAGATGCTCAGGAATTCAGAAACAGGTCTCGACCTCGGTGCGTCGCTTCGACGTGTGAACATTGATTCCAATCAGTCTTACTACCAAACTGATAAGCATGGAATGTCCTTAAACTTCGCGAAGATTCGATCAAAATTTTCTCATGAAAAATTTGGAAGTCTAAAAAGTTCTGGATATGTGTAGCATGTATGAAATTCGTTGGAATCTAGATCTATCTTTCACATCAGAGTATCTGAGACACAGGTTTGATCCGCGGTGTTCACAATTATTGCTCAACTCATGAGCAATATTCCTGTGCAATTTCCTGTGCGGGAGCAGAAGGAGGACAGTTTTAATTGTTGTGTCTGGGTCAGGGAAGCATTGCTCTCGAAGATCACGGACTGATGGAGATATTAACAAATTGGAAGAAGAATTCATCCGTCTGGGAGAAGAGTATGATGGTAGTATTGTCGTGGGAGGGCCTTATAGAGTATACTGTTTGAAGTACTACAACAACGCTCTGCGATACTAATGGCTAGCTTCAGCTGCCTTTGTGTCTCAAGTAGACAGGAAAAGTACGAGGATACATCATTGATAAGGGCATCGCACCGTAGCACATGTGGGGCATGAGGTGGCGTCAAGTGGTGTCAAGTCCGTCATGAGAATCAAGCTTATTTTCCAAGACTGGAATTTCGTATGTGCAATACATTCCTAGAATTTAGGCCTCCAATAAGATTTCAGGCTGAAATTTTGCACGACATTCGCATAATTCATACAGGTATCCATTTACCTGTCAAGTACCTGCTATATTGTTTTATCTTCATCCCCCAGATACTCTTTGTCGTTTGGCATTACTATATCTAGTTGGTTCTACATGACGTATCCTACGTGATCGTCGCACGTCTGTTCCCCATGTAGAATATACTTTGTCGTTGAACCCCATTCTGTTGACTCCACCCATCCTGTTGACTCCACCCATTTGTTCACACGTTGAGATGACACGCCGGGCCGATATGTGTGCAGTCTGTCAAAGTACACGCTACAGGCATTAGGTACAGGAAGCCATAGAAGGACTCTGGAGTGTTTGTTAGTCAACAGGTAAAGAAGGCGACTGGTCGTCATTCTATAATAATGTATGGCCAACCATATTTGACGAGCCCCCTGTGAAAGGTCTGGATATGGGTACCTATGCGGCTCCGGATTGTACATCTACCTTGAGTACTTTTCAAGTCCATCGCTTACCTTTCGGTCCCTATTGTGACGAAGTCACTGTTTCAGAAGCACTCGCCGCACACTATGTCTCCCTTGGCACGACAATTTAGCCACCCTTGAAAACCAGCGATCAACGCTTACTCTACGGGGCACCAAAGATATCGATAGAGTCGATTCTGGTTTTGTCTTGATTACTTTCAATGAGAATTTACATATGCCTGATGAAGTAGGGATTGATTCTGAAGGGGGGGACTCACGTGGATATTGTTGACAATTTGGAACCTGACAAAACAAAGTATTATTTTTCTGGTCTTCTTCTACTTGTTCCTTACAAGGATTTGACTTTCAAATATAGACAGGCATGCATCGAATAAATACTATCCCCAACGGTCGTTTGTGATTGCATTCATCTTTGATTTAATCTGAGTGAAGCTTATCAGCTCGGTTTGGCAGTTAGAATTAACGAGTCACTGTTCACACACCCAGGCGACGCGCCGGGTTTTTGCTGGCCTTGAGGAAGATCACAGGCTCTGGGCCATAACCATCATGTAAAGGAAGACAGAAGGACTCCAGAATGTTAGATTGCCAATACTTGGGTGTGTTACGGTTTCCTGACCGTGTTTCTATAAGAGAAGTCCTGAAGAGAGAAGTCCTGAACAATGTTTCCTACTTGGTACGTGTGCATGACTGCCCTAATCATTTGAGGACTGTGGAGTGGCCAAAAACAATAGTATGCAGGTCTACCTGAGAAGTATGATAAATTTCAGTCTAGATAGAACGGGTTCTCAAATCTACATCAGTGTGCTGCAACGTGACACACTGTCATTTATGTCTATTTTTCTGGCGTATATAAGTAAATAAGGCATTGCATTCAGCTCATGCAAGACGTCGATATCGGCGTTTGTGTAGAAGAGGTCCGTCATGCTTCGTTCTGTCTGATAAATGTATGACCAATCATATTCAAGGTGACGACTCACTTTGATGAGCTTCCTGTGGAAGGCGTGGCTATGGTACCTCCTCAGATACGAATGAGTATAGCCATATAAAGAATCTGCAAAACGGCCTCGAAAAATAAGAACGTGATTCTTCGTCTTCGTTGAGCAGGATTGACTGTCACTGTCGTTGTAGGATTAGGGTTCGTAGAGATAGATATTGAGGGATCTGGGAGAACGACGGAGCGTAGAGATCGGAGCTGAGGAGATACACAGATCAGCGGGGGTGAGAAATGACCAAATAAAAATTAACGTACGAGGAAAAAGGCATTTGCAAGGAATGAATATATGAAAACTAACATCCACATTGGACGTGACTTCAAGAAACCCGAAATGATGGTGAAGATGACACTAATAACGAATCATGACAATGAGTCCAAAAATACCAGAGAAAAACACACCCAATAAATTTGTAACCTCCATATGCGAACAGGTCGACGACCTGACCGGACCCGTGGATATTAAGAAAGTAACAACCGAGTTTGACAAAAACAAAGTCCAGAACAAGGACAGCAATTGCGCGGGAGGCGGACTCGCCGAGGATCTGGTGATGGGTGAATAGGCTTACTACATTGATTTAGACTGGACGCACCTTGGGGTTGAAGTTCTTTTCCAGACCTTTGTGAATGGCAGTGAGAAGGATGTAAGTGACGATGGCCATGACTGTCAAGGGATGAGAGAGAGATGATGATGAAGGGAAGGGAAAGTAGCAGACCTGGAATATATAAGTCTGGACTGTTGATGTCGTCCCTGGGAGGTTGCCATTCGCTCTGACCATTGTCTGTGCGTCTGATTCTGCGGACCCAAGGTTTGTGCGTCCAAGGGAACAGGATGAGCTTGAGTTTGAGGATGACGTAGGAGTTGGACACGTTGAAATGGTGCTTGAGGTTTGTCGAAGGAAAGAGAGTGGCAAACTGCAAAGACACAAAAAGAAGTTTAGAAAGACAGGGAAAAAGAGACACAGAGGCTTACATTTCGTTGCATGTATTCCTGGCCTGCTGCAACGGCGCTGTGGCCGAGTCGCATGCCCAGCTGTGCGGTGGTGGCATCGATTTCCCAGGCAGGGAGATTTGTTGTTGTTGAGTGGAAAGGAGGGGTGTAGGGTGGTAGATTAGGAGGAGCAGGAGAGGAGGAGAAGCGCTGGTAGCCGTGAGGAGAGGCGGGTGGTTCTGGGATATAGGAAGGATGTTTTGGAACTGGATGGCGGAGAAGGGGAGAGGACATGGAAGTTAGAATTGGGGTTGTATAATCGAAGTTGTATTTCGATTAAAATTGTATTGAAGTTGTATTGAAGTTGTGTGATTAAAGTAGAATTGGTGCTGAACAAGCACGCGCCAACAATGAATCTTTCTCAGCTCCTCTCCTTTGGCAGGCCCGTCACACCAGACTCAGTCCTCGCCTCAGTCTCATATACTCTCACAGAACTGCCCCGTCGACTCGCCTCCCGTATCCGCAGCCTCGAAGCCCTTCCCTTCATCGTTGGCACAAATCCCTATATCTCAAAATCTCTCAATGCCTACAGGGACAGCCTCACCTGCCTCGCAACCCATCCACCAGTCACCAGTCTCTCTCAAAACACCCACTTTGTCGAAACCCTATCATCCCTCGTCCATAAGCACTCAAATGATATTCCAACGATGGCCAAAGGGTACGCGCCTCCATAGCCGCCATCTCTTCCCACACACTCAGGTCGTTGCAGGTTCCAGGAATGCTCCCGCTACATGTCTCCTCCCCAAATCACGTCCTTCCTCGACGCTGCGATTCGCAGTCGCATATCCATTCGGCTGATTGCTGAGCATCACATTACGCTCTCAACTGCTTTGTCAGAAGCTCTAGATCTCAACCGCTATGTCGGGATCGTCGATCCACATTGTTCTCCCCATCACATGATCAAGATGTGTGCTTCTTTTGTCTCTCAGTTATGTGACGCCACCCTAGGCGTCAGTCCTCAGGTAGTATGCGACGGAGATGTCAATGCTACCTTCCCGTGCGTCCTATATCTCCCTCTCCACCTCTCTCATCTTTTTTATCTCTCTAGTTATGTAACAGTTCATCTTGAATACATCCTCACTGAACTTCTTAAAAACGCCTTCCGTGCTACAGTCGAGCACCATCACACAATTCACGGTAGTAATACCACAAAGCAGCTCCCACCCGTCAACATCACTCTATCCCCTCCAGTATCCCTGTCTCCTACTAATGAGCACTGCTTCTGTATCAGAATTCGTGACCAAGGAGGCGGAGTATCACCCGCCAACAGGGCTCGCATATTTTCTTATGCATTCACAACAGCTGGTCGCGGTGCTGAGACTGATGATCAACCAGGGCCCTATGCTGCACAATACATCGGCGGAATCGCTGCCATTGGCGATACAGGTAATGCAGATGCTGGTCTATTTACCGAAATCTCTGGCAAGGGCCTCCAAACTGGGCTTGGAACAATTGCAGGATTAGGATACGGTCTTCCAATGAGTAGATTATATGCCAAGTAAGTCTCACACCCTGCCAGCTTGATTGTAGGTAATCCCGCTAGATACTTTGGGGGTTCTCTCGAGCTATTTCCCCTTCATGGCTGGGGTAGTGACGTCGTCTTGAAGCTACGCTGCTTAGATGAGGCCGGGGACTCTGCCATTTAACTCTCTCAGATTGACACCCATAAACTAGTTGTTATCCATGGTCAAGTATGCGATGCTTGTTGGTAAATTAACAAAGGCAAAGGGATGAAATACAGCAGAAATGGAAAAGCAGTGCGAAAACAGTTCAGAATGCGAAACATCTATTTTGTGCTTCCCTGGCTTCAAATTGAGAAAAAGGGTTAACGCAAGTATGTAATCGCGTACTCACAACATATCCACTCAATGTTCTACTCGAATGGTATGAAGATGATATGCTCGGGTTCTGCGCGGTTCTGTATGACCGCGAAGTAGATCCTAAAGTCGAAGCATGACTGGTACTAGGTGTACTGGGTACACCGTTTGTCACAATTCGACTTGCCCGTGCCGTCAATGGCGTAGGCGCACTAATGAGAGACTTCTTCGGCGTCTCCATTACTTGCTTAGTTCTACTACCACTCAAGCCGGATGATGAGGGGGCTGTTCGAGTGCTTGTTGTCGCATTCGCGTACCTACGTCTTCCCGCCAATATGAAAGGATGTCGCATGGCCGTCTGTGGTTTCATCCGTCGCTCTGGATCCCAAACGAGACATTTGGCAATGAAGTCAACAAACTCCTCGTCATTGCATCTGAGAGCCTGTGCAAGGGTCCTTGATCCAGGTCTACGTCTCCGACCCTTTGAGTTTGTGACAGGCCTTGGCATACCACTCGTATCTATTAAGAGTCATTGTAAGCCATTCCAAAAAATGCTATATCTAAAAGCTCAAGGCAAGGCATACCGAAAAAAAGCTTCTTCCGAGAACTACGGCTGATGAATTCCTTATCTGGTATGCCAAGAACCTCCATAATGCAAGACAATTGCTCTTGCTCATTTTCACCGGGAAATATCGGATAACCAGTGTACAGTTCAGCCAAGATACACCCCAAGCTCCACATATCAATGGCCATATGATAATTCATTCCAAGGATGACTTCAGGCGAACGATAGAATCGACTCTGTATATAGGTGTAGACTTTATGATAAATCCCCCCTCAGCAAGTCAAATTCAATGCCGGAAAGACTCGGTACTCACTTTTTTCATGCTCAAAGCAACTGCTACCAAAATCGATGACCTTGATGGCACTTTTCATCGGGTGTTTGAGAAGGACATTCTAGAAAAATCCGGCCGTGTTAATGTAAAAGCCAATCGAGAGCTCAGAACACCTACCTCTGGTTTCAAATCACAGTGGACAATTCGGTGATGACGCATGAGAACGAGAGACATAAGCATTTGAGTGGTGAACCTCCTGATGAGAGAAGTGGTAAATCCGACGAATCCGTTTGCTTTAATAAGCTCGTATAGGTTAATGTTCATCAGCTCCATAGCAATGCAAAGATGGTTTCGAAAGTAAAAATGATCATTCATTTTGACGACATGATGTTTCTCGTCAGCATCCTACAGACTTGAATGAGTACATTTAAATTAGAGCAACAACGAAACGACGCACCCATTTACGCAAGTTGGCCAAAATTTTGATCTCAACCAGCGCTTGGTGATGAAAACGTTTTTTGTTCCGAATAATTTTGATTGCCACAGACTCGCCCGTACAGTGGTCTCGACACTGAAGAACCTGGCCAAAAGATCCTTTACCAAGGGTATCGATCACCTCGTATCTGTACGCTAGGTGGTCGTGATTTACAGGAAGGTAATCACCCCGTTCATCGTCGTAGCCGTGGTTATTCGTGGAGTGATCCAATGTTGCCATCTTCTTTTTGCTCTTGCCACCAATGAAATATACTGAAGTATATTCCTGAATCTCCTTTCTCTCGTATTCCGAAAGGTACTGGGTTTGATTCGACCTCAGGATAGCTAAGGCAAGGACATGATCATGTGTAGGACAGATGCAAAAGGCACAACTTACTGTCAGGAGATACAGGAGAAGTAGGAGCGATGGGTTCCGGGAACTTGAGCATCTCGTCCAACTCTTCTTGGGTAGCACCCGCAGCTAATCTCTTGGCTTGTTGTCGCTTGATATAATTCCGCATCTCCTCATCCCCTAGCATCTCTTCTTCATCTACAGTGCTTGGAACAGGTGAAGGTGTAGACAACGACTGTCGACTTGACGAAGGTGACGATCTTGAGGGATTGGGAGCCTGAGAAATGGACGAATTTGAAGACCGCAAACTGGGTTTGGGCCCCAGTAATTTCAAGCCCTTGGACGGTGATAAGGCAGAGAATCGGTGAGAGCTCGATGATGCCTCAGCATTGCTTGCCGGGGTAGAAAATGAGGCAACCGATCCAGTAGACGGTTTACGGATACCGATGAAAGACATAGAATCTCGATTTGACTTACGGGGTAGGATACTCCCACTGCCTGTATTGCCTGTGCTCCCAATTGGTTGTCGAGGAAGCCGAGAAGTCGATGTTGATGGTGAGCAACGCAAAGACTGATGCAGGATTGACTTTGGTGTCGTACTATCATCATCAATGACTCCAAACTCAGATATTGGTAAACCAGAAGGAGAATGATTAGCAGATGTCGAGGCCAGCCCACTGCCTCGGCAAGACGCCAACGTAGAAACAGAATTTTTGAGGAGAGGTGATTGTCTAGCAGAAGCTGAACTAGAAATACGGGGTATCTTGGTCGGTGTCTCCTTGAGAAAACCGGAGACAGTGTTGAGCGAAGAGCTAGAAAGCTCCCGGCTTTCCTTGGTAAAATGAGTACTGACTGAAGGAGAACCTGCGATCGTCGGAAGTTGGGTACGACTACGAAGTGATGCATCGGATATCTTCTGCATAGAACTTGCGGTGTGAGCAGTAACCCGAGAAGATATTAAAGGGGCACGCGAGGCGGCAGGGGTGACCGACGTTGCACTCGAAGTCGAGGATTTGAGTTTTGCAACTCGTTGAGCAGTCGCTGGTTCCAAAGCCGACATTTGGATAGGCGGCATGGCCACAGGGGACTTAGGTTTCCTGGGATCAGTTGATGACAACGTCTGAAAAAAAGTAAGAAATCGAGTGTCAGCCACCCGATAATCCGAGAAAACTTACCTTGCCACGCTTCCGAATCATTAACGATATGCGACTCTCACTTCTCTCCTCCTTCTTCTTCTCCTTCTCAGCTTTGGCTTTGGCTTTCTCGGCTTCTCTTTCTGTCT
>Ga0153946_1001075_pt1 | contig 11950 bp, 18 predicted proteins | sample TSNJ030MetaG_FD_104751 | JGI IMG/M metagenome (GOLD analysis project Ga0153946, IMG submission 104751) | Attine ant fungus gardens microbial communities from New Jersey, USA - TSNJ030 MetaG | ecosystem: Host-associated > Fungi > Mycelium > Unclassified | place: USA: New Jersey, Wharton State... | reverse complement strand
AATCGATAACGGTCCCGGTATTGCCGGCGAACACAAGGCGCATGTATTTGACCGTTTTTACAGGGAGGACAAAAGCCGCACCCAGAAAGAGCATTATGGGCTGGGGCTTTCTATAGCGTGGGAGCTTGTACGGCTTCATGGTGGAAAAATCTCTTTGCAGGATATGGATGGCGAAGGGCTTACCGTTACCATTGACCTTCCGCTCAGAGAGCCAAAGGCATAAAATATTTATTTGACAAAGCATACCTCTTTACAAAATTACCGCAGGATGGTCGCCCCAAAAACAAACCTCCCCTCGGCACAAACGGCAGAGGGGAGGTTTGTATATACTATTGGCAGATGATCCCGGCTCCTTTTGCTGTGGCCGCTGGTTAGCGCCCGCCGAACAGCGTAAAATCCTCGCTCCTTATATCCCGCAGGTTCACGCTGTCTGAAAAATCCAGGTCCAGCGCCCCCTCCTCAAGGCGGTAAGCTCTGATGTCCACCTCCACGCCGCCCACGTGCTCATCGAGCTCATCCCTGAACTCAATCAGGCCGTTTTGCAAGTGCGTCTGGTCCTCACTCTCCGAGATCTGCCCGGTCAACACCGCGCTGCCATAGGGCTTTGTGTCCGCCTCAAACAGCGTTGCCACCACACGCAGATTATCCTGCCCGGTCACCTGGGGATCGTGCTCCACCCGCAGGTCCATCCGTCCCATAGCCTCGTCCATGTCGGAGAATGTAACGCTCATCCTGTCGTCAGAGGCGGTGCCGCTTATCTCCCTGCCCCTGGTAAAGAACATCCTGATCTGCCCGCCCCTCTCCTCATCGGGAGAGAGCGTCTCGGCGATGGTCAGACTACACTTGACGGTGTCGTAGGGGTTGCCCACGCCGTTCAGGTCGACGTCCCCTTCAAAGGACATTGTAGTCTCGTCGCCGTAGGAGTCCACCAACCTCACCCCCGGACAGTGCAGCTCCGCCCGCCGGAGCACCTGCTCTTTGTCCACGTAAAATCGCACCACCACGTCCTCGGTCAGGCTGAGCCCCTCGTATACCTGAAACATCTCATCAAGCGTTTTGCGGTAGTCCGTGCCACTGTACAGAGGCGCATAACCCTCGAACATCTCCTGCACCAGCTCCTTGTAGAGCTGTATAAACTCACCGTAGAACCGGTTCGCCTCCTGATGATGCAGCGTGTAGCTCATTACGCTAAGCCGCGCGCTCACATCCCCCACATCCTGGGTGATGTAGCCCTCGTCGGCAAAGATGTACAGATCACCCTCCTGCGCCAGCAGCTCCTTGAACCTGGCCATGAGCCTTTCCTGCATCTCCCCCATACGCTGCTGACGGTCTGCCTGGTTCCAGTCCTCCAGCTCCTGGGGCAGCGGGTAATCCTTGCCCAAAAAGCTATCGTTCCACTCCTCTGCAAAATCCTCGGGGCGCACTGTGATGTACTCCGCCCGACTGAAGAAAGCGGGCACAGAAAGGGCCAGCAGCTCGGGGGAAATATAGAGCTTGTTGTCCCGGATCGAGATGGGCCCCGCCCCGCCCGAAAGCTCAAACAGCATCCTATTGTTTTCGACATCCTGCTTTAAGCCGTACTGGACCGTGACCCGCGCCCCCAGCATGTTGCTGATCTCCTGGTCGGTGCGCACGGTCAGGTCCACGGCGTTGGGCAGCCCGGAAAACCTCCCAAAGTCAGGGAGCACCCCAAAGCTCTCGGCCATTTGCAGCGAGGACTTGGCCAGCGCCCCCTCCAGATAGCGCTGAGGGCTCACCGCTTTCAGCACTGTTCGGTAGCCCCCCAGCCCGAACAACCATACGCACAAAGCCAGCACAACGCCGGCTGCAATCCCAACAGGGATCAGCCAGCGGCGCGGCCTCCCGGGCGGCTCCGGCGCCGCCTGTTGAACCGCAAGCTCGTCCCGGTCCGGGGGCAGCCAGTCGCTTTCCGGATCCCATTCAGGGATAATAAGGGCCGGCTCCGGTCCGGGCGCCGCGTCTGTCAGCTCCTGACTGTCCGCGTCGGACGCGGGCTTCGCGCCCTGCACCGGCTGTGCCGGATCCTGCTCCACGGCCTCCGCCTCGGTGCGCGCGTCGCCCCGCGCAGGTGTGTCCTCCGGTGTCAGGCCGCCTGCCTGCTCCAACGGATTATTGGTTTCATCGCTCATTGCGCGTACCCTCCTCGCTTTCTCTCTACGCTATCTATCATACAGCATATGCCCGCCTTATGCAAGAAGCGCCGCCCGCCATGTAATGGCAAAAGCTCCCGCGCGCATGGGTGCGGGAGCTTCTATGGTTGTCTTTATACGAGCTCGATGACCGCCATTTCGGCGGCGTCGCCGCGGCGGGGGCCAATGCGGACGATTCTGGTATAGCCGCCGTCTCTGTCGGCGTACTTGGGGGCCACCTCGTCAAACAGCTTTTTGACCACGTCCTCCTTGGTGATAAAGGACATTACCTGACGCTTGGAGTGCAAACTGTCGGATTTGGCCGTCGTGATCATCTTCTCGGTCATCGAACGGACTTCCTTTGCCCTGGTTATGGTGGTTTCGATCTTGCCCTTTTCTATGAGAAAAGTGACCATCGCACGCAGCATGGCTTTCCGGTGGTCGGTGGGCCTGCCCAGCTTTCTGGTACCTGGCATGGTGAATCACTCCCTTCCCTCTTGCTGTGGGCTGTACTCGCCCATCTACAAAAAATACTTATTCCTCTTCGACGCTGAGGTTGAATCCCAGGGATCCCAGCTTCGCGATTACTTCTTCCAGCGACTTCTTACCCAGATTGCGGACTTTCATCATTTCCTCGGGGGATTTGTTTACAAGGTCCTGCACGGTGTTCACGCCCGCCCGCTTTAGGCAGTTAAAAGCGCGCACAGATAAGTCAAGCTCCTCAATGGTCATCTCAAGAGCCTTTTCCTTGCCGGACTCCTCTTTCTTTTCCAATATCTCGGTTGAGCTCACCTCGTCCGAAAGGTCTACGAAGTGGTTGAGTTGTCTATTGAGAATCTTGGCAGCCAGACTTACGGCTTCCTTCGCGGAGATCGTGCCGTCAGTCCAGACCTCCAGGGTCAGCTTATCATAGTCGGTTATCTGCTCCACGCGGGTGTTTTCCACCGCGTAGTTCACCTTTAGCACCGGGGTATAAATACTGTCCACAGGAATGGTGCCGATGGGGGCTTTTTCAAGCTCCACCTGCTTGTTGCGCTCGGCGGATACATAGCCCTGTCCCTTTTTCAGTGTGATTTCCATTGAGAGCTTCGCGCCCGGCCCAAGAGTTGCGATGTGCATGCTCGGGTCCAGAATCTCTACTTCCGCGTCGGCCTCGATGGAGCCCGCCGTTACCTCACATTCGCCTTCTGCCTCAATGCGCACCAGCTTAGGCTCTTCGCAGTAAAGCTTGGCGGTCAGGCCTTTGATATTGAGGATGATCTCGGTGATATCTTCCTTCACGCCGGGGATAGTGGAAAACTCGTGCTGAATGCCGTCGATTTTCACAGAAATAACCGCCACGCCAGGAAGCGAGGAGAGTAACACGCGCCGAAGGCTGTTTCCCAGAGTTGTACCAAAGCCTCGATCGAGCGGCTCGCCAATAAACCTGCCGTAAGTGCCGTCAGGCTTCAGCTCCGCGGTTTCGATTTTCGGTTCGATAATTTTTACCAAATAAAAACCCTCCTTGTTGCAGCAGCGCAGGGGAGCGCCGCCCACTTTTCGTTCCCATGCTGATTATTGCGGGGATAGCGGGTATCATGCAACCTTGTCATTATTTGCTGTACAACTCGACGATCAGTGTTTCAGAAACAGGCACATCGATTTCCTCACGGGTGGGGAAACGCTCGATTTTGCCCTCGAAGCCTGCTGTGCTGCCCGAAATCCAGGCGGGGAAGCTCCTGGGGTTTTCCGCCAGGGTCTTGAATGTCTCGGACTGGCGGGATTTAGGCTTCACCGAGATGACGTCGCCCAGCTTTACGCGGTAGGACGGCACATCCACGCGCTTGCCGTTTACGTAAATATGGCCGTGGCCAACTATCTGACGAGCCATTCTGCGTGTGTCGCCAAAGCCCATCACATAAGCTACGTTGTCCAGTCTGCATTCAAGCAGGATCAGCAGGTTTTCACCGGTCTGGCCCTGCATCTTCTCGGCCTTTTCAAAGGTCAGGCGGAACTGCTTTTCCAGCACGCCATAGATAAACTTGGCCTTTTGCTTCTCCTTGAGCTGCAGCGCATATTCGCTGGACTTCTGGCGCCGCGCATTTCTTTTGGGGTCGCGGCTTGTCTCCTTGCTGTAACCCAGCACGCCGGGGCTTATGCCTAGATTACGGCATCTCTTGAGTACGGGGTCTCTGTTAACTGCCATGGTTTCGCACCTCCTTCTATAGTTATACGCGCCGTCTCTTGGGAGGGCGGCATCCGTTGTGCGGAATGGGTGTTACGTCCTTGATCATGTTCACCTCAAGCCCTGCGGCCTGCAGCGCCCGGATCGCGGCTTCGCGGCCGGATCCGGGTCCCTTTACAAAAACTTCCACGCTTTTCAGCCCGTGCTCCATAGCCGCCTTGGCGGCTGTTTCGGCAGCGGTCTGCGCGGCAAAGGGAGTGGACTTTCTCGATCCGCGGAATCCCAGTCCGCCGGCGCTCGCCCAGCTCAGCGCATTGCCCTTGGTGTCGGTAATGGTCACGATGGTGTTGTTAAAAGTGGATTGGATATGCGCGGCGCCCTTTTCGATGTTTTTCTTTTCGCGGCGCCTGCGGGTGGCCTTTCTTGCGGTAGCCCTAGCCATGTGCTTTCATCCCTCCCATATTACTTTTTCTTGTTGGCGATGGTCTTCTTCGGGCCCTTTCTTGTGCGGGCGTTGGTCTTGGACCGTTGGCCTCTCACAGGCAGGCCCTTTCTGTGCCGGACACCGCGGTAGCATCCGATCTCGATCAGGCGTTTGATGTTCAGCGCCGTGTCTCTGCGCAGGTCGCCTTCCACCATCACGTTTTTATCAATAAAATCGCGCAGCTTGGAAACGTCCTCCTCGCTCAAATCCTTCACCCTGATATCAGGGCTCACGCCAGTTTTGGCCAGGATATCGCTCGCAGTCGTGCGGCCGATGCCGAAGATATAGGTAAGCCCAATTTCCACCCGCTTATCGCGGGGCAGGTCTACGCCGGCTATACGCGCCATTCTGGTTGCACCTCCACTTCGAGTATTATTCTGTTTCTATTCCATTGCCGTATTGCGAATTAACCCTGACGCTGCTTGTGCTTCGGGTTCTGGCAGATCACCATGATACGGCCCTTGCGTTTAATAATTTTGCATTTTTCGCAAATAGGTTTCACCGAAGGTCTAACTTTCACCTAAACTACCTCCTGTACTCCTTGTTGGCAGTTGCACAGCCGGACTCTTTTAGATATTGGCATCAAAAGCCCGGATTATGCAATTTCTTCCTATGGGGCTGTTACAAAGCTGTACACATGTGCGCTACTTGGATCGCCACGTAATCCGCCCCTTGGTCAGATCGTAGGGGGAAATCTCCACCGTGACCCGATCGCCGGGCAAAATCCGGATAAAGTTCATGCGTAGCTTGCCCGAAATGTGGGCAAGGATTCTGTGCCCGTTTTGCAGCTCCACCTGGAACTGGGCGTTGGGCAGCGCTTCCAGCACCTTACCCTCTACTTCGATTACGTCTGTTTTTGACAAAACCGGGTCCCTCCCTCTTGTTTTGTTGGGGCCGCTAGAGCTCGCCAAACGGCTTTAGCGAAGCTCTCAGCCTTTTGTTGGTATTGACAACTTCCAAATCCAATATGGTCGTGGTCGCCTGGATGTGTTTTAGATTCTTTCGCTTTGGCTTTTCCAGCCGGCGGGTTTTGCCGTCGGCCAATTTTACACTGTCCCGCGATAGCTCCACAATACAAAAGAATTGATGTTTGTCGCGCCCTGCCATCGATCTGACAACACTGCCCGCGTTTAGCATTGCCGCACCCCTTAGCCGTCATTTTTTCAAGGTCTATAGCCTTGTGAGAATCACCGGGCCGTCGTCTGTCACCAGCACGGTGTGCTCAAAATGCGCCGACATGCTGCCGCTTGCCGTGAGCACTGTCCACCCGTCGGGCAGCACCCTTACATCGTGCCCCTTAAGGTTGATCATTGGTTCGATTGCAATTGTCATACCGGCCACGAGCCTCGGCCCCCTTCCGGGACTGCCGAAATTGGGCACCTCGGGGGATTCGTGGAGCTCCCTGCCCACGCCGTGGCCCACATAGCTGCGCACCACGCCATAGCCGAACTGCTCCACATAGGACTGCACCGCCCAGGAGATATCGCCGATCCGGTTTCCGCTCACCGCGGCCCCGATGCCTTTGCGGAGGCTCTCGCGGGTCGCGTCCAGCAGGCTTATTGCCTCCTGCGAGATCTTGCCCGCCGGGAAGGTGGCTGCATTGTCGCCATGGAAGCCCCCGTAGCAGGCGCCCACATCAATTTTTACGATGTCGCCCTCCTGCACCACCCGGTCGCCGGGGATGCCGTGGATGACCTCGTCGTTCACCGATATGCACGCGCTTCCGGGAAAGCCCCCATAACCCAAAAAAGAGGGGGTTGCGTTCTGGGACTTGATAAATTTATTGATTGCCTTGTCGATCTGCGCTGTGGTGACCCCCGGCCGCACCATCTCGCCGCCCAGGGCCAAGGCCTCGGCGGAGATTGCGCATGCCGCGCGCATTGCCTCCAGCTCGGAGCGGTTCTTCAGCGTAATCATCATCACGCCTCAAGAGCCGCCAGAGTGAGCCGGGTGGTGTCCGCAACCTCTTCCTGGCCGATGACCACATACAGCTTATCCGCCGCGTGGTAATAATCCTTCAGAGGCTCGGTCTGCTCGTGGTACACGCGCAGGCGCTCCCGAACGGTTGCGGGCTCGTCGTCCGCGCGGATGGTGAGCGCCTCCCCGCATCTGCCGCACCTTCCCTCCTCCTCGGGCGGATTGTACTGCAGATGATAGCTTGCGCCGCACTTCGCGCAGACGCGGCGTCCGGCGAGCCGTCTCTCGATGTCCTCATCGGACACCTCGAGGTCGATCACCTTGTTGATCACCACGCCCATCTTGTCCAAGGCCTGGGCCTGTGGCACGGTGCGGGGGAACCCGTCCAGAATAAAGCCGCTTTGGCAGTCCTTCTGTGCGATGCGCTCCCGCAGCATGTCGATGACCAGCTCGTCGGGCACCAGTCCGCCGGCCTCCACATAGCTTTTGGCCACAAGACCGGTCTTGGTGCCGTTTTTCATGGCCTCCCGGATGATGTTCCCGGTGCTGATTGCGGGAATGGATAGCTTTTCACGGATTATGTCCGCCTGTGTGCCCTTTCCGGCGCCAGGCGCTCCCAGCAGAATAATATTCATACGTTCCGGCCCTCCGCCATTATTCGAGGAATCCCTTGTAATGACGCATCATCATCTGCGATTCCAGCTGTCTCACCGTATCCAGCGCAACACCGACAACGATGATGATGGAGGTGCCGCCCAGTGCGATGTTCATCTTCGCGACACTGCCCAACAGGATGGGCATGATCGCCACGACGGCGATAAACAATGCGCCGACCAGGGTGATTTTGCTGATGACCTTGGAGATAAACTCCGCGGTTGGCCGGCCGGGACGGATTCCGGGGATCGCACCGCTGTTTTTGCGCAGGTTGTTCGCCATCTCGACAGGATTGTACTGGATGGCGACATAGAAGTAGTTGAACGCGATGATCAGCACAAAGTACAGCACCGCGTAGAGGATGGTGTTGTAGTCGAACCAGCCCAGGATCCGGATGATGGTCCTGGTGTCGTTCTCGCCGGTTGTGATAAAGCCCTTGATCATGCCGGGCAGGCTGAGCAGGGCGCTCGCGAAGATGATGGGCAGAACGCCCGACATCGTCACCTTGACCGGGATGAAGCTGGACTGTCCGCCGTACATCTTGCGGCCCACCACGCGCTTGGCGTACTGGATGGGGATGCGGCGCTCCGCGTTGGTCATCAGCACGATCATCGCGATGACAAACAGGAAGAGCACGCCCATCAGCGGCACCAGGAAGTAGTACTGGAAGTCGCCCGCCTGGGCCATCTGGATATAGAGCCACATCGACTTGATCAGGTTCTGGCCGCCGGAGATAATCCCCGCGAACAGGAGGATCGAGATGCCGTTGCCGATGCCGCGCTTGTCAATGGATTCGCCCAGCCAGACGATCAGCATGGCGCCCGCCGTGAAGGTGAGGATGATGACCACGGCGGAGAACATCCCCGGGAAGCCATCGGTGTACTGCACCGCGTAGGTGTTGCGGTTGAGCAGGTAATAGGCCACGGATTGCAGCAGCGCCAGCCCCAGAGTGGTATAGCGTGTGATCTTGGTGAGCTTTTTGCGCCCTTCCTCGCCCTCCTTGGCCATCTGCTCCAGGGCCGGGATGGCCACTGTGAGGAGCTGGATGACGATGGAGGAGGTGATGTAGGGCGAGATGCCCATTGCGAAGAGGGTGGCGTTTCCAAAGGCGCCGCCGGTCAGGCTGTTGAGAAAGCCCAGACCGCCGCCAGCGGTTTCCACCCAGTTTTGGATCACCAGATAGTCCAGAAAGGGAACGGGAACAGCCGAACCGATGCGGTAGACGAAGATGATCAGCAGGGTGTAGAGGAGCTTGTTGCGGATCTCTGCTATCTTCCAGGCATTTTTGACTGTTTCTATCACCTATATCACCTCAGCCTTTCCGCCGGCCTGCTCGATTTTCTGCTTGGCAGACTCAGAATAGGCTTTCACGGTGACGGTGAGTTTTTTTGTGATTTCACCATTTCCCAGGATTTTGACTCCGTCCAGTGTTTTTTTCAGGAGCCCGGCATCCACAATGGCCTTGGTGTCCACAACGGCGCCGTCCTCAAATCTGTTGAGATCGGATACATTGATGGTAGCATACTTGGTTGCAAAAATATTGTTGAAGCCGCGCTTGGGGACACGTCTTTGCAGCGGCATCTGGCCGCCCTCAAATCCGGGACGCACACCGCCGCCGCTGCGCGCGTTCTGGCCTTTGTGCCCCTTGCCGGCTGTTTTTCCGTTGCCCGAACCAGCGCCTCTGCCTTTGCGGTAGGCCTTCTTGTTGGAGCCCGGAACCGGGGAAAGCTCGTGGAGTTTCATTTTGCTTGCACCTCCTTGCACTACACTTCGGTTACCTCAATGAGGTGGGATATTTTAAAGATTTTGCCCTTGGTGGCCGCGTTGTCCGGCTGGGTTACAACCTGGCCGACCTTCCGCAGTCCCAGAGCGTGAGCGGTTGCAATCTGATCGTCTTTGCTGCCGATCAGGCTGCGTACGAGTTTGATCTGATAGCTCATGATGGCGTCCTCCCTAACCTAGAATTTCTTCGGGGGCTTTGCCGCGGGTGGCCGCAACCTGGCTCAGACTGCGCAGAGAGGTCAGCCCCTCGATGGTGGCAGTCACCACATTGCAGGGATTGTTGGAGCGCAGGGACTTTGTGCGGATATCCTTGATGCCCGCCACCTCCAGCACCGCGCGCACAGGCCCGCCGGCGATAACGCCGGTACCCTGGGGAGCGGGTTTCATCAAAACCCTGGCCGCGCCGAACTTCCCGATGACCTCGTGGGGGATGGTGGTGCCGCGCAGGGAGATCCGGTTCAGGTTTTTCTTGGCGTCCTCGATTCCTTTGCGGATTGCGTCGGGAACCTCGGAGGCCTTTCCAAGCCCAAAGCCCACGGTGCCGTTGCCGTCGCCGACAACCACAAGGGCCGCGAACTTGAAGATACGTCCGCCCTTAACCGTCTTGGATACGCGGTTAATCGACACGACTCTCTCTTGCAGATCAAGCTTGGAAGCATCTATTCGAGCCAAAAGTATTCCTCCTTTTCACTGGGGTCTGTTGACAGAAAGCTAACAGCCCGTCTTTTTTGGTAAATCTTTGGGGCATTCCGTCTGTGTCATCAGGCCCTAGAACTTGAGTCCGCCCTCGCGGGCTCCCTCAGCCAATTCCTGCACACGCCCGTGATAGATATATCCGCCGCGGTCGAACACGACCTGGGTGATGCCTTTTCCGCCAGCGTTTTCCGCCAGCTTTTTGCCGACTGTGCGGGCGGCCTGTTTGTTGCCGCCTGCGCCCTCGAAGTCCTTGTCGAGCGTGGACGCGCTGGCCAGCGTGACGCCGGCGACATCGTCGATCAGCTGGGCATAGATGTGCTTGGCGGAGCGGAATACATTCAGACGCGGGCAGTCGGCGGTGCCGCTGATCTTGTTGCGGATTCTGCCGTGGCGTTTCAGCCTTGCTGCGTTGCTATCCGGTTTTTTAATCATGCTCTATTCACTCCTTTACCTACTTCTTGCCCTTGCCGGCTTTACCCTCTTTGCGGATAATCACTTCGCCGGCGTAGCGGATGCCCTTGCCCTTGTAGGGCTCCGGCGGACGTTTGCCGCGCACCTCGGCGGCAAACTGGCCGACCTTCTGTTTGTCGGGGCCGCTGACTACGATTTTGTTCGGGGCGGGCACCTCGATGCTGATACCGTCGATCTCGGGCATAATCACCTGGTGGGAATAGCCCAGGTTCATGACCAGATCCTTGCCCTGTTTTGTGGCACGGTAGCCGACACCCTGCACCTCGAGCTCCTTTTTGAAGCCCTCGGACACGCCGGTGACCATGTTGGCGATGAGGGTCCGGGTCAGGCCGTGAAGGCTTCTGTGCTCCTTGGCCTCGCTCGGACGGGAGACATTGACAACACCGCCGTCCATTTCGATCTTCATTTCGGGGCTGATCCGCTGGGTGAGGGTTCCGTTCTTGCCCTTAACCGTGACAAGCGTCCCGTCCACCTTCACGTCGACCCCGGCGGGGACGGCGATGGGTTTCCTTCCTATACGACTCATTTCTGCACCCCCCTACCAGACATAAGCGAGCAGTTCTCCGCCTACATTCGCCTTGCGAGCAGCCTTGTCGGTCATCACCCCGCGGGATGTGGAGAGAATGGCTATACCCAGACCCTTCATGACCTTGGGGCAGTCCTCGCAGCTGGTGTAGATGCGCAGGCCCGGTTTCGAGACCCTGCGCAGGCCGCAGATAACTGGCGCTTTATTTTCGCCGTATTTCAAAACGATGCGAATGGTACCCTGTTTACCGTCGGGCTTGAATTCAAAGTTTTTGATATATCCTTCATCCAACAAGATTTGGGCAATGGCCTTTTTCATATTGGAAGCCGGGATATCGACCGTATCATGCTTTGCAGAGCTTGCATTTCTGATACGAGTCAGCATGTCAGCGATACTATCGGTGATATGCATGCCGTCAACCTCCTTTGCTCATGCTTACCAGCTGGCTTTTCTAACGCCCGGAATCTGACCCTTGTAGGCAAGCTCCCGGAAGCATATACGGCAGACGCCGTACTTGCGAAGGTAAGCGTGTGGCCGGCCGCAGATTTTGCACCGATTGTATCCGCGTGTGGAAAACTTCGGCGTTCTGCGCTGTTTGGCAATCATTGATTTTTTAGCCACAGTCTAATCCTCCTTACTTTGCAAACGGAGCGCCCATCAAGCCAAGCAGCTCGCGGGACTCTTCGTCGGTATTTGCGGTGGTGATAAAGCTGATGTCCATGCCTCTGACCTTGTCTACCTTGTCGTAGTCGATCTCGGGGAAGATCAGCTGCTCGCGCAGGCCGAACGAGTAGTTGCCGCGCCCGTCGAATCCGTTGGCGTTTATGCCGCGGAAGTCGCGCACACGGGGCAGCGCCACGTTGAACAGCCTGTCTAGGAATTCGTACATCCGCTCCCCGCGCAAAGTAACCTTCGCGCCAATGGTCATGCCTTCGCGGAGCTTGAAGTTTGCGACGGATCTGCGCGCCTTGCAGGGCACAGGCTTCTGGCCTGTGATCTTGCTCAGGTCGCCCATGATCGCCTCCATCATTTTCGGGTTGTCGCGGGCCTCCCCGCAGCCAACGTTCACGACGATTTTATCAAGCTTGGGGATCTGCATGACGCTT
>Ga0153946_1001071_pt1 | contig 11960 bp, 10 predicted proteins | sample TSNJ030MetaG_FD_104751 | JGI IMG/M metagenome (GOLD analysis project Ga0153946, IMG submission 104751) | Attine ant fungus gardens microbial communities from New Jersey, USA - TSNJ030 MetaG | ecosystem: Host-associated > Fungi > Mycelium > Unclassified | place: USA: New Jersey, Wharton State... | reverse complement strand
TCTGAAAGTGCATACTCCGGAATACCGCTCGATTCAGAAAACAGACCAATCAGACCGGCTTTCACATTACCCACAAAAGCAATCAGGTTGATCATGAGGTCATGTGCCCGGCGGGCTGCTGTTGCTTTCCTTGCATCCAGATTCTTTCCGGTATACGCACTGGCTCTCATTTCCTGTGCATTATATCCGTAAGAATCACCAACTGATTTAATCTGTACCGTTGTTGGTTCTCCCATTACGTCGGCTCGTGGCAGATCATCACCATAATTGTTGATAATTTCTGCAATACCCGTGGATTCATAACCGTAGAAAGTTGCCGTTTCGGCTCCCGGATCAACCTCACTGGTTATGGGCATAAAAGTAAGCGCAGACAACTCCGGATAATGTTTGTCATACGCTTTCGATTTTACATAATCAAGTTCTCTTGCAAAAAAAGCCGAGGCACCGTTTACTCCATCGAACCGTTTCCGGCCATCAGAAGTTCTGGCTGTGCCAGCAACTTCCTGCGTCACCACGCTCCCCTTTAAGTTATTGTAATCACGATTATCAAAATGCTTCATCCTGCTATTCCCTCCTTAATATTCGATTACTGCAATGTTGTTGTCAGCATCGGAAACACCTGTAAAGGTTGCTAACACTCCGACCTTATCACTCTCAGTTGCATTCCCGGCATCTGTAAAAGTGCCCACATTGTCACCATCAGTTACCAGATATGCCTTGCCCTTTGCAGCAATGGTAGTACCCGGAGCAATAATTACCCAGATTCTGCCTTTCTGCATTACACCGATAGCATCATAGTCGGATGCGGATACTTTACCATCCTTGCTGTTTTCCAGCTGCTTTGAGCCATGAACAAACACACCTTCAAAATCATCTGCAATACTCCCACTTACTGGGAGTTTTACGGTCTCACCTTTCGTTATGCCTGACACAACCCCCATCCCAGGAACCATTTCATTCCCCTCATCGATGGTGTATGTAAAAATATTCTTCAACGACAAATCAAAAATCCCACCGGCGATTCCTTTCGGAATCGCATAGCCATAATCATTTCTCAGACTCATAAATTACTTTCCTCCTCTCATATTTTTCAGCATGTTCTCCCTTGACGTTTCCGCCAACGACTTCCCGGAAGCATCCATGTTCACTTTCCGACCAAATGCCTGGCGCTTCTGACTATCAACGTTCTTCCTCTTCAATGCCGTATCGCAGGCAACTAAATACGCACCATTGATATAGGCACTGCTCTTGCCATCAAGGCGGATTCCCGGGTTAATAGCTTTGACGATGGCTTTCTTTCCCTCGATAATGCTCTTAGGAGTGATATTAAGATTCAGCTTTGCAGCCATACTACTAATGGCCATCATTTCTGCAAATACCCTTTCGGTCGAATCCATATTCACCCTTTTGTCGTCTGCTGGAATCTCAACATCCTCCAACTCGGAATCAGCATTCTTGGTTTCTTCATCTTCTGAATCGTTATTGGATTCATCATCCGAATCAGTATTCTGGCCATCATCGTCCTGATGTTCTGTATCATCTGAATCAGTAGACATGTCTTTTTCTGCTTCTAATTCATCAATGCGGTCCAGTAATGCTTTCATTTCTTCCTGCATGGCCGGGACATCCTCAATGGTAAGGGATTCCATATCGGAATCTCTACGATCTACGTTCTGTCGGATTTCCTCAATTGGATCCGTATCTTCATCCTGATTCGGATCATCCTCATCACCAGTAATATCACCCGGCAATACACTCTGTGCTGCCAGATACATTGCAACAGCTTCCTGCATCTGCTCCGGTGTCAATCCTGAATCAGAATCAAATCGGCTTCTTTTTTGTTTCTTCGTTCCTGTCCTCACGTTTCTTCCTCCTTTTAAAATTGTTTTATGAGATTTGCCGTCAATGTTCAGCCGAGCCGTACTGCCGGCTCTGGCCTCTTCAACCAAGGCAAGATGGTTGATTAAAATGTTTCTCTGGATAGCATCATAATGTTGTCCCTCATACACTCCGGGAGTTTCATCTAAATCCAGATCATAACCAAGACTTAACTCCCGGAGGCCGCAGGCTTTCAATTCCTTTGTGTTGTGAATAACAATATCGGCACGAACACTGTCCCCTTCTTTAATTCCTGGAGCCAATATCGTGCCGATCTGTTCTCTTTCCACATTGTCTTTCGTTATCTCACCTGCATCGTGCGTAACGATAATGGGCTTACCCTTATAGCTTTCCAGACTTTCCTTCTTAAAGACATCCTCCGGAAGTCTCAACTCGTATCTGGTGGAGCCATCTTCATTCGCATACTCAAATATTCCACAGGTTGTTACAATTGGTTTGTCTCTCAAATAGCCTTCCTCTGTAAAGTAAGTGCTATCCAAAGTAATGCTATCCAAGCGTTTAACCCTTTTCAATTTCATAAAATGAGCATTCTCCTTTCTTATGCTGCCGTCATGATTCCCGAAGCCATTTTCTCCAAATCAAAAACAGGGATGGCAACACATCTGCACTGATAATCTTCTCCTGGATGTGCACGCCGGCCGGACCGTTTATCTACAATCGGCGGATCATCCCAGCTGAAAATCTTATTGTGCAGCTCCCGGTGATCCTTACGAACCCGGGCACCATCACCAGCAGTCTTCCATTTATATTCATTGCAGCCAACATTACGTTGCTGATGCTGCGTAATCTGTGCATTAAGCTTTGCAACCTGATCCCTGGCCAGAAGCCTAGACTTTGATTTGGAAACACTATAACGTTCTTGAATCTGCTTTGATAGAGAGGTCATTGTATTACCCGAAATATACCCCTGATAGATAGTGTCTTTGAACTCAGTCAGGAATTCCGCCGGAATACTTTCTATCAATCCCACATTTGCTTCAATCCATTCTGCTAAAGCCTTTTGATAAAAGTCGCCCTGGTAATAATCATCAAGGATATTTACACCTAACGTCTTATTAACAACCTTTTTCCACTCGCTTTTACTAAATCGCTCTGTGGCACCTGCTATATCATTGAGCTTTTTTGACAAACCGAATAACCCATAGGCTGATTTCATATCCTTTTCGATTTCATCAAATATAATTTTAAAGCGGACAATCGTATTATCCAACTGCTCAAACCTCTGCAGCTTGCGACTTTCTTTATTTGCCTTTTTCCTGGAATTCTTTCCATCAAAACGCTGTGAGCTATCCACTTCTGATATTACAGACATAAGTTCCGGAAGATGTTTTTCCAGGCTATCCATAATGGCTGATCTCATCAATTCGGAAATCATCCTTCGGTACTCGCGCTCATATGATGCTGGAAACTTAGGAATATACTTTGCTTCCACATGTTTATTGCCATGAAACCGCCGCTTCCATTCCTCCTGCACTGTTATGTCCACATTAACCACCCCCAAGTACATTAGCCAAGATTTCCAGAGATTCTTTAAATGCCGGATGTAGTTCCATACACATCAGTTGCGGGTAGCTTCTCCATTGAGCTTGCTCCATTTCATTGTTATCGCATATCGGCAAACCTTCAAAGTCCTGACATAAGTAACTCCTGGCCGGAAGTATCCCATTCTGTGCACCGGCAGTATTGCCTATATGAACCAACCCCTTCGGCACAATATCAAATTCCTCCTGTGCTTCCCGAATAACTGCTGCTTCTGGTAACTCCCCTTCTTCAATATGCCCCCCTGGTCCACAAATCTGGCCATTATCCTTCCGTTTACCACAAAGGATTTTTCCATCCCTGACAACAATAAGGCCAACACCGTAATCAGCCTGATCTGTATTGGCTCGCTTAGTCTGTTCTTCGTCTTCCGGAGCCACCTCTTCACTCATTTCCGTAATACCGGTTTCAGATGTCTCATAAGATTCACCTTCGTTACCACCTGTACCGCCGGCCATGAGCTGTGCTAAAAATTCCATGTCCGGAACATCTTCCTCCGCAAGAATTTCCGATATTTCGTAATCATCTTCTTTTGCAAGGGACTTCCTTACCTCACTGGCATCCAATGCCTGCATGTCTACATAAGCCTGGGCTGCCTGGGCCTTTGTCAAATCGGCCGCCGTGTTCATTTGCCGAACTTCCGCCTTTTCCCTGTCACTCAAATTCCATAGCGGATTAAATTTCAAGGTATAGCTTTGAACGACTTCGACATTTCCCTTTGCCACACCGGCGGCAAGTATAATATCAATAAGCGTCCGGATGTTGTTCTTCAGACCTCGCTCCTGAATCTGGTTTATGTAGTCATAGTAATTAGTGAGATCCGATTCCCCCGTTGAATTCTGCCCGGCCGGTGATCGTCCGAAAAGAACCGTTTGCGGAATATTCGTGACCGCACTTAACAACTGGCAGCTCTCATCAATGATATCTTTCACTCCGGATAGCTGGAATGTCTGAAATGCGTAATCTTCGCCATCAGCATCGATCATCATTGTATTCAGAAGGCTCCGGGCTCTGTCTATCAACCCCATACGGTTAATAATATCTTCCTCACCTTGCGGAGTGGCTAGCTGTGCTGCAAGATTTTGTACTTTATAAACAGCTTGCACACAACGCTCCAACAAGCGGTACCCATTTCCATGTGTGGTTTGGCTATCCCTCAATTCACGCTTAATGCGGTTATACTCTGGTGCTCCAAAAAACATATACTGTTGATCTGTCGCACCGGTCCTGGGAAGCACTCCATTCTTAAAAATAAGCAAACGGCTCTCATGTACCCTAAATGGTGTTCCTCCATAAATAGGACTTATCCGATAGTATTCAGGTTGCCCGAATTTGAATTTATCTGTTCTATACTGATCGGGAGTATGCATATATGTACTCTCATACTCTGGCTGTACTTCCGGCCGCTCAAAAATCAGTAATTGATTTATTCCCTCAATGGCATCCCAATTCAGCGGCTCATCCAGATCCAACCCATCATCCACCAGCATTAAGATAACTGAACCGCCAAACAACCGGGACCATTTCAACGCCTGTATGGCTTCCTGGTTAAAATTCAGTTCTTCAAGAGTGGAGGTAACAAACTCCTTCACATCCGGATCGCTGATTTCAATTTCATACCCATATTTAAAGGCTGCCTCTGCCGGGATATCGACTATCTTTGAAAAAAGACCATCAGCAGCATATATCTGTGCCAGTTCAAAATCCGGTGTGGCCGGATCTGCTACATATTCATAATTTTCCAATGGGTCTTTATTCGTACCTACCTTATTGAGCATATTGATATAGCCATCAGCTCTATTATCTTTACCCAGTATTCTCACCTCCTTCGGTTATCTAACCAATGCTGACAAATCAAATAGCTTCGGTTCATATAGGCTCAATGCAAGTGCATCTGCTCTATCTGGGCTATCTATTCCACGCTTTTTCATTTCTTCCTTGCTTTCAAGGACTATCTTTCCCCTTGAAGTCATTCGGTACTTACGGCAGCTAAGCTGCGCAACCGTCTCATTATCATCCTGCAATGATAACTGACCGGCTTCCATGAGTTCCCTGATCTGCGCCCAAAGGTATGTTGTCATATTGTCGTAGTTCTTTGCTGCATCCTGATCTGGTACACTTGCGGCCGCATTGACAGGAACAATCTGCATCCTGGCAAGTTCTTTCCTCATATCTCCATGTTTCAGTTCCTCCAGTCGATCCGTTACAGCTCCACCGATTCCGCAATCATCAACATTTACATAAATAGGGCCGGAATATCCAGGATACTCTTTTATCATACGGAAATACTGTTCAATACAATAACCCGTCGTCTCCATCGTTCCATGCCCACGGTATGTCTTCACCAACCGACAATTATACCCCGCATTCTCATACATACAAGTTTCGTCACCACCATACCGGGCCACATCGACACCTAAAGCCAGGCGCTTAATCTGTTCATTCAGTTCCGTTCTAACTGCCTTCTCTGGCAGCTCCAATGGAATGAATACATCATCTTCCTGTTTAGGGAACAATCCCCTTACACGAACCCTGACAACGTTGCTGTCATATCCATATTTTTTTATCAGCGTTTGAATGCTCTGTTTGTTGGTACGCTTGCTGCTCTCACTGCTTACCGTATGGCACCGGTAAATTTCACGATCACGGGTATGGCTATCGTAAAATGTTCCGGAGGTTTTTGTAGGATTTCCCATTAGCAACAATTTATTATTCTCGCCAGACAGCGTACCAAGTATCGCCTCCATAATTGGATCTGCAACACCTGAAGCTTCATCGACGATGAACAGCATATTATCTTCATGGAAACCTTGCATATTCTCTGGCTTTGTAGCAGTCCTAGCAACGCCAAACCAGCGTTTCTCATTGCCAACCATGTAGACATAGGTCTTTGTCCATTTAATTAGCATGGGAAGCAGCGGAGAATTATTCATCCACTTTGAGATTTCCGACCACAACACATCATGCAGCTGTTGTTTGGTTGGTGCAGTTGCAACAATTCTCGGATATGGAAAGCAGACTAAAAACCACAAAAAAAGTGTCGCTTCAACACCCGTCTTTCCCACACCTTGGCCAGACTTAACAGTAACTTTCGGATAATCCCGTAAATCGTATGAAACTGCAATCTGCCACTCATCCGGTTCGAATTGCAGAACCTCTCGCATAAACAATATCGGATCAGCTCTCCAAAGAGGAATGCTCTCATCTAAAAACTTATGAAGCCATTGTATATCATCCATGAGAATTCCCCCTCATGGCAACCACACGCTCGGCCCAAGCTTTGACTATGTCGTTACCTTTTCCTTCACCTTCAAGCTTCTGCTTCTCAAGATGGAATTTTGTCAACGCTTCTATAGCCTTTGTCTTTTTGCTCTGAACAGAGGAAAGTTCCTGTTCCAGCCTTGCAATAATTAGGTCTTTGTTTGTGGTATGTGTATGAATATTGTAAGCCTTTCCCGGAAGCAGGTCATTGTTATCAACCTTTTCCTTCTGCCTACGGTTATATTCTGCCTCCTCTTCCTTATCCTTAAAAGTTCTTTTTTCCTCGTGCCGGGTAACATCGGAAACCGTGACATCTCCTTTTTGGTCCCGGTATTTGTTAACAGCCTTCAATATTCTTCTCTCTCGAATGGAGAAAAGCTGTATCTGCTCTATAAGCAGCTTTTCTTCATCTACTGGAACATATTTGACAAGTTCCTGCTCATCAGGATCCAGAGCATCCATGAACACCGCTCTGTATCCGCCATGCTTTGTAGCGTCCGGGGGTGGTTCGGGATTAGGATTCCCTTTCCCGTTAGAAGCTCCTTTAGAGTTCTTATTACCGGGCTGACCGCCTCGCTTTTTCTTTTGCAACGTTGCATTTTTCTTACTCTCTTTTTTTGCAACGTTGCATTGATTTTTTTTTGGCTTTGCTCCCCAACCATATCTGTTTTTCCAGCTGCGGACTGTTCCATCGGATATTCCCAATTTTCTAGCAATATCTACCATAGCCATTCCATCATTAAACAGCTTTTCGGCCTCTATTACTTTTTCGCTCGGCGCCCTCGGCATACCACCACCTCTCTTCTATTCGTTTTTGCAATCGTGCAGCACAAAGGGAAGCTATTCACTCCCCCGCTGTTTTCTGACACGAATATTGTATGTAATGACATTAAATCTTCGTAATAAATTCCGCTTTCGAATACATTTTTTCTGGTTTTACCATCATCCTTAAAAAGTCCTCTTTAGAGAAGTCTGAAAGACGGAATATCTCCTCCGGTTTCATGCCAAGTTGCTTTCCAATTTCCTCTACTGTCCTGCCTTCATTCATAAGTTCTTTTACAATAGCTTTCATTGGTTCAAGTAAATGCGTACCTCTTGCCCGGTTATGGGTAACTGTACCATAGATATTCCCGGCTTTGTCCTTATGCTCAACAATGACAACCGGGACCTTTCCTTCAAGCAGAGATTTCAAAGGTTCTTCTCCTGCAACAGTCCAACGATGAAATCCGTCAATGATTGTAAAATCAGGCCGAACCACAATTGGCAACGTCCAACCATTGGTTAATATGGATTGCTTCAGCAATTCCAGATTTTGTTTTGATACTTTGTTTGGGTTGTAATCGTTTGGTTTGATCATCTGCCTGTCTACCCACTGGATAGTAGATAACGGGCTGGCAATTTTCTTATCCATTGGACAGCCCCTCCTTTTTCTTGGCTTCTGCAATGTATTTACCATATATTCTCTGGTAAAGTGCTCTGAACGAGCGTAGCTTCGGGTCACCGGAAATAAGTCCTTCATAAATCGCCTTGCAGTCCTTATTGTCTGCGATAGCAGATACGCTCATAAAGAAATTCCGATATCTTCCTGCGACATATCTCTTATGCTTTGTCTGGAAATTCCCATCCATGTCAGAAAACAGTTCCAGGAGAGCCGCCTTGTAATCCTTTTCGGCAATTTCCTTTTCATTCTCTTTTCTCGCAGTGGTACTTCTTCCAAACATCTCACTATCCCAATACAATGAAGCGAGATATGCATTTGGCTCACGCCGGACTATCCGTTCCATCAAATCCGGATAGTATTCGTTCATTTTCACAAGGCTCTTGGCTGTATCGATAGAGAAGAACTGAGATACCCGCAGTTGCCCCTTTCGTGTGCCTGATTGCCACAGAAACAGATAAATCTCTGGTATATCAACCTTTTCGTTAAGGAGGTACAACCATACATCATTGTTGGTCCAGTCATAAATCGGAAATACCTGGTGCTTATTAGTCATTGTCTTTCCAGCTTTAGTCATGGCGGCTATATTCTGCAACCGCTGAACTGATTCCGCTGTTCTTATGCCAGTAATTGTTATCCCGCCAGAACACAATCTTGGTAAAAAATCCTGATATGCATCAATACGTGGTCTTAACAATTGGTGGGTTCGTATAGCAAATGATGGTGGCTGCCGTACCCAAACATCTTTTTTATATCTGTCCCAACAAATGAATGTCTCATCATTGGACAGTTCATTAAAGCAGTTGTAGTGCTTTACCTCCAGACAAAACCACTCAAACATCGCTCCAACTAATATGAATTTTTTCCGCCATTCTCTCACTTTGCTTTCCATACATGGAAAAATGGCTTCTTCATCAATAAACTGCACTGTAAGCTGCGCCGGATTGATTTCTCCTGCCTGTATCATATTTACTACGAGCTGAGACAGGCACAAACTATCCTTTCCACCGCTAAAGGACATATACACCGGGAGATTATTTCGGAATACATTCTTAATTCTGATCTTGGCAGCTTCCACCACATCGATACTGGCCTCACATCTTTTTATAGCCATATCTTTCCACACTTAGGGCAAATAACAAACTTTCTAACCTCGGTGGTTCCTTCATCATCTGCAAGCAGTTCCTGATTAACCGGTTCCGACGGTGCAGATTCGGACTGCCTCTCTGCCTCAAGCTTCTGGATCTGCCGTTCCTTTTTCTCAGCATTTTCTCTGATGCTCTGGATTTCTTCATCATCAAGAGTGCCATATTCCGCAATCTTTTCTGTAATATCCTCTGCATCTGATACCATCTGACGCAATATCTCTTCATCAAATCCTGGTATGTCTAAATCTCCCTGCAATTCTTCCAGGAAATCATTTAAAGTTTCCAGGTTTTCAATGCCAAGGGAAAAAATCTTATTGTCAGCTATCATGAGCTTTTTTTTCTGATTTGCCGTCAGATCATCGTGTTGATAACATTCAGCCTCCTCATAGCCCATGCGGAGCAGTGTTTCATATAAACCATTGCCGGCTAGAATAACATTTCCTTCATCAATAACAATCGGACGGAGCTGCCCGAACATCTGGACACTCTTTTCAAACTCCTGTAGCTGCTTTTCTGTATGGATTCGGATATTCTTTTCAGGTCGGACCAGGTCTGATAACTTCTTTATTACTTTTAGCATAAAAAAACCTCCTTCAGATAATTTGAAGGAGTTAAGACGTATGAAGGCTACCTGCAAGCAGCCGGAAACAATTACAATGATTCCAGGTATTCCTTAGCACCCGGAATACTCTTTGCAGCTTCTTTCACAATACTATTATCAATCTCATAGACTTCTCTCCACCCATTCTGCACAGATCCGGTCCATTGCCGGGCAGGCCAGGGGTGCGTTCCACAAAGGTATCCGTTGTTCCAACCATAGATAGGCGGCAATGTAATACTGTAATAATGGATATAAGCTAAAAGTGTTTCATGCTTCCATCCGGCCAAAGGACTATATCTGGTTACTCCTTTTCCGTCGGTATAGATATTGCCACCTTTTCCGCAGTAATTTCCATCCGCCCGGCGTCGGCCGAGCAATATCATATCCAGGTCATGAGTTTTATAATACTTTGTCTGGGCTCTGTGCTGCACTATGGCAAACCAGCGCGCAGCGGCCTTGCTATCTGCTGGAAACAACATTTCCGGATGCTTAGACAGCCACTCCAGATCCTGACCGGTATTTATAATTTCAAGATTCTCCGGTTTGTTCTCTTGGATCCAAGCCATGAATGCCGGATACTCTAAGCTACAAATACCCAGCATGCAATCTGTAATGCCAGCCTGCCGGCACAGATCACCGAGTACCAGGCTATCCTTGCCGGCACTCCAGGCATATGCTGATTTCTTCCCGGCGGTCTGCAGCTTAATTTCACCTATGGTTTCTGCCACCAGCGCCTCAAGCTCTTCCTGGGACACCATATCTTCTATTTCTACCATCACTTTCAGCCAATCATCATTTTTTATTGACTGTTTCCTACCTAACACATTCTTCACAGTTGACCTCCCGTCTTGACATCAAGGCAACAAATCCACTCAGCAGCACGGTTGTAAGACTCCCAATACTTTTTATAAGCCCACTATTCCAAACTGTCCCACAGGCGAAAATAGGAAGCCCAATAGCCAATGCAGTTACTACCCCTCTGGTGATTCCTCTAGAAGTCAACTTCACTCCCTTTAGTGTTAAAACTGTAGGCAAGAGTGTTGAAGCTCTTAGGGTTCCATAAAATAGAAACAGATGTGTAACTGTTAAGCCTGGGATATTTGCAATTCCTATGCCGGCGATTAGCAGCAATACCATAGACGCCTTTATAAGCTTTAAGTTACTATCCTTTACAATGTCAGTTGTAAGGGATGAAACAGCACACAGGTTACTATCCACAGTAGATAAGAGGCCTGAAATAATCATAAACAGGAACGGAATTGCGGTCCACGCCGGAAATAACCAGGTGATGATCTCAAAGTTGAGTACACCTATCTCTTGGACTTGATAACCAGATCCTGCACCTATAAAACCGAGAATTCCCATAGATAACGGCACTATTCCAAATAACAACGCCCCCATGAAGAAGGACCGGCCGATGTGCTTTTCTTTTGCAGTAAATGCTCTCTGCCAAAATGACTGATCACCAAATGGGCCAGATAACAGACCGATAGTCGTTGGTAATCCAAATCCAAAGAATAGCTCTATGCTCTTTTCAGAAAACAAGGATGTATATTCTCCACTGATACCAGCTAAACCAGAAGCCAGATTACCGACTCCACAACCCTTTAGACCAAAGAACACAAAGCCAGCACATGCTAACAACATAAACACTGCCTGAATGGCATCCGTTAATATCGATGCTTTTATCCCTGAGAACTGGGAATATGAATATCCAATAGCCGCCAGAATCACTGTCAGGCTCCAGAACGGAAGTCCAGTAACTGTACTAAGTATCTTGCTGCCTGCAAGCAGCTGAACACCGGTAGACAGCACCGACAAGCCTACCAGTTGAAATAAATACACTCGTTTGACATTATTGGATTTATATTTTTCCTTCATGTATCCGGCCAATGTTATTCCTGTTGGCATTTCTCGCCGGATCTTCTTTGCAAAGGGAATAAATAGCATGAGACATAACACATTCGGAACCAAAAACCAGAATAATCCCACAGCACCATTCACATATGCCCTTTCCGTAGATGTGAATAGAGATGGGGCCCATATCCAGGTTGCGGCAATACTCAATGCCGAC
>Ga0153946_1001070_pt1 | contig 11967 bp, 11 predicted proteins | sample TSNJ030MetaG_FD_104751 | JGI IMG/M metagenome (GOLD analysis project Ga0153946, IMG submission 104751) | Attine ant fungus gardens microbial communities from New Jersey, USA - TSNJ030 MetaG | ecosystem: Host-associated > Fungi > Mycelium > Unclassified | place: USA: New Jersey, Wharton State... | reverse complement strand
GCGAATGAAATAAGCTGAAGACCGATGAAATACTGCAGAAGATTAACCGCCAATATGTAAATCTCTATGCTAGTAACTTACACCTGCGACAAGCCACAATAGAGCATTCAAGGCCCTGTACTCTACCCCACCGAGTTCTTCCAACTGTTCATGAGTTAAAAGATGAAACGCGGAATTGCGACCGACGATGGCATCGAAGCTAATGTAGCGCACGGCCTTGGCGTGAGGAGGGGCATGATGTCCTGCCCTTGTTGACACGAGGGATGTTGCTGCCGGGATAGTGACAGTCCTAGTGAGTCGTCGTTGGAACTTAGGGAACATTTTATTAATAATCGAACTGATTAGCCGGTGAGGCATGGGGAAACCACCGAAACCACGATGCTTTGCGCTTCTTGTCGTTCGGTATGTTCTTTGCGTCTGTGTTGTACTAATCGCATAAGGTGGCCCCAAGGATGATCGGTGTATTGATCCTGCGAAATGACAATAATCATGAATCAGAACCCATCTCGCTATAAGGACACAAAGGCGTACCAAAACCCGGAGATTGTGGATTTTGCTCAATTCCAGAATCTGTGTCAGGGTCATACTCAGCGATGATCAGTTGGTCGGGCTTCCCTCGCGGGCGCTGAAGGTCAGGTGCAAATTCGATGGTCTGTTGCCGAGGAAATCCCCCCCTGGTTCCGAACGGCTGAAGTGTCCATCATGGTTTCATACCGATGAATGGGATCTACGTCGCTTCAATTCGAATCAAAGATTTAAATAGCGTAGAATACACACTAGTGGGGGTGACAGGTCTTGAAGGTACACCAGGGTCAGATAACCGCCGGCGACGTCTGGGACATTCACTCTGAGTATTCTGCAGATCTCTATTGCTGATCAATAATACTGCTCACCCATCGCTGCCGCGGGAGGTAGTTTCAGAAACAAATTCCCTGACACCCTCAATCGGTTCAGCCTCTTGAAGTCCGTGGTGACCATTTGGAGAGCCCGCACGTTCGTCACCCTCAGTGATGGCAAATGTTGCCTGCTGCATCCCACCGAGATTTCTTGATGGTGACGCATTTCCCGCAGTAATCCAACCACTCGGATTGACAAGCTTAGGAGCGTCATCCATACGTCTAATCATATCCGGTCTCAGCTTCTTGATGATACTTCGTTTGGGATATCGATCAGAATCACTCCCATCTTGGCTTTCTTCGGTAACATTGTGACCCGGATGGAACAGGGTCGTCATCCAACGAGACCATGGACGTCGTTCTTGTCGCTGAAAATGTTCCTCGCCTTCTACGGGAGGCCTACCACGTGCGTCATCATTTTGCATACCCTTTGCGACAACCATGTGTTCGAATCTACGCGCAAAATAGTGCCTGCCCTCCAACTATCAATTTTAAGCTCTCGAGATAATAGCCAACTGACCTCCTGACGAGAACCATAAACCACGACACAAAAATCTCGAAAAACCTATCAAGACCTATCACCACCTTTGAACGAGAAGCCAATACTTACTGGATGTCCGATTTGCATTTGAATGAATAGAATTACTTGTTGCCACTTGGTCAACGAACTCAAGTTGACAGTCGCCAGTCCGCAAACACACATCGAACTGAAGCAATTAAACAGCGCATCGATAAACGCGACATGGTAGCGCCCATTGCTAGCATAGAAGATCGCCGAGAAGATAAGCGGGGTGACCGTGCTGGAAATGAGAGATGGTCAGCACGCGAAGCATACAATTAAGTTAGAGACGTACAAGTAGATCAGGTGGATACGATAGAAATTGAGTTCGCTCGTAATGCTGGACCATACTCGGACTGGCCATTTGAGCGAGGGAGAGTCGAGATTTGGCATAGGGACGGGAGGAAGGTAGTGGCGGACTTTATAAAGACGGTTTTTGTAGGGAAGCGGTGGAGAATTTTGTTTAAGTGGCTTTTGAGGCCAAAGGACCGTAAAGATCGGTTCAACTGACCAAGACTATTTTAAGGGACGACGAGGGAAAAACAAAGTTGAAATGAACAATCATTCTTAGATTCCATTGAGCAGTCTCGCAAAGACATATAGTCAGTCTCCCAATCTTCTCACGCCCTCTCCCAGATCGTGGAGCAAGAAAATCAGCACATCTAGGATACCTAACTGGAGAACCTATCAACACAACAAGTCTCCGTGGGATACAAGAATAGATAAACTGCTGCGTGGACGAGATATACGAGAGAAAAAAAGGTAAAGGAGGCAAGATGAAAATAACATGAACTAAGTGGAAGATAATACAAAAGGAAAAAAGGTAAAGCCATGATGAGAGTAAGTTATGAATGCAGTAAATGCCAGGGAAGAATAAGAATTAGGCGACTAGTGTTCTACAATAATAACCCAAGAAGCTTATCACCGTCCATCGAACTAGCTATCAGTCGCGACCGCCGTTCCTCAGGGAACTCAACACCCTTAATCATCATAGCAAATAACTGGAACGCCTTGGGTGCGTCAATTGCAATGTCACCAATAATCTCGGCACAGGGCAAAAAGCCTTGTTCAAGCGCATCCTGCGAACACAAATTCTTCGACGCAGCTCGGCCAAACAGGTCAGCCGCCAGCTTTGCATCAGCCTCCTTAGACTCCACAGCACTTGACACAAGTTTGTCTATCAGTTTGCTATGGTGTTGCGCCGGAAGAGCCGTAAAGTAAACCTCGCCCTCGTCCAGGTTCCGAACGGCGAAGAACTCCTTCACGTCCTCTTGAATCTTCTTCTGCGCTTGGTCATCTGTCATCTCCACAGCTGGTGTGGTAGCTTCTTCCTCCTCACTACTCTCTTGGGGTTGTTGGATCTCAGACTCGATAGGTTTCGTTCGAGGTAACAAAGCAAGTTTCTTGCGTTGGGGCAGTGTCTCGGAACCTATGAGTGCAACAAAGAAAGAAAATTAATATCACATTGTGGAGCCTGCAGATGGAATATACTTTTATCAGCTCCAGACTCAGTATTCTGTAGCATCGAGAACATGTTCGAACTAGAGCTTGTCCGAGATATCGATTCTCGCTTATCTTTCTTACTAGTGAATATGCTTCCCGGTCCAAAGGTCGGAGGTGATGGTTTGTTGCTAATCTTGCCAAAGTTGCTCAAATCGACCTTGGCAGGCCGAGCAACATTTCCAGCAACAGCCCACCCATCTGGGTTAGCTGGAGGTTGGTCGCTTCGATCACCACCCCGCCGTGAACCGCCTCGAGACATACTGATCTGTCGTTGTGAGTATTCCTTCTCATGAGCAGCCTTTTCCTTGGCAGCCTGTCAGGGGATGATGAGTAAAAGTAAGTTGCGAGCACATGAATCAGCGTACCGCTTCATGAACCTGAGCGATCGTCGTAGGCGCTACAATGGCTTTTCTCGAGGACCATTTCCTCTCACGCATCTCGATGACATCCTAATTTATCAAGGTTGGCCATGCCTGATCAGCCAAAATAGTAGACACAATAACGAACCTGAAGCATAAACTGCATCCGAGGACTGACATTCTGGCTCTTGGTCAATTCACCCATACGGCGGAAATATACATCCATGTGTGCATGTGCCTTCGGCGTGTCCAAAATCGACCCAACTGTCGTCAGTAACTTGCACAGACTCTCGATCTCTTCCTCCTCAGGGTTATCCACGTTACCTAGAAGCTTCTTCACGCACTCATGCATAATACGTTCTGTCAACATCTGTAGTTTGAACAGTTCTCCGATAAACTTCACGAGACCAAGACCCTGCCGTTTTGCCTTCTGAGCAGCATAGTATTCATCCGAATATAACGCAACTTCTCCATCCTCGTTCTCCTTGTTCTTCTCATTTGCAGCCTTAATCGCCTCGTCTTCTGTGGCTTTAGATGCAGCGGCAGCAGCCGTGGCCTCCTTTTGTACCCAACCCCTCTCGAAATCTTCTTGGCACCTATTCAAAAGGTATTTCCTGAAAAGTTGTCCACCTGCAATTGGTTTCCCATCTGTGTTCTTGATACCATCGTCCTGCACCTTATTACTAATCTGTTCCATCATCTTGCGGCACAATCTGGCGTACATCTCCGACCAAGCAGCTTCATCCGTTGCTTTCTCGAATACCAGTCGAATAACTTGAATAAGTGTCCTGCCATCTTTCTCCTTCTCAGACTTGTTCGCCCACTCAATGATTTGATCGGATATTGAGTCGAACCTCTCCATTGTTAATTTATTGAGCAGGCCTCTTACTTTCCGATCAACAAAATCTGGTGAATCCGCATCAGTCTGGATGGCCCTCCTGTCCCATCGGTTCTCAGAAACTTTGAGCGGGACAACAGACTCAGAGGGAAGTATGGCAAGCGAACTAGCAGTTTGTTGAACAGCCATCTTGCTACCATCACGTGTTTTACCGCGTTGACTGCGGACACGATCTCTATTCATTCCACCTTGACTAGGCGTCCGCTGCATGGGAATTGGCCGACCAAATTGCGAGCCAGCAGGGCCACTGGCCAAAGAGCGGCTGGCAGCGAGCTGGAATCGCTCTTCACTTGTCATCTTGGATCCTTGAGTTGAAAAATTACCCATCCCCCCACCAGTGAAAGGGTTGAGGTTGCTTGATCTGGGAAAGCCACCTGAACCGGGACCAAGTCCAAGCCCATGACCAGTCGAACCAGAACGTGAAGGAATCGAAGGGCCACCGGAGGCTTGACGATTGCGAACAGGGCCACCACGCTGCATAGCCAAAGCAGATTGATCGAAAGCATCAAGACCAATGGCATCAAGAGGAGGGAGTGTCTCGGGCTTCTCCTTACAGATAGCCATAAACTGCATAAGGAAGTCGCGGTCATACCTAGGAAAGGGTCAATACGAAAGGACCTAAGTTATCATCATCAGGCACTTACCGGAATTTGCCATCCTTGGCATTGGTATTTAACTCTGGTCTGGGACTCGAGATACCTTCTGGGTATTGGACATTATTGATATCGTCGATATTGCGAGCAGTTGCAAGAGCAGAAGGAATTGAAGGAGGGACAGAGTCGGCGTTGGCGAGATCTAAATGACCTGGTCGTTTCCTAAGGGGTTCGTTGAGGGGCTCTGAGGTATTGATACGAAGAGGTTCCTTCGCCTTGTAATTGTCTTTGAGCGCTGAAACGGCATCAAGACTCTCAGGCTCCTCTGTGAGTTCACCTTCTTCTTTTGCCTGAGCCTTGGTAGCCTCTTCGGCCTCTCTAGCTTGGGCAGCTTTCTCTTCCTCTAGACGCCGTCGCTCCTTCTCTTCTTCCTCCTTGCGTAGGCACTCACGCGCTTCCTCCTCTCGTAGCTTCTCCTCTTCCTCCTCTCTTAGTTTCCGCTGCTCTTCCTCTTTTCGCTGACGTTCTTCCTCCTCTTTTCGCTGGCGCTCTTCCTCCTCTTTTCGCCGACGCTCTTCCTCCTTTTGTTGGCGGTCCTCTTCCTCCTTCCGTAGACGTTCCCTCTCCTCCTCTTCCCTCTTGATTCTTTCTTTCTCTTCTTCCATACGAAGACGTTCCTCCTCAGCTTCCTTGCGCGCTCTTTCTTCCTCAGCCTCCTTCCTTATTCTCTCTTTCTCCTCCTCTTCGGCTTGACGTTTCCGTTCTTTTTCTTCTTCCTCAAGCTTTCGAACACGCTCTTTCTCCTCTTGTTCCTTCCGCCGTCGCTCTTCTTCTGCCTTCTCTTTCCTTGCCTCTTCTTCCTTCACCTTGCGCTCAGCTTCAGCAAGCCGTTGGGCACGTTGTTCCAGCGATTCCAGTCTCACACTCTGGCGGACAGGCGTCCCACCGGGACTCCCCTGACGGAACGCCGTAGCTTGCCCATTCGTTGAGGCATTGTTAGCCGGTGACGACGAACTACCTTTAAGATTCTCAATATTGACCTCTGTCCCATCTGCCTTTTTAATCACGACTTTTGTTCGTGGTGCAAATGTAGAGGAATTAGCGTTGAGTCGTGAGGTGGTAGCTGAGGGTGTAGGCGGAGGCGACGAAATGCTACTCATACTTGATGAGGGATGTGTGATGGAAGGGGGTTGGTGAACCGGGTGGATCGGAGATGCGGTTGCATGGGTCAGTGTGGGTGTTCCGGGACCGCCTTGCTGTAAGGGCATTGGAGGATTTCGAGGGGACATCGGAATTCCGGGGTGAGGTGGTCCATGCGGACCGCCTGGAGGATGGTGGTGAGGGTGCGGTGGGTACCATGGAGAATAATACGACTGGTCGTACTGATAACAATCAATGAATAATTGTGTCGACAATAAGTATTCATTACTTACATAATAATTGGCCCATGTGACCGGTATTTGCTGAGGCATGGGCGGCTGCATCTGAGGTGGCGGAGGCATGGCTTGAGGTTGAGTATTATGAGGCATTGGCCCCAATCGAGGACTAGACATGACAGCATTCATTTGTGCTGGGGCACCGTTGGGGGCACCTTGAGAACGTGGGCCAGCGCCATTAACAATTTGGCGTGTAGACCAGGGACCAGGACGAGATGTGGCGGAGGCAGGTCCTGCTTGCGGATGTCGGTAGGGTGTGAAATGCTGTTGAGGGCCGAGTTGCGAGGGCTGTGACGGGGCCGATGATGGATGTGAATGGATGGACGAATCAGGTTGGGCTGATGGTAGGCCAGAGGAACGCAGGGAGGGCGAAGGGGTATCGGAAGGCTGTGTTGAGGCGACAGATGACGGGTTTTGGAAAAGTTTTGCGATGTCGGGTTTCGCAAGCTTGGTGGCCGAAGATATCGATGCAGCAGGAGAGGGGGCAGACGAACTTGTCGTAGAGGCCGAGACTGCCACTGACGGCCGCGATGACAGAGCAGATTTACCATTCACGTGAGTTTCGTGCCTTTCCGCATCGATCGAGCCGAACGACTTGACAACGTCGGACTTTATGGAAGGTGCAGTGGCTGGAGATGACGATATGGATGCAGAGGCATCATCTATCGAGCCAAAGGTCACGGCCGAGCCTAGCAGACAAAAATGAGAAGACATGAGACGACAAGGAGTGACCGCACGGACCTTGTTTTGCGGCACCGAAATTATTTCTGTTGACAGAGACACCATCTGTGATGGGAACACTTGAAAGGGCGCTGGGGCGGCGAGAGTGGGTCTGGATGACTGGGGCGGATGGGGCGGGGGACTGCGAGCGCGACGGGGTGGACGACGACTGGGGAGGGCCCCGGGACCAAGCTGACACCTTTGGGATTGTCGGATTCTTGGATGACTGTGCAGTAGAAGATCTGCTCATTCTGCACTAGAGTGAGCCACAGCGCTCAGGAGGCAATGGCATACGCACGAATGTCGCAGGAAGAGGTCTTTTTTGGTTGATTTTTTTTGCAGAGCTGGGGTTATGGTCGGGAAAATGACCTGCCAGCAGGCGTTGAGGCGGCTGGAAAGGCTGGGAGCTGGAGAGAAAACTCGGACGCTGGACGAGCAATCCGGCGAGTCCTGTGGCTGAGGACGGAGACAACCAACAGTCCACCACCCACAAAAATTCTCAGTTGCATGACCCTGGACACCCCGCTCATGTAATCATCTACACGGGGTCCTTGCAGAGCCACTTGAAACACGCGTTTTGCAGGCACGAGACAATAGAACCGTTGTGGAGCCACACGCATGGCTGACATCCAAGTGCGGGCAACTGATACGGTAGGACTTGTTCACTCAACCGTAGGAGACATTCAGAAATCTGAATTCGGGATCCAAGAGTAGAGACCCCGGGTATTTGTTTCCTCCCGGGATCCTGAAATTCAATACCTATATACAAGCACACATATCTCACTGTCACTCGTACCAGTCGCGATGCTCCGTCGACCGGAGCACTTCCTTAATTAATTTTTTCTCTATGAGGTGACCTGCTCATGGTGGCTCCTCTTTCTACTCAGTTCTGTGCATTGCCACTTGAATAAAAAGATTTGCTAGAAACAATCATTACTACTAAGAGCCGGCCTTGCAAGTTGATTAGATCACAGATGGTCCACCAATCTAATCACGACGACCACGCTAAGACTTGTTTCAATCACATCTTTTTCCACAAATAAGTCACAAAGGTATCAAGGGATGATTTCCACACGGCAGACGAGGCCGGGACAGATACATGGTGGCAGACATTTGTCGATCCAAAGTTTAGTTTACTATCCAATGGGCTTGCATTCTCTTGGAATTTCCTAAAGGGTGTCTACCGAGATCCCAGTTCACTAATCATGTCCCTATCTTATCTTTATCGCTCCAACTCATGCGGCCATGCCCATCTTCGTTAATCGGCCTCGTTTACAATTGCCTTCGACGCCAGGCGTCGGCTTTGTCGAGAGAATGCAGATCAATTACTTTTGCAAGAATCATGGTGGTGCGAGACTCAGTAGTCAGAAGGATTTAGGATAGCATATCAACAAGACCCTTGGAGTGGAAACCTGGAGCACGTGCAATATGCATATGAACCTTAGACTGATCATAAACGTTTCAAGAGTGGGGAGAGTAGTGGTTGTTTCGCGCTTAACGTCTGTGCCATCCCTTGAAACTTTGGACATTTCGGGTCGGAATACAAACTTGAGGATCCCATGCCTAGAGAAACTATCCACAGTTTTAGGAACCGCAGTCAGACGCAACGGACAGGGTGAGGATAAATAACGATGCTTGGCGTGGGACTAGTATAGGGCCAGTAATAACACCTGTCACAGACTAGGACTTGTACAACTGTGAGTTATCCATGCTAATCAGTTTCAGTCTTTCTAACTCTATTCCTGAACGCTCGAGAAGATCCAGGACACTTTTTTGCGGCCACGTATCAAACCCAAACTTCAACTCCTCCAATGCAGGCACTTCCAAGCATCTCAAAAAACTATCTATGCTCGTCCCAAAATTCGATAATATGTGCAGACGCCGCAGTTGCGTCAGCCGTATCGGAATCAAATTTCCCTTTGTTTCATAAAAAGGATATAGCGTGCACGACTGCAAGTTCGGTGATAACCTGAAGATGTCTAAATGCTGCTGCAGGTCCGCCCAGCATGTACCCTTGTACCCTTGGATTTGACTCCAAGGCAACGTGTTCTCCTCAAATTTTACCATAGTAGGGCCCAAAATCACCAAATTTTGCAGGCTAGGTGCCTGGACAGAGAACCCTCCAATGTCCTTTCCAAGCCAAGATGACCAAACCTCGAGCGTCCGTAAACGCAACAACGGGAGTTGAAGAATCCCACAAAACATCTCATGCGAAACATTTGTCCTGAGTCTCCAGCATCTTCTCAACATTCCCTCTAGCTGGTTCATCAGCTCCTGATCCAGTATCTCCGCACAGGCTGGATCCACTTCCAAGTTTATCGCCACCTCTATTGATCTCGAGCCCTGCAGCCACAAATGGAGAGATGCTTTCAACCCTTCCGTTAACCGTGGAATTGTATCAAGCACAAGGGAAAACGATCTCCAGAGCGATGGTGTTTCTAGTACCAATGTCCGCCAAGAGCAACACACATGCCCCAAGGTTATTGGTGACCTCCACCCATTGCGTCCGCCAAATTCGGCCGCATCGTCTGAATACCCCTCGTTTGTACTCAAAACCAACTCGAACACGAGTACCAAAATTTCAGACGGGATTTCGTTTATCCAGCATGTTGATGGGGGCACTGTAAAAGCTTTCCTTTCCCTCGGATGTTTGGACTGCAGGCCTGAAACTTGCATTTCGTCGTTACTCGTATATTGTCCCAAATGAAAATCATCGCTGTCGTCTCGATATGCTTCGTGCGAAGGTACTTTAGCAAGGTTCATCCACCTGCCTTCAAGTTTTTCTCTCTCATCTATCTCGTTTTCCCAGTGATTTTTATCCAGCTCCCCCCGGATGCACTGCAATCTACGATACAGTTGTTCTATTTGTTTGGCAGTAGTCATTGTCGGAGTGCTGGGCGCGGAATCTTCGTCGGAGGATTCTATATTTTCTTCGTTGTTCCAGCAATCGTATATGGCAGTCTCCTGTTCCGAAAACATGACTCAGATGAATATAGATCCCTCTGTGTGGGAGCATACGCACCATTTCCTCGTATCAAGAGCCCCAGTCCTGACTGGAAGAGCCAAGTAAGACCGAATACCCCAGGGAATGACACCGGAGAAGCACAGAGTAGAGTAAAGAACGCAGGAAGTCCTTCTAGGGACAAAAGACTCAGTTAAATATGTCCAGCAGTAGACTAACTACATACACACGCACGCGCTAATCCAGATCCCAATGAAGTAGACAGAGGTATGTCCGAGGCGTTTGAGACCACGTCGATCTTCCTCCCTGCATCGAGTATAATTTCCTTCCGATTCCGATCTTTAGAATTTAGTGGTCCGCTGGCAGGTTCATATTTACAACCACACTTGCTTCGGTGCCATGCATAAGCTTTCTGGTGTCACTATTGAGCCTTGATTATTCCTTGACAGACAATCTTTCCATAATGACAATGACAATAATGACATTAGGATAAGAGATCGCAGCAGACTAGACCCTTGATGGGTTTCAAACCCTGACGAAAACACAGGAATGCTATCGTAAAAACTGTCATTCCCGACAAGGGTCCAACTATAAAAAAATCTTGACTGTCGGAACATGGTATTCGTTAGAGCCTGTTCAACTACGAGGCTATCGAGTTTATGAGAGGCGGGTTTATAAAAATGAGATCATCTGTTTCAAGTATGTGCTTCAGTGATGCTTGGCATCTACATGAACGAATGATTTGCACAGCTTTGGGACAGTCTCAGCCTGTGCTGCGCTTCGGAATGGACGGCTAAAATACACCCTTCCCCGGTGATTGATAGCTCGGACCCGAATGTCCCACTTCTCAAGTACAACCGTTCACACGTCTTTTGATCATGAGGAGTTGTAAAAATGGAGTTGAGGTGTCCGGTATGCTAACTTGGACTTGATGAATCACTCTGGCAGTGGAGGTGTGATACTTGAAAACAGTCTTGCTTTAGCCTTCCCAAATTTGTAACGCTCAAATGCAGTCTGCACTTTGTTTGTAGTTGTATCAACCACAAGCCAAGACACGGTATGGACAGACCCCCACAATGACTATCTATAGACTCAAGACAAATTAAGGGTAGTGTCACAGACTTCATTCAGTTATATCTCTGCTGTCAAGAAGCTGATCACAATGATCTTATTAGAAAGCTCTAGACCTTTCCAATTGTGCACAAAGTGTCTTTGAAGTACTCAAAACACCTTCATCAGATGCTAAAATAGAGGTGGTAAATTGTTGCCAGTCCACTAGGTTTTACAATGAGTAGCAGGGATAATATAACACTGTAGAAATACTGAGTAACAATATTCAGTCCACAATGTGAAATATTCCCAGTCTTGCTCCACAATTCTGAGGTACACAAACAGCTAAGCAACAATGGGGGGGTACGGGAAACGGCCTAAAAATCGACCCAACTTTACGTTTTTTCACAGCAATGAATATTTGCAAGATGGAAATAAACATATGTTCAGAAAGATATATCCACAACACTAGGAGTATATAGGCATGGAGCATCAAATGTAGAGTGAGGCATGCTGATATCCTACTGATTCACTAGAGCCAAATACATACAAATACTGGCTCGCAAGACCAAAATTTGCCACTACTAGGGGCTATGGACCCCTTCAGAAAATGGCCTTACCAAGCTCCAGTATGGGCACCGGGCAAGGAACCTCTACCACCTGGCTTCACAGAAGAGGACCGGGCTGTACTTATACAGCAGTTAAAGTATCAGAACATAATGTCCATGGTTATGGAATCTTGTGCTGCTAAGACTGTCATAGCTGGGACCGTAGGTCAGTGTTCGCATCTTACACATAGCTTGGGCTCATTGTATCCGGAGCTGTGGCTTGTAGGATTTGGACTTGGTGCTTTCTTCTCACTTATGTCTGCTTCATTCGCATATGAAGATCCCCTACTTCGACAGCGATCACAGGCGGGCATGAACACGACGCAGAAGGCTAGTCAGATATTTAAGGAGATGGGAAGAGGAATGTATTCGACTGGCAAGGG
>Ga0153946_1001065_pt1 | contig 11989 bp, 6 predicted proteins | sample TSNJ030MetaG_FD_104751 | JGI IMG/M metagenome (GOLD analysis project Ga0153946, IMG submission 104751) | Attine ant fungus gardens microbial communities from New Jersey, USA - TSNJ030 MetaG | ecosystem: Host-associated > Fungi > Mycelium > Unclassified | place: USA: New Jersey, Wharton State... | reverse complement strand
TATTTCGTTTCCAATATTTTCCCAATCACTACAGAAAAGAAAATCATCGATATTTTTTTTTTCTTTTTTATCAGGCAAATATATATATTTTAGATGCAAATCAAAACCGGTTCCTGTCAGCTTAGGTACTTTAAGTTTTTCATTATCAATGAAAATTATATTTTTATTAAGAAAATCATCCGCATTAATTATTCTTTCTTTGTTAAATTCTTTGTCAACATTAATAATAATAATTTTTTTTACTTTGTTAAAATTTAAAGTATATCTGTGTGCTAAAAAAAAGCCATATCTATTAAAAACATATTGTGTTGTTATATTTTCTGTTGCCATTATAGATTCATGAACTGCTTTATACTCTTTTATAATCACTTCGTTTTCTTTGCACTTTGGTACTTTAAAACTAGTTATCATTACTCTTGATATTAAATCCTTATATATATCGATAATCAAATCTTCCTCAAACGGGAGAAATCCACTAACATTTTCTCTATTTAGATCAAATATTATTCTATTATCTTTATCTATAACGGAAATCATTGGATCATTAATTGGCCATAAAAAATTATTGCGCAATCCTTGATATTTTAAATACATTCCATTATGAAAAAACACGCCACTAATATGATAAGAAAAAAACCATTCAATTTTGTAAAATCTATCAGTTTTTAAGGAATGCCAAGGTATGCCTGTAGAATTATTATCAAGGCTAAGCGCATAACTATGATGTCTATATTTCCAATAATCAGGAACTTCTATAATAATTTCAGGTTCTTTTCCGTAATACCAATTACTCCAGTAAGTATGTCCATAGCCTATCTTGTGATATGAGCATTCATTCTCTAGCGTATTCATAATTTCTTTTGACAATTTTATTTGTATTGTGGTTCCCGATATGTCTTTTTCTATATTTTTACTTTTGTAAACTTCGATTTGCGACATACTTCGACTGACACAAAAACTATATTTAAAATCTTCATAAGTAGCAGAGGTTTCAACTTGTATAATATCACCTAGTAAAAAACCGGCAAGCACACCCACTCCAAATCTTCCACACCTAGCTATAGTAGAAACATTATTTTTTTCATATGATTTTTTCCATTCTTCACTATTTCTATATGATGAACCAACTGTTAAATAATGATTCTTAATAACATTTATACCCATTCCGATACCATCATCAATAATTTTAAATACTCCGCTTCCATCTATATTTTTTGTTATAATAATTTTTACTGATGGTTTATATTTCATTATGCTAAGTTTTTCAATACAAGCGTCTACAGAATTTTGAATCAATTCTCTTACTCCATAAGATGGAGTAAATCCATAAAGCGGTCCTATAAAAAGATCTAAAGTTGCCCTATTTATTTGCAAACTAATAGGTTCAGCAACAAAATTGCATTTATCTGTAAGAGGAAATTTCTCCAAATTAGAAGTAATTCTCCGAAAAGAAAGTTTTAAATTACTGATTATTCTACCATATACACGCCCTAAAACTGCCCAACAAACATCAAATTCATTTTGTATATATTCTAACAAATTCTTTAAATCTAAATATATCGAGCTGTTGGGAGGGTCATTTATATAAATATATATTAATTCTGGATCATCGTGAATAGCCATATCAATGTGATCGATACAACTATGTTTTAGCCATTCTTTGTTTGAAACAGGGCTATTCAATCTGTTGATGTTAAGAATTGTTCTATCAATACGATCATCACTAATATCGAACAAATCAGATAATCTTAACACTATCATTAAAAAAGGAACTTTTATCCCGTGAAAACTTCTAATCTGGTCAATATCCAAAGTTTTCACATGCTCCACCGCACTCCATAAAGAAATTCCATGTGAGAATCCAATGAGACCTATAATCTCTTTAAAACATGAAAAAATACTATCATTTTCATCAATAAAAGGTATGGCTTTATTATCAGTGCATGGAAATCCTATCATCGAAATATCCATAGCTAACATATGATGATTTCTTCTAAGGAATTCTCCGCAAAACATTCTGTCAAACTCAGTTGCTTCACCTTTATTATCAGGTAAATCTCTTATTTGAACATCAATATTACCAAAAAGCTGTTCTTTTTTTTGATCACTCCAATGTTTTGCTTCACTTAAATACTCAGTCCAAAGTTCGTGCCAACTTTTATCTCGATATGGGTTTTTTTGAGGATAGAGATTGCTAAACAATAATATTTTAAAGCCGTCAAAATATATATGCATTCCAATATCGTGCAGCAAAAGGGAAAGAACAAGGCAAGATATATTTTTGGCATCTAGACCTTCTCGTTTTTTACTACTGTATGATGTATTGCTTATAAACTTGTATGCAATTTTCATGGTATTTTCAAAATGCAATATACCATGATCAGTATATTCAGGAAAGAAATACAACTCACTTCCTACAATACTTTTAAATCTTATAAATGTATTTGTTATTAAAGCATTATAAGTTTCATCCGATTTTAAAATATCTTCCCATTTGCTCGGTATAGTCATTTTCATATTTTTGATGCTTGTCATAATAAATTTCCGCCTTTTGATTAGATTTCGACATCCTTAAGTTTTATTATAAAATTATACCAATATATTTATTAAAAAACAAGAGGCTTACCAATCACAGCCAGGGTTGTGGTTTAAGGAATAAATTAAGAACCACACTGTGGACTGCCTGAAACAAAGAGTCAAGAAGAGAGCGGTCTCCAAGAAAAAATAACGGAGTTCTTCATCAATGGCAAAATTTGGAATGAAAACGGAAAGGGACAAACTTAAGCTCTCCACAATGAGTGCAGCCATACATGGCGCCACCATAGGAAGGATCCCCACAGTTGATCATCTTAGAGATATTTTCCATAACAACATCCCTTGGATGAAGATTATATTGAATTACTTCATAATTGTCTTTAAAAATCTTTTGTAGAATGTGCATAAGACAATTATAAAGAAAAATGGCAGAAAAGAAAACCTCTAATAAACTATTCCCCTCATGAATGAGGGGTTAGGGGAGTTGAAGTGCCGTAGACACTTTCTTGTTATATAGGAAATTCCTCCTTTTGGCGAAATCTGTAGTTGAAGATGTCTGCCAAGGGCAGGCATAGAGAACAGATGGTACTGCTAGAAGATATAAAAACCTTATTCAAAATCGTCATCATCAAGGTCATCATCCTCTAGAAGAAAGTAATGCATGTCGAGTAGGCTGGAGTCTGTCATGTCCCTGACAAGCCTAGCAGTCATTCCTTCTGGAGGTTTTTTAATATATTTTTATCGTAAGTTCTTTAGTTTTGTGGACTTTAGCCCGCTTTCCTCTGGTTGTATTGGCTCCACTTTAATACCTCCCATCCTGTAATGGTTATAGTATGATACGGATGGGGTAAAAAAATCAAGCAAGTTTGCCACTGGAGCAGCAATGATATCCTGCCATTACCCTTTCGTAAAGTTCTTCCAGAGGTACCCGTTTATGATTGTGGTAGAGTACAAGGAATTCCATTTTATGATTACACTTCGTACATTGCAGGGGATCATACCCGAAAGAGAGAAAAATAAGTGCGCGCCATTTATTGTATTACAGTGGGATTTGATGTTTGGATTTTGGCACGGTTTTAAAAAGTTTCTCATCAGTTTCCCGATGTCTTGCATAAAGTCCATAATAGCGGGTCATTTTGAAATGTTTTTCTGGAATATGCTGTGTCAGGAGTTCTATGAAATTCAAAACTGGAACGGTTTTCTGGACATAGGAATCATCTTTGTGTTTATTGTAATGGAAGGTTACATTTTCGCCATCGTAGAAATCAATCCTTAAAGTTGTAATGACTGGTCGGCCAAGGTAGCGGTTGATATAATTCACAACGGTATCAGGATCACACAGATTGGGTTTGGCATAAACGTAGAAACCATTTTTGTCATTGCGGTAAATGGCAGCCTTAGTCTTTTTGAAAGAAGAACCGATGCACTTTTCCATTTTATTAAGGAGGGCAGTCAGGAAAGCCTTCTTGAGATACGTGTAGCTGAAATATTTTACGTTACGCCAGAAGCCATCGTCAGAGAGATCGCCTTCTGTAACCAGGCAATGGATGTGGTTTCCATTCGAGTGGGCGGCCGAATGTATGAAGGACACAGACGTAAAAACACAGTGCCTATGGGTGCAGCGGATTAATTTAAAAGACATTTTTGTGGAACGGTCAATGCAGTACAGCATGACAAGTTACAGATGGAATAACACAATTTAGGAAAATAGAAGAAACAAGAATCCGTAAGTCGTAAAGTCTGATAAGTTTTTTATCTTCTCTTTATCATGTTAAAACAAAAGACTTAGGGTTATATATTTTTTATAATCAACAAAAATGTTGCTTATTTCCTATTAGCCATTGTCTATATACTACAAGTATGATAGTATAATGTCATTATGTGGGGGATTTGTTTAATACTTATTTATGGGGTTGTATTTAGGAGACAGTAATAAATATTTGTTAGTCAATATTAATATTGAGTCTCCGCTTAAAGGAATATTATTTTAAAGGGAGTATTTTGTTGTTATACAGATATTTGATGAATTTTAAAAGGTAGCATAAAGTGAAATATATACCGGGGTTGGGTTAATTCGCTAAGTGCTATTATTACTATGCGAGGAACTTGGCATCTTCAGTTGTCGAATTTTTAGTTGGAAAAAGACATTGAAAAAATAAGCTGCCGCTACTGACGAAAATAGCATTAAGAGCTTTAAAGATATGAGGTAAATAACATTTGACTTGATTCAGAGTCCAAATGTATTAGAATACGAGGAGTTTATTATGCATGATAACATAAAATTAAGAAAAACTATTATGTTTAATTCAGTTAGCAAAATATGGAGTTCAGCTGTTGAAGAGTGGGAAATCACCTCTATGGAAGAAGATGAATACGCTGATAGCATTTGTATATGCGGTAATACAGGACTGCGATACTTATATGAGATTAGAAATTGTAGAAATGGAAACGTGCTTTTTCCTATTGGAAGTACCTGTATAAAGAAATTTGAGCGATATGACTTGGATGAGGAAGTTGAAAACAGGGACAGAATGTTAAAACTTATGAGTGCAGTAAAACGAAGAGAAAAGATAACTCTTTCTTCTGCTTATTTTTCGAGGAAATTGATTGAGCATCTACATTTAAATAAAGTTTTTATTGCTACACAATATAACAATTTTGATGGAAGCAATGATTATCGATTTATGATTGATATGTTTAACAAAAGGAATAGAACTGCGAGTCAAGAGCGAAAAGCAACTGCAATTATTATGAATTCAATACTTCCATATATTCGCAGTTTGATGAAGTAGTGATGGTGTATGAATTATTACAAGGGTTAAGTAGATTTGGTGATTGCAGATAGGAATTAGATGCATGTTGCTTTTTGCTACAAGATTGATTTCCATCTGCGATTATGTTTATAATATAAAGCGCGGTAAGCGATTCTGAACGTATTGTAATAGCATTAATGCAAAGTTATTGAAAACGTGGTGTACTCCGATAATTCAGAAATGGCAAATGCATTTTGGATTGATAAAAGGGAATGATTTTATATCAAAGATAATAATTGCAGATGTTTTATACACAACATATTATATTTTGAGAGCGAATAGATAAGCCTCTTATAAAGCTGATCCACTCGACCTATTCTAAATAGGAAGTATGAAAATGCCTCGAAATATTACGCAGAAACATTAAATGTTGTTTAGGAAGAATGAATCCAACATAAATTTTACTATTCTGTTTTTTAGTAAAGAATATTTTACAAAATATGATATAATAATGAAATTAACAGACTGAACATATCATTGCTTTTTCCAAAATGCATGATATTCTTTGTACATAAAGAAAGCAATCATCATCAGTGGAAGAAAAGAGGAATAGAAAGATGGCAGAAAAGAATACAGCAGAGATTGGCTTTGAACAACAAATTTGGGCGGCGGCAGACATTTTACGAGGGAACATGGATGCGGCTGAATACAAGCATGTTGTTCTTGGACTTATATTTTTAAAATACATTTCGGACAAGTTTGACGAGCGTTATAACGAGCTCAAGGCCGATGATGATGACGTGGAAGATAAAGATGCCTACACCGAGGAGAATATATTTTATGTGCCCCCAGTTGCCCGCTGGAGTGTGATTTCTGAATGGGCGCACAAAACTGGAAAAATAACAGATGAAACTGGAAAAGAAGAATTTTTTGATATTGGCGGTATTATTGACCGTGCAATGCGTGCAATCGAAAAAGAAAACAAGCGCTTAAAAGATATTTTACCTAAGAACTATGCCCGTGGTGAATTGGACAAGCGCCGTCTTGGAAATGTAGTAGATTTGTTTACCAATATTCAAATGATTGAACACGGAACAGATAAGGATATTCTCGGTCGTACCTATGAATATTGCTTATCCAGATTTGCCGAACAGGAAGGTAAACGCGCGGGAGAATTTTATACACCGTCCTGTGTGGTGCGGACACTTGTTGAGGTGTTGCAACCATTCAAAGGGCGAGTGTACGATCCCTGTTGTGGTTCAGGAGGAATGTTTGTGCAATCGGCAGAATTTGTTGGGCATCATTCCGGTAATATTGATAACCTTTCCATTTACGGGCAAGATGCAAACCCAACCACCCGTAAAATGGCTTTGATGAACCTAGCTATTCGCGGTATTGAAGCCGATCTCGGTGGATATAACGCGGATACGTTTCACAACGACTTGCACAAAACGCTGAAGGCAGACTTCATTCTCGCTAATCCGCCGTTCAACCTTTCAGATTGGAATGATGGATCGCTGAATGACGACCCGCGCTGGAAGTATGGACTGCCGCCTTCCGGTAATGCTAACTTTGCGTGGCTCCAGCACATGATTTATCACCTCGCCCCGAATGGTAAAATCGGTATGGTGCTTGCCAATGGCTCGCTATCATCTCAAAGTGGCGGCGAGGGTGAAATCCGTAAAAAGATAGTACAGGATGACCTTGTGGAAGGAATCATTGCCATGCCCACGCAGTTGTTCTATACAACGCAGATACCGGTTTCGCTGTGGTTAATCAGTCGGAACAAGAAGCAAAAAGGAAAGACACTGTTCATCGATGCCCGTAAAATGGGAATGATGATTGATCGCCGATTGAGAGAAATGACATATCAAAATAATGATGGAAGTGACGGCGATATTCTCAAAATTGCTGACACCTTTAAAGCGTTCGATGATGGAACACTGAAAGACGTGAAGGGCTACTGTGCCGCTGTAACCACGGAGGAAATCGCCAATCAGGATTACATACTTACGCCGGGACGCTACGTCGGAATTGAAGAGCAGGAGGACGATGGAGAACCGTTCGAAGAAAAAATGGTGCGATTGACAGGCGAACTTTCGGTGATGTTCAAGCGTTCTCACGAACTGGAGGACGAAATCCGTAAAAGACTGGGGGCGATAGGATATGACATCTGAATGGAGAACGGAGAAGCTTCAAGGAGTAATTTCATATATAGCCAAAGGTATACCTCCGGCTTATGTCGAGGTCGAAGACGATAATACTGTGCGTGTCCTCAATCAGAAGTGCAATCGTGATTTTGTTATAAACTATTCGGAGTCGCGGCTTCATGACCTGAGCAAAAGAAGCGTTTCACAGGAGAAATACCTACGAGACGAGGACATTTTGATAAATTCTACGGGTACTGGCACGGCGGGTAGGATAGCACAGCTAAACACAGTACCATGTCCTACTATCGTTGATGGACACATGATTATCCTTCGAGGAAACGAGAAAGTCAAACCTCGTTACCTTGGCTATGCCCTTAAAGCGCAACAGGCATCGGTACTTCAATTAGATGAAGGGTCAACTGGACAGACCGAACTCAACCGCGACCGACTGCTTTCAGAGATTGAAGTATCGTATCCTATTTCGTTTGAAGAGCAAGAGGCTATAGCGGCAACACTCACTGCTCTCGACGCTCGGATTGCTGAAAACGGTAAGATAAATCATCATTTAGAGCAGATGGCGCAGGCAATTTTTAAGTCGTGGTTTGTGGACTTCGAGCCGTGGGGTGGAGTGATGCCAGAGGAGTGGCGGGAAGGCAAAATTTCCGATTTAGGTGATGTTATCGGCGGCAGTACACCTTCGAAGGCCAAGCCAGAATACTACACAGAACACGGCATCGCATGGATAACGCCCAAGGATTTGTCTGTCAACAAGAGTAAGTTCATCGCTCACGGGGCGGACGCTATTACGGAACTTGGGTTTCGCAATAGCAGCACACGGCTTATGCCGCGAGGAACCGTCCTTTTCAGTTCCAGAGCACCTATCGGCTACATTGCCATTGCAAGTGGCGAGGTCTGCACTAATCAGGGTTTTAAATCCGTTGTCCCGAAAGCAAATGTTGGAACCGCATTCATCTACTACTTCTTGATTGAGAACCTCCAGACAATTGAAGGTATGGCTTCTGGCTCGACCTTCAGGGAGGTTTCGGGAAGCACGATGAAGGGCATACCCGCTATTGTTCCTGATGATGACACGCTTCTCCGTTTTCAAGAGGAATGCACCCCCATATTTGATAAGCAAGAGCTACTGGAAGCGGAGAACGCACACCTCGCCGAGATTCGGGACTCGCTTTTGCCTCGTTTGATGTCCGGTAAGCTGTCCGTTGCCGACCTCGGCGACACTAAATGATGATTTAACCGATAAGGGAATTAAATAATGTCAAATAAAAGATGAGTTCTTGCAGTACAAGATGAGGTATCTTATAGTGATGATAGTTCTCCCTTACTCGGGAAATACATAACCAGCTTTCTGATTAATGCCCAGAAAGTTACTGAGCAAGACGACAAACAAGTCCTGTTTTATCATGGGCAATCGGATAAATATTATTCGTTGACTCCCAGCGTGTTTAGATATGGGTTGCTCGAAAAAGAATACGCTTTAATACACGACTTATTGTTGAATTCATCTTATGAGTTCAGCGGCATTGAGAATATACTTAAACGTTTGATAAAAGTGCAGCATTATGGTCTGCCAACAAAGTTGTTGGATATAACTACCAACCCCTTGGTTACCTTGGTTTATACCTGTAGTAAGGATCTTGATGAAGATTGGGAAATTATAGTCATTGTATACGGCGGTATCCCACAAAAAGAAAAAGGGAGATTACGTAAAGAGCTTGAAACATTCGGCATCAACCAAGCGTTTCTTTTTCCTGAGTTGGAATATCAAGCGACATATATAAAGTATACGTATAGGAGGTGTGATTCATGCCATATACTGAAGCCAACTACGAAAATGCGGTAATTGAGGTTTTCCGCGAAACGCTGGGGTACAGCTACACTTACGCCCCAGACTTGACGCGTGACTATTCCGACCCGCTATATATGGAGGAGTTGCTATCCGCTTTGCATTGCATCAACCTGAAACTACCCGAAGCTGCCATAACCGAGGCGGTCTATAAACTGCATAATTTCGAGGGCGGCACGGTATTGCAGAAAAACATCCAGTTCATGGATTACCTCCAAAACGGAGTGTCCGTCAACTACTACGACAAGGGAGAGCAGCGGGCGGCTTTGATTTATCTTGTGGACTATGACAATGTGGAGCGTAACACCTTCACTGTTATCAACCAATGGACGATTATTGAGAACAGCGAGAAGCGCCCCGACATTATCATCTTCCTCAACGGTCTGCCAGTGGTCGTAATTGAATTGAAATCGCCCTCTCGTGAGGAAACCGATGCTTCCGAAGCATTCCTGCAACTGCGGAACTATATGCACGAGATTCCGTCGTTGTTTATCTACAATGCTTTTCTCGTGATGAGTGATCTTGCCATTTCCAAAGCCGGAAGCATCACGGCAGGCGAAGACCGTTTCATGGAGTGGAAAACGAAGGACGGCAGCTACGAAAACACGCAGTACGCTCAATTTGACACATTTATTGAGGGAATGTTCAGTAAGGAGCGGTTGCTTGATATTATCAAGAACTTCATCTGCTTCTCCGGTGATGCGAAAATCCTTGGCGCATATCATCAATATTTTGCTGTGCGGAAAGCCGTCGCGTCTACCGCCAAAGCCACGTTAACGGATGGCAAGGGTGGTGTGTTCTGGCATACCCAAGGCAGTGGGAAGTCCCTGTCGATGGTGTTCTACGCTCATCTGCTGCAGGATGCCTTGAACTCTCCGACTATCGTTGTATTGACCGACCGTAACGACCTTGACGACCAGCTATTTGGACAGTTCGCCAAGTGCGCCGATTTCCTCCGCCAAACGCCGCAACAGGCAGAAAGCCGCACCCACTTAAAGGAACTTCTCACAGGGCGGCAGGCAAATGGCATCATCTTCACTACGGCGCAAAAGTTCGAGGAGAGTTCGGATTGCCTGTCCGACCGTCGGAATATCGTCGTTATGGCAGATGAGGCGCACCGCAGTCAGTTCATCGATGAGCGGGTGGACAGTAAGACGGGACGTATTCAGAAATCTTTCGGGCTTATTATCCGTGAGAGCCTGCCGAACGCTACTTATATCGGTTTCACGGGAACACCGATTTCGAGCAAAGACCGCTCTACCATTGAGGTATTCGGGAATTATATTGACATCTACGACATGACTCAGGCAGTGGAGGACGGTGCAACCCGCCCCGTTTATTACGAAAGCCGCGTTATTCATCTGAAACTGGACGAGGATATTTTACAGCTTATCGACGCCGAATACGACATTATGGCGCAGAACGCCGAGGACTACGTCATTGACAAAAGCAAGAAGGAACTCGGCAAAATGGAATCCATCCTCGGTGCGGAGCAGACAATTGCCGCTTTGTGCGAAGATATTGTTAAACACTACGAGGAGAACCGTCAGCACGAACTTACGGGCAAGGCAATGATTGTAGGGTATTCCCGTGCTATCGCTATGACGATTTACCGCAAGCTGCTTGAACTCCGCTCTGAATGGAAGGAGAAGGTCGGCGTGGTGATGACCGAAAGTAACAAAGACCCCGAAGAGTGGCGTAGTATTATCGGCAACAAACGCCGCCGCGATGAACTGGCGAAACGCTTCAAGGACAACAACGATCCGATAAAAATTGCCATTGTAGTAGATATGTGGCTGACAGGCTTTGATGTACCGTCACTTGCCACAATGTATATTTACAAACCGATGGCGGGACACAACCTCATGCAGGCAATCGCCCGTGTCAATCGGGTTTATAAAGACAAAGAAGGTGGCTTGGTTGTGGATTATGTCGGCATCGCTTCAGCTTTGAAACAGGCGATGAATGACTACACCAACCGCGACAAGAACAACTACGGCGATACGGACATTGCCAAGACTGCCTTACCGAAGTTCATTGAGAAATTGGAAGTCTGCCAAGACCTATTCCATGGCTTCGACTATTCTGGCTTTATGAGCGAAAACGCTACAGACCTCTCCCGTGGCAAGGCTATCAGCAGTGGCGTGAATTTTCTGATCGCCATTGAGAAACAGCCTGACTACTTTGTTATGGATGGAGGCGGTCGGCCGCTTTTTATGGTCGCCGAACCTTCTATCGGTTACGGACAGACCACGAACCGCAAGGAGGCATTCATCAAAGAGGCAATGCTCCTGCGTCAGGCTCTTTCTCTCTGCCGTTCGCTGCTTACCCCTGATCAACGGTATGAAGCTGCCTACTTTGAGGCTGTTCGGACACTGCTCACCCGCATTACGGGTGAGGGAAAGCCGCTGTCTCTGAAGGAAATAAATGCACATGTCAACGAACTGCTGAAAGCTAGCATTCAAAGTGAGGGCGTTATTAATCTCTTCTCAGACGTGAACACTGGCTTCTCCCTGTTCGATCCGAAGTTCCTTGACGAAATCGCCAAGATGAAAGAAAAAAATCTTGCCGTTGAAATTTTAAAAAAACTACTTGCAGAGCAGGTGTCGCTCTACCGTAGGACAAACCTCGTCAAGAGTGAAAAGTTTTCCGAAATGCTCTCTCGTGCCATGAAAGCATACCTCAAC
>Ga0153946_1001062_pt1 | contig 11991 bp, 7 predicted proteins | sample TSNJ030MetaG_FD_104751 | JGI IMG/M metagenome (GOLD analysis project Ga0153946, IMG submission 104751) | Attine ant fungus gardens microbial communities from New Jersey, USA - TSNJ030 MetaG | ecosystem: Host-associated > Fungi > Mycelium > Unclassified | place: USA: New Jersey, Wharton State... | reverse complement strand
CTTGGTCCTGCTGCATTTTTGGAAACAAAAGCAAGAACAATCAAAGTAGCAACATATGGTGTTATTTTATAGTAATAACTAGGTATTCCTAATGCCATAAGGAATGGAATCCCAGAATAGGTAGATGCAATCGTCTTCATAAATCCAAAGAAAAATGCAGCAAATAAGATTCGTATAGGTCTCCATTGACCAAATATCAATACAGCGATCGCTAAGAAACCATATCCAGCGACAGTTGCATTAAAATTAGTACTAGTTGGTACAACAAATACTAATCCACCAATCCCAGCTAAGAATCCAGAAATAAGTACACCAAAATAACGAATTTTATATACACTAACTCCCGCAGAATCGACAGCTTGTGGTAATTCACCACTAGCACGTAAACGTAAGCCAAACCGTGTTTTATAGATAACAATAGTACTAATAACTAAAATCGCAAATCCTAAATATGTCGTTAGATATGTATTTTTAAAGAGTAACTCACCAATCACAGGAATATCTCCTAGAATAGGTACACTTTTAATTCTAAACGTATTTTTAAATTCAACTTGTTGCGTTGCTTGTATCATTCTTGCTGTAAAAATACAGAATGCAGGTGCAAAAATATTTAAGGCAGTACCACTAATTGTTTGATCAGCTTTTAAATGAATCGCTGCAAAGGCATGAATTAGTGAGAAAATCATACCAGCGGTACCAGAAACCAATACTGCAAGTAATAATACCAACTGTTGATTCGAAAAACTAGTTTGAAAGTAATGGATAAACCCAATTCCAAAAAAAGCACCAATAATCATAATACCTTCCAAAGCAATATTAACAACTCCACTTTTTTCAGAGAACATACCACCTAAGGCAACAATTAATAAAGGAATCGCAAAGAACATCGTTTGTTGTACTAAGAAATATAATTGTGACATTATACGCTACCTCCTTCATTGACTGGTTCGGTCTCAATAGGAACAATTTCTTTTTTATGTCCTCTAGATTTTGATGATAAGAATAATCGAATTAACATAGAAAAAGCAGAGAAATATATAATGCATGATGTAATGATGCTAACAATCTCAGGAATAAATCCATAGATTTGCATATTAAATCCACCAACATTTAAATGAGCTATGAATAAACCAGCAACTAATACACCAAGTGGATTTGATAATCCTAGAAGTGCAACAGGAATACCATTAAATCCTTCAGCTGCTAACTCATCAACAACAGATAAACACTTTCCTGCACCACTTTGATAAACAAGAGCTCCACCAATTCCAGCTAAACATCCTGCTATCACCATTGCTAAAACAATATTCTTTTTATCATTAATTCCAGCATATTTACTAGCATCTTTATTAAAACCACAAGCTTTCAACTCATATCCAAATGTTGTTTTATTTAATATGATATGAACAATAATCACGAATATTATTGCAAATATGATTCCACCGTTAGCTCCTGGAAATAGACTGTTTAATCCAAAATCAGGAACAATTGCACTGCTTGGTAAATACGAAGTTTGATTTTTCATAGAATTATAAACATTTCCACTTAACGGAATTAAATAATTAACTGTATACATTCCTATATAATTCATAATAATACAAACAATAACTTCATTTGTATTTAAATACGCTTTCATTAATCCTGGAATAATAGCCCATATTCCTCCAGCAATCATAGCCGCTAAAATTGCTACTAACCAATGAATGGAGGAAGGTAAGAATGTCCATTTAACTCCAACATAGATAGCGGCAAAGGCACCCATGACAAACTGCCCTGGGGTTCCAATATTAAACAACCCAGTTTTAAAGGCAAAACCAACGGATAAACCAGTCATAATAATTGGTGTCGCATTAAATAATGTTTGACCAATTCCTTTCGCTCCAGTTTTGAATCCACCTTGAATTAACGTTGATAACCCTTTAAAAGCAACATTTGGATTTGCAATGTAAATGATAATTGCACCAAATAATAATCCAATAATAACAGCGATTAAAGAAGAGGCAAATCCTAATATATTTTCATTTTTTATTAGTTTTTTCATGATACAACACCCCTCTTTGAGCCAGACATATATAAACCTAATTCTTGTTCGCTGGTTTCCTTAGGATTCAATTCTCCAACTAATTCTCCCTCATAAATCACAAGAATACGATCACTTAATTCCATGACTTCATCTAATTCTAAAGAAACAAGTAAAACAGCTTTCCCATTATCTCTTGCTTCTATGATTTGATGATGAATGTATTGGATAGCTCCAACATCCAATCCTCTGGTCGGTTGTACAGCAATTAGACAATCAGGATTTCTATCCAATTCTCTTGCAATAATAGCTTTTTGTTGATTACCACCAGACATACTACGGGCAATTGTTTTTGCACCTTGACCACTACGAATATCATATTTTTTTATTAGTTTATCAGAATATTCTTTGATATTCTTAAATTTTAAAAATCCTGTTTTTGAAAAATTCTGTTCAAAATAGCGTTGTAATACTAGATTATATGATAATGGAAAATCTAAAATTAAACCATAACGATGACGATCCTCGGGAATATGTCCTAATCCAGCAGTATTTCTCTTTCTAATTTTAGTTTTTGAAATAGCTTCCCCTTTTAAGATAACTTCACCAGAGGTAATAGGCATGATTCCAGTGAGAGCATAGACTAATTCCGATTGCCCGTTTCCATCAATTCCAGCAATACAAACAATTTCTCCTTCTCTGACATTAAAACTGACATTATTTATGGCATTTTTATGACCCTTTTTCTCAACGATGAGGTCTTTAACTTCTAAGACTGTTTCTTTTGGATTTGAAACTGTCTTATTTAAATGTAAATCTATTTTTCTTCCAACCATCATTTCAGACATCTCTTCTTTAGAAGCTTTTGAAACATCAATTGTTCCAATATATTTTCCTTTACGTAAAACAGTACAACGATCAGCTACTTCTTTAATTTCATTAAGCTTATGTGTAATAAATAAAATTGATTTTCCTTCATTTGCAAAACCTTTCATAATTTTCATTAACTCAGTAATCTCTTGTGGTGTTAATACTGCCGTCGGTTCATCAAAGATTAGAATATCATTATCACGATATAACATTTTTAGTATTTCAACACGTTGTTGCATCCCAACAGTTATATTGCTAATATAAGCATCAATATCAACATTTAAATGATATTTTTTTGATAATTCTTCGACCTTTTTTCGGGCTTTTTTCATACTTAAAAAACCATGGTCTGTGTCTTCAACACCTAATACAATATTTTCTAATACCGTGAAATTATGTACTAATTGAAAATGCTGATGCACCATACCAATCCCATGATGATTTGCATCATTTGGATCTTTGATATGGACGACTTCTCCATTTATTTTAATACTACCTTTTTCTGGACGATACAAGCCAAAAAGAACACTCATTAACGTAGATTTCCCCGCTCCGTTTTCTCCTAATAAAGCATGGATTTCTCCCTTTTTAAGTTGAAGTGTAATATTATCATTCGCAATAATACCTGGGAATTCTTTCGTAATATTACACATCTCTACTACATAATCCATAACATCACTCCTTAATTACTAATTATACTACAATTAATCAATCTTTTATAGATTAAATTGAAAAAAGATACAAAAAAAAGGCTAAGTTTCAAATGAATTCTTAGCCTTCCTAAACTGTTTTTATTTAATTTCTTCAATTGTTACTTTTGTAACAGTTAACTTCATAGGAGATCCAGCTTCATCATTGATATCAGCGTTTCCTAAGATAGTAATTTCACCATCAACAATTTTTTTGTAGACTGCTTTATAATCATCGTTTGAAAAATTAGTGAATCTAGAAGTTCCCATAGGTAATCCAGTAGCATCTTCAGTTGCACCTAGTACAACGTTTGCTCCACCTCTATAAAGAACTTTGTCGTTATCTACATCATCAAAACTTTCATCATAAATGGCAGCCAATGTATTTTGTACAGAAACAGCTAATTGTTTGTAAGCAGAAGTAATAACAGTATCACTTTCGTTAGATTGGTCAACATCTACACCAATTACCCAAACTTTTTCACCATCATAAGCTTCAGCAGCAGCCATTACTGAGTTTCCTACAGCTCCACCACATGCAAAAATCATTTGTACACCATCTTTATACCAAGAAGCAGCTAATGATTGAACTTCAGGAGTTGCTTTAAAATCTCCAGTATAATGATATTTCATAGTAACAGTTACACCTAATTCTTCAGCAGCATCATTCGCACCTTGCACAAAACCATAGCCAAATGAAACAACCGCAGGAACTGCCATACCACCCATAAATCCTAAAGAAGTAGCTCCTTCTTTAACAGCAGCATATCCAGCTAAATAACCAGATTCTTGTTCACGATATGTGATACCAATTGTGTTATCAGCAGTCAAATATGTTGAATAATCAGCAGTATGTGGATTTCCATCAATTAACACAAATTTTACTTCAGGATATTTTGTTTGTGCCTCATAAATTGCAGGTTCAAATAAATATCCAGGAGTAACAACAACTTTTGCTCCACGTTCAACAGCTTGATCAATAGCATTTAAATATTCTGCATCAGTTGCGTCAAGTGGTTGAATATAAGCAGTTTTAATGTTGTTTTTCTCACCATATGCTTTAACACCTTCCCAAGTACCTTGGTTGAATGACTTATCATCAATTGTTCCTTTGTCAGTGATCATAATGATTTCAGCACTTGTATCAGTATTCCCTGTATCAGTACTATCATCATTTTTACTACACCCAACTAGAACCATTGAAAAAGCCATCAATGAAACTAATAGTTTCTTCATAAAATAATTTCCTCCTTATTATTTTGTCTCTACTCAAATAGTATCACTTTTTAAAGTAAATTTCTAGAGAAAAGAATAAAATATGCTCATTTTTACAAAGATTCGTAGTATGCTAAAAACTCGTTTGTATAAATCAGATTTTTTTTGTTATTATGCTAAATTAGTATTCTTCTTCGTATTTTCTAATTAACACTTCTCTAGGCTTAGATCCAAGCTGTGGACCAATAATTCCATTTTCTTCTAATTGGTCTATAATTCTAGCCGCTTTATTATAGCCAATTCGAAATCTTCTTTGTAATAAAGAAGCACTCGCTTTTTGTTCTTGGATGACGAAATCACGGCACATTTCATATTCTTCATCTTCACCATCAGATTTACCAGAAGATACTGTTGTTGATTTCAAATTAGAAAATTTAGGATCATATGTAACTTGTTGTTGTTTGATTGTGTAATATGTTATTTTGCCAACTTCTTCATCAGAAACAAAAGAGCCTTGTACTCGAATAGGAGCACTAGCACCCATTGGTGCAAATAGCATATCTCCCCTACCTAATAATTTTTCAGCACCAGAAGTATCTAAAATAGTTCTTGAATCAATCGCTGAAGAAACTGCGAAAGCAATACGTGAAGGAATATTAGCTTTTACAACGCCAGTAATAACATCAGTTGAAGGTCTTTGTGTCGCAACTATTAAATGGATTCCAGCAGCTCTAGCCATTTGGGCTAAACGCATGATACTATCTTCCACTTCTTTACTTGCTACCATCATTAAATCAGCTACCTCATCTAAGATTACAACAATAAATGGTAATATTTCTTTCTTTAAGGCTTCTTCTTCAATTCCTTCATTATATAATCTAATAGTTTCATTATAACCAGTGATATTACGTACATTCTCTCTTGCGATTAATTCATAGCGTCTTTCCATTTCCTCAACAATACGTTTTAAAGCTTCATTCGCCTCTTTCGGATCAGTAACCACTGGTGTTAATAAATGTGGAATATTATTATAGGAACTTAATTCTACCTTTTTAGGATCGACTAATACTAGTTTTACTTCTTTCGGTGTACAACGCATTAAAATTGAGCAGATAATAGAGTTAACACAAACGGATTTTCCAGAACCAGTTGCTCCTGCAATTAACAAGTGTGGCATTTTATCTAATTCTGCAAAGACAGATAATCCAGTAACATCTTTTCCCAATGGTACTAACAGTTTACTATTTTGTTTTGATTTTGGAATATCTTCTAATACCTCTCTAAAAGTAACCATTGTTGATTCATTGTTTGGTATTTCTACTCCAACAACAGATTTTCCTGGAATGGGAGCTTCAATTCTAATATCTTTCGCAGCCAACGCTAATTTTATATCATCTTGCAATGACATAATTTTATTGACACGAGTTCCAGTCTCCAATTTCAATTCAAATTTTGTAACAGCTGGACCAATAAATATATCTTGAACTGCCGTATTCACACCAAATTGCTGTAATACGCCAATTAATTCGTCTGCTTTTTGTAAAGCCAATTTTTGAGCAGTATTACGTGAAGTTTTATTTCCTTCTGGTCTTGATAGTAATGAAATTGGTGGTATTTTATATTCTGCTACTTGGATATTAATTTTTTTAGGTGGTCGAATTGTTTGTGTTTTATTACTATAAGTGGTAGCTTCTTTAGTATCAACAGTATTCGATGATAATTGTTGATTGATGGCATCTATTAACGTTTCCTTAGAAGCATCTTTATCATAGTCTTTAAAGCTAGCGTCAATCACTTCAAAATTATCATTTTCAGCATCGATATCTAACCATCCATCTTGATTTAATACTTCAATAATTTCTTTTGAGCTACCATAAGGAGAAACGATAGTTTCATGATATTCTTCATCTTTTCTTTCACTCATAATAATATTCGGTAACTTTGATTCGAATTCTTCGTCTTCCTTTGATTCATCAGAGAAACTTTTTTCTGGAAAAAAATATGTTTTTTTCTTCTTTGAAAAAAGTGAAGTTTTCTTTTTGATTTGTTCTTCTTTTGTATTAGAAGCAACTTGTTCTCCTTTTTTCTTCTTTTTCTTACTGCCATCATCTTCTTTATCTTTTTCTTCGAATAGAGAAAAATCAAATCTAAAACCTTCTTTAAAATAGGCATACAAAGTCTTTCCTATCAATAAACCAAGACCTAGAGCTCCGATAAAAAAAGAAGCAATTATAGCACCTGTATAAGCAAATAAGGTACTTAAAACAGCATAGAATAAACAACCAAAAAAGCCACCTTTATAGATCCCTGTGGCATTTAAAGCTAATTCCAATGAATTCATACCAACTAGTGTCTTTTCTGTGGGTAAACTAGCGGCTGTTATCACAGCAATAAATAATAGATAGAATCCAACAGCTCTTGGACCTGAGTAATTTGGTAATTCTGCTTTAAATAAAATATATGAAAAATTAAAGAATAGAGCCATATAGACAATTCCATATAGATTTCCAACTAAGTATATGATACAGCTATTAATTAGATTTCCTATAGGTCCTAATTCCATGACTCCAACAATACATAAAAATAAAAGTAGTAAGGATATCATTCGAAATTGTAATTCTTGATAGTACTTTTTTTCTGCAGCTTTTTTTCTTGTTTTGCTCTTTGCCATAATCCCCCTCCTTTTATTTATTGTTTTATCTATTATACCATAAAAAAAGAAAAAGGAATAAGCTTTCTATCGCATAATTCCTATACTTCAACAATAATTGGCAAAACAACTGGTCGCTTTGCAATTGACTTTGTAATGTATTTAATAGAACGATCTCTAATATTCATACGAATATCATTTAAATCAGTTTCCATGTTCTCTTTTGCAAACTTTATTTCTTCTTCTGTAATACTCATTAATTCAGCAATAATACTTTCAGAGTCTTTTAGATAAACAAATCCTCTTGTTTGGATATCAATTTGAGAAATAATTTCACGTGTTTTAGAATCGACAGTAATGCCAATGATAACAACACCATCCCTAGATAATTGAATTCGATCGTCGATAACCTTGACACCAACATCTCCAACACCAATACCATCAATCATGACATCTTCTATATCGATTATTACTTTTTCTTTCGTTAGTTCACCATCTTTAAAGGTTATTTTTTCACCATTATCTAATAATAAAATGTTTTCCGCGCTGATTCCTGAAGATCCAGCTACCTTTGCATTTGCAATAAAGTGTTGGTATTCACCTTTGATTGGAATATAATATTTTGGTTTAAACATTTGAATTAATACTTTTAAGTCTTCAATGGAAGCATGCATAGAAGTTAAATCTTTATTTTTTAATAAATATATTTTTGCATCCGTAATATATAAATCATTTTGTGCTTTCATTGCAATTTTTTCAGTTCCTGGTAATACAGGCGAACCAACAATAAAACTATCAGTTGAAGTAATCTTTAATCGTTCATCTCCACCATCAATAATATCACAAATATCATGATAAATACGTTTTGGACCTCCTGTTAATAAGACAACTAATTGATCATCATAGGCAGGATTTCCAACACAACTACCTTCAGCAATATCATCACTTGTTATATTAAAGATAGAATTAGAAGATGTTTTCCCAATTCTAAATAAGGTATTGGTGTTATCATACATGTCTTTGCCATAGAAAACAATTTTACGATTATACTTTTTCGTTAATTCAATAATTTCTTGAATTCTAAAGATATTTTGAGCATAGCTTGCAATGATAATTCTACCCTCTGCCTCTTCAAAGATTGGTTCAATCTTTGATGTTAACTTATGTTTTGGAGCGGTATAGCCATCTTTTGTAGCATAACTAGATTCTGCAAGTAAAGCTAGTACACCTTTTTTTCCTATTTCCATCATACTTTGTAAATTTGATTGGAAGCCAACAGGAGCCCCAAAATCAATAATAAATTCACCAGAATATACAACATATCCTTGATCTGTACCAAACGCAATTCCTACACTTCCTGGTATAGAATGTGTTAATGGGAAAAAGACAACTTCAACACCATCAATTTTAATTTTCGAATTTCTTTTTACTCGATAAATTTTTGGTTTTAATTTTGTTCTATTATTACGATTATGTTTTTTAACCATTTCTTCTATTAAATAACTTGTTAATGTTGGTGCATAGATTGGTCTATTAATTTCTTCTAATAAGTAGGCTAATCCTAGCATCACATCATCATGTCCATGGGTTATGATGATAGCAGAAATTCGTTCTTTATTTTCTACTAAATAATCATAACTTGGGATAATAATATCAATTCCTAAATTATTGCCTTCAGGAAATTTAAATCCAGCATCAACAATAAATATTTTTTGATTAATTTCGAAAATGTACATACTCTTTCCATTTTCATCTTGGCCCCCAAGGGCAAAAAACTTTACAACATCACTCATTATGTCACCTCTTTATTTTTATTTGTCATAGGACGTATTTAATAAACATATTATACAATAAATACGATTTTTTTACTACGAATTAGTACTTAGGTAGGAGAAGCATGAAAAAATTATTACTATTACTAATGATATGTTCTGCATTATTTTATATTGTTAATCGATCATTAAATCAACAAACTGAAGAAGAAGCTGAAGTTGTCGCGAATACAATTAACGCACAAGAAACCATTATTGATGAATACTTAGGAGTCCCAGTTTACTATAATACAGGTGAATCATTACCATATCATTATAGTAATGATGGCTACGCCTATGGAAGAAGATGGCAATGTGTTGAATTTGTAAAACGTTTTTATTATGACGCTTTTCATCATGCCATGCCAGATGTCTATGGCAATGCAATCGATTTTTATGATTCTAGTTTAGATCATAATAGTTATAATGCTGATAGAGATATGTATCAATATCAAAATAACAATACGGTTGCACCAAGAGTGAATGATATGATTGTTATCGATGCTACGTCTTCTAATCCTTATGGTCATGTAGCTATCATAATTGAAGTAACAAAAGATTCAATTACCATTATCCAACAAAATACGGGCTATCAATCTCGAAGTAAACTATTACTTTCTTTTGATGGTACGAATTATCTTGTAACCCATCCCTACTATGAGGTATTGGGATGGCTTCGCTTATGTGATTAACACTACTCTTCATCAACAGATAACACAGCCATGAACGCTTCTTGGGGAATTTCAACACTACCAACAGCTTTCATTCGTTTTTTACCTTCTTTTTGCTTTTCTAATAACTTTTTCTTTCTTGAAATATCGCCACCATAACATTTTGCTAACACGTTTTTTCTTAATGCTTTAATCGTGGTTCTTGCGATAACCTTACTATTAATTGCTGCTTGCACAGGAACTTCAAACATTTGCCTAGGAATAATTTCCTTTAATTTATCGCAGATAATTTTTCCTCTACGATAGGCAAAATCTTTATGAACAATCGAAGAAAGTGCATCAACGATCTCACCATTTAATAATATATCCATTTTGACTAGTTTACTTTCTTTATATCCAAGTAACTCATAGTCAAACGATGCATAGCCTTTTGTGACCGATTTTAGTTTATCAAAAAAATCATAAATAATCTCTGATAAAGGAATCTCATATATTATATTTACCCTAGAATCATCAATATAAACAATGTTTTGATATTCTCCTCTTTTTACTTGACATAATTCCATAATAGGTCCAATAAATCCCGTCGGGCTCATCAGTGTTACTGTTACATATGGTTCTTCAATTTTGGAGATTAATTGCATATTTGGAAGATTACTTGGATTCTCGATTTCAACGATTGTACCATCCGTTAAATATACTTGATAAATAACACTAGGAGCAGTCGCAATTAAATCCAAATTAAATTCTCTTTCTAAGCGTTCTTCAATAACATCCATGTGAAGCAAACCAAGGAAGCCACAACGAAAACCAAATCCTAAGGCTTGGGATGTTTCAGGTTCAAACATGAGTGCCGAATCACTTAATTGCATTTTTTCTAAGGCATCTTTTAAATCATCATATCGACGATTATCAATTGGATAAATACCACAAAATACCATTGGCTTTAGTTTTCGATAGCCAGTTAATGATATGTTACTTTCATTTTCTAACGTTGTAATTGTATCACCAACATTAACATCATGGATGGATTTAATACTAGCAGAGATCCACCCAACTTCTCCAGTCACCAACTGATCTTTTTTAATTTCATTTGGGGCATTAACCCCTACTTCTAGCACCTCATAGACAGCATTTGTCGCAAGAAAACGAATGTGATCGCCTACTCGAATCTTTCCTTCAACAATACGAATTAAAACAATAACCCCACGATAACTATCATAAAGAGAATCAAAGATTAATGCTTGTGTTGGATGATCAATACTTCCACTTGGAGCAGGAATATCTCTTACCACTCTTTCTAATACTTCTTTAATATTTAGATTCGTTTTCGCAGAAATGAGAGGAGCATCGACAGCTGGTAGACCAATAACATCTTCAATTTCAGTAATTACTCTTTGTGGATCTGCACTAGGTAAATCAATTTTATTAATCACAGGAATAATTTCTAAGTTGTTATCTAAGGCTAAATAAACATTGGCTAATGTTTGTGCTTCTACACCTTGTGCTGCATCGACAACTAAAACAGCACCTTCACAAGCAGCTAATGATCTAGAAACTTCGTAAGTAAAATCAACATGACCAGGAGTGTCAATTAAATGTAATAAATATTCTTCTCCATCCTCTGCTTTATATTTAAGTTGAACAGCATTTAACTTAATTGTAATACCTCGTTCTCTTTCTAAATCCATGTTATCTAAAAGCTGTGCTTTCATTTCTCTAGAAGTAACAGCATTCGTTAATTGTAAAATGCAATCAGCTAAAGTAGATTTTCCATGATCAATATGTGCGATAATAGAAAAATTTCTAATTTTAGATTGGTCAATACTCATTACATAATCTCCTTTATTTATTTTGGAGTATAACAATAGCAATCGCATACTCTTTTTCATGACTTATTGAAATCAAAGCTTCATCATCATTTAAATAAGGAGCACCATTTTCATGATTCAGTATCTCGATAGCATGAAATGGAATCTCTCCTAAACCTTTTTGATTGGCTTTTAAATAGGCTTCTTTTCCAGCAAAACGACCTGCTAAAAACTCTAATTTCGATTTTTCATTT
>Ga0153946_1001058_pt1 | contig 12006 bp, 17 predicted proteins | sample TSNJ030MetaG_FD_104751 | JGI IMG/M metagenome (GOLD analysis project Ga0153946, IMG submission 104751) | Attine ant fungus gardens microbial communities from New Jersey, USA - TSNJ030 MetaG | ecosystem: Host-associated > Fungi > Mycelium > Unclassified | place: USA: New Jersey, Wharton State... | reverse complement strand
TAGTCAGTCTGCTGATATACCCCTCTTCAGAACTCGCCGAACATGTAGGCATGGTTATCTGGTATGATGGTACAATAACTCAAAGGCAGGCACACAGATTGCAAGGGCAAGACTTGCAAGAAACACACGTATGCTGCTGGGATGGCTCTGGCCAATCAATCATTTCGTTGATAAGATGTATTACAGGCCGCATAAGGTGACACAATACAAGAAGGGCAAGGACTCTCTTTTCGCGCAAGGAAAACGTCGTTACGATCGAAAGCAGTCGGGTTATGGTGGTCAGACTAAGCCCGTCTTCCACAAGAAGGTATGTTTCTTTTGTCTTCGACGCTCATTCTTGTTGGGTTGACGTTTTTAATAGGCCAAGACAACCAAGAAAGTTGTGTTGCGATTGGAATGCACAGTATGTAAATACAAGATGCAGCTCTCCTTGAAGCGTTGCAAACAGTGAGTCAAGGATTACTGTATTCGTATGTGTCCATGTCAGCTTGCTTGTAGCTTCGAACTCGGTGGCGAAAAGAAGACCAAGGGTGCTGCTCTTACTTTTGTATGTCTGATGACACCGTGTTCTTGTTGCTTGCTCATTTCGTTTAGTGATGTCTTCATGTCGTTTTTATGTTGCATTCAATATTCCCAAAATGATTACACATGTTATGATCCAATGCCGTGACTATTGAAAATTGCAATTGCATTCATCACACTCAACTGCTACCGTGTGTAGTAGTGATGGCAAACAATGCCTCTGCAAGCTGTTTGACATTAAGTATTCCAATTTTATTTTTTTATCAGTTATATCGAAGTTCAATGTGGGAATTTTCTATCCACCTAGTTCCACATCATGATAATCTGAACTTTTATCCCTCCACCATACAGGTCCGAAATGCTATTGAGAACCCCATCTAACTCCGCCTGTGAGAAGACCTTTTCAAGGTCTAATATTGTTCACATGTTTAGATACGTAACAGGTTTCCAGGACTTAAATGCATCTTAGGAGCATGCAACTAACACTTCCTTCTGCATCATGCCCTCGCAGGATTTTGGTGTCTATCTTACCCAAGGACTGCAAGGGCGAGATGACCAAATTGACTTGTTGGTTGACTTGTTTGAGCAGTCTCAAACGGTCACCGTGGAGACCGCAAACCCAATGCTGGATCTCATCTCGTTTGCCCAGGACTGCACAGAATTCTGGCTCATAGATGTTGATGATGCTCGTCTGACAGCTCAAAATCTCAACGATGATGTTCAGGAAGAGTTTATGTTTACCAATTCTTTGGGTTTGTATCATCCGCTTGGTTCTATTGAGCCAACTACTTCGGATCCTTTGAAGCCCAACGATACATCGACGAAACCTCTTAATATCTCGAATGAATGCCAACAGCAATTCTCTAGCCATCCCAGCTCGCTAGCCAGAGAACGCGGAATCAATGCCACTCTGCGGTGTCATGTGTCAAGACATTCACCCCAGCTATTACCCTCCACCTTCTACGTCGGAGACAATTTCCGCCACTCTTCGGATACGAGTTTGGCTGGCTTCATCTATCTCCTCCCCTCATCCGCTTATCCGGATGTACTGCATTTCCAGGAGTATAATATTGGCATCATCCTACTCCCGAAATGGAGGAACCGAGATGTGGCCGCGCGAACACTTTACTCAGCCATTGACCTTGCCTTCTCAAAGCCCAACGTGCACAGGATTCAAGCGCAGCTGATTGATTGCTATAAGAACATCCAGGCGCTGAGGTTATTTACTCGCATGTGAGTATTCCATCGAACCAGTCACGAATGTTCTCTCAATAGCATTTTTTTCCAAAACGATCTTCTTGAATGACTCTAACTGCCTTTCTTTCTCCTTTTGGCTTGCAGGGGCTTCTCTCATGAAGGAACGAGGCGTCAAAGTTTCCACTGCCCTCTTACAGCCGAGTGGAAAGACGTGACGACTCTTGCAATAGTAGTTACGGATTGGTATATTCATGTTCGGAATCGAAATGGGTTTGAGTCAGCGCCCTACTCGTTATGGGATGTCCTTTTTGCTCGCCATCAACAGGAACGCGAGGAGTTATTGCGGTGGGAAGACAGGCTATCTCATCAAGGTTCAAGCCTGGAAACTATTAGTGAGGCCGCGACGACTCCCGTCCCTCGCGCCTCGCGGCCTGCTGATCTGTTTGATTCGGAGGATGGGACCACCAGTGAAATCGGATCTGCATTGATTGGGCGGCCGGAGAAAAAACCGTTTGAGATTGGAATGGATCGGGATAGGAGACGCAATCTCACCAGTGATGGACATGATGCGTCGAGCTCGGAGTACGAAAGCGAGCGTGACAGTACTGCCTTGGGCAGCCCACCCAAGAGGTTCCAGTCCCGGCTAAGAGGTCCGAGCTCCGCGACTGCCAGCGCTTTGCCACTTGTTATGGGCATCGCTCTTGATCCTCTCGCAGGCCAAAAGCCCTTGCTTACAAGTCAGACATCCTCAGGGCTACCTATCGACCTTGTTGATTGCCAAGATTTGCCTATCTCTATGCTTGGAGAAGAAGCTGTTACCTTAATTCATAACCAGTCCCGCTCTCCAAGTCCCAGCTCAGAATTGAATATAGCTTCAGCGGCTACCTCGCCCCTCTTAGATTTTGATTCGGAATTTGAACTGGATCCAGGCGGAGGATGTATGACGTCCTCGTGCACTTCTTTATCGCCCATCGGTTGGGAGCTTGTTGATCATGATGATGCATCCAAACCAAATCTTCGTTGAATGGGCATCTTGTTTTTATCTTCATCTCCTATTCAATTGAACCTCACGAAGCCTTGGTGTGGAGACCTGTGGTTGTATTTATATCCACATATTTTTAGAGCTCCTAGTTCCTATTCATCGTTGATCTTAGTTTTCGAGTCGATTGATCTAATGTGCAACAGTTGTATTGTTCTCCGTGTTGCCTTGTCGCCTTCTCATACTCTTTGGACAATTTTGTATTCTTTGCGAATGGCTATCTTTTATCCAAGTGCTTGGAACTACAATTTAGGCTTCAGGCTTTCCGGCACCCAAGACAAGAATCTCATCACTTACACTTCCAAACTCGCTGGTGTTACTGAAGCGTGGACAAGATTCTTTGGTCGACGTCCCTCTTTTGACGCTCAATACCCATCGTTCGGTTTTGAGATCGGGTGCCTTGTCACGGTGGTGCAAATCTCCTGGGAAATACACCTCAAGTTTCGGCGTTGTTTAGCATGTGGACCTGCTGTTAAAGCCTGTTCGAAGTCATATGGAAGCACTATCATCGTTGCGAAGCGAGTCACAGGCCTATTTTGGCTCCTGTTAAATGTGGCCAACACTTCTGTCACCAAGATCATATTTCAGTCGTCCACTGCCCCGGACATTGAAATGGTTGGCAAAATTTCCCAGGGATTGGCTAGCAATCGTTGGTTAATCATTTCTATAATTAGGAGGTTTTATCAATCGCTAATCACATATGTAACCCAGGAAGAAGACGAAGTGTGAACAATGAGATGCTTTTTGATAGTCCTCATTGCTGACCTTGTTCTTGTAGCAATTACAAAATAGTCAAAGTGTTGCCAAGTAGTCTCATGTCGTCTCCAACCTCTTATCACTGATCAGTGATCATCAGTATATTTTCTTGTGTTTTTCCTTAGGCCCTGTTCTGCAACTTGGATAGGATAAGCACTTGCCTGCCAAATTTAATGTGTAGGATAGGACAAGGAAATATAAATGGTTTTTTCATGTTGCTATCCAATGCAGATGTGTTTGGCAACCTTTTTTTGACATGAGAATTAAATAACTATATAGTCTGACTGCGCACATCAGCTCAAGTCGTCACCGGTCTGAGATCCTGCCGGCTACAATGTATTATCTCCTTGTCCTACACTTATCTTATGGAATAATCAAAGATACATAATGCTTATCCTATCCGAGTTGCAGAACAGGGCCTAAGCAGTCAATTTTTTTGATAGAATTTTACAGCCTGTTCATACAAACGGGAATGAATCTAGGGGAGTTAATGAAGGAACATGTTCCTGCATTGGTAGCATGACACTGCAACCACAAGAGGTATTCATGGAGAAGTATACAAATTGAGCATTTTTAATGAGCTTCGGTTAGCAAAGATGAATACAAATGTAACTATGATCCTACATATATCGAAATATGACCATGAAGGTTGAACTGGGATGAAAAAAAAGGAGAGCTCCGCCTACAAATACATACGAATGATTCCGTCCCTGCACTCGCGATAGCGATGTTCCATCAGATGCAGTACATCTTTTCACTCAGCTCCTCCAGCAAGTTCCAGGATCAAACGACAAGCAACGTCCATAAACACGTATGGTGATACAACTTCATCCTCTCGCATACCATCTTTCTCCTTCCTTGTCAAATCATCATCAGACTCCTTGACTGCCATATCATATTTGCCAGCTGCGGGGTCTGTAGATGCGCGATATGATCTCTTGTGATGGAAATCAACAAGGTAGTTGGTAGGATTAACCATGTAAAGTTGGAGATTCATCAGTACCTATGGAAAGTAAACATGCAATAGACCATGTTCTCAAAGGAAGAATCTTACCACGATATCCTGTCTCCTCGCTCGAGTTTCTACGAAATAGATGCTCGAAGCAGCTTTCAAATCAACATACCCATTCCCATCATACTCCCTCGCTCGTGTAATACCCACACTCCCTCTTCTCATTCTAACTCCTCCAAGACCACCAAGATTTTTCTTCTCTTTCCACTCCATATCCAACGCTTTCAGTGTCCTATAAATCTCCAACATGACTTCCATCGGTGGACTCCGACTCCTGATACCAAAATGCCATCTCGTTCTGGGGCGTCGTTCTTTCGTACTACCAGACCCACCAGAGCGTTTGGCAGAAACATATGAAGCAAGGTGATGTTGTTCAGGAAGTTGGACAGGAAGAGAAGAGTTGAGGACGGCGAAAGTATTGGCTTGGGGGTTACTAGGGTCGATCATAGGTGATGTGAAATCGAGTTCACCGTCACCTGGTTCGTCGTATTGGGCGTTAAATTCGGCTTCAAAAGGGTTGTCTTCGGCCATGTTGGCACTAGGTGAGAGAGCACCAGGAGAGGTCATATTCCGAGGCTGGTTAGAAAAAGTCGGTTAGTCGGTTTAGGATGAATAGAGAGGTTGGGACGCACATCCATCGCAGCTATGTGGGCATCGCGTTCGGCTTCGGCCATGGCACCCACTGCTCAAGTGATCAACATGTGTAATCTAACAAAACCATTGATTACTCACGGCCTTTGCTGCCTCGCTTCTTGTCCCTTAGGAGTAGATATGCAACTTTGACAGCATTCCCTTGCACTCCATCGTCTCTCCGTAGGCACTTCCAAACATCCTCCTCAGTCACATCTATCAACTTTGAAGCAAGCTCTTCGACGACCTTTGGCTCGATCTTGCCAAGCCCTTCTATAAACTCAAAGTCGAGTTGCTTAGGAGGAGCCACAAGTGCTGACATTGAGACGGGCTCGGGTGCAATGGGAAGAGGGGAGAGATAGCGGGGTAGATCTTTAGTAAAGAAAGGATGCTGAAGGATCTCGGGGATGGTTATTCGTTTGACGGGGTCGACGACGAGCATAGCATTGATTAGATTCCGAGAATCAGATGAGAAGCTGCTAGGGATGTGGAAGTTGCCCTCTATGAGGGTCTTTAGTAGCTGTACAAATGGAGTCCCAGGAACGTACGAGTGATTTTGGAAAAGAGCCTTTGAACATCTTCATCCTCGAACGGTAATCTTCCAGAAAGCATCACATAAAGAATGACACCCGAGCTCCAAACATCGATTTCAGGGCCCGCATAGACACCTCCGCGAATGACCTCAGGTGCAGCATAGTTTGGACTACCACAACTTGTAGCCAAGAAATCACCGTCAGTCATCTCGTTAGAAAGACCAAAGTCAGTGATCTTGACGTTGAAGTCATCGTCCAAAAGAATATTCTCTGGCTTGAGATCACGATGAACGATCTTGAGGCGGTGAGAGAATTCGATGCCGGAGATGATCTGTTGGAAGAACTTCCTGGCTCGAGATTCGGTCATTCTGCCATTGGATACGATGTAGTTGAATAGTTCGCCGCCGGCGAATTCCATGACGAAGATGATGTCGCTCGATGTGGATATCACTTCGTATCTGAAGCCAAATCATGGAAACCTGTTTCGGTGATCAAGGAGCTGAAGGCGTACAACTTGATTACATGGGGATGTCGGAGAGTTCTCATATATTCGTACTCGCGTCTGACACGATTCTTGTTCTTTTCCCTGCGAGTGACAGCTTTGGAGATAAATTTCATGGCAACGATGTGGCCTGTGACGGTGTGTTGCGCCACTGAGAGATCAATGAGATGCAGGACAGATTGAGAAGTGCAAAAGCATACTCTTGACCTTGCCAAAGGTCCCTTCTGCAACGTCACGAAGGACGGTATATTCTCCCAGTTTTGAGGCAGGAAATATTTCATCCTCGATGTCGTCCATGGTAAGGGATGTGTATGGCCTTGTTTGGCTGTTATGTTTGGCTACACAGCCACTCTATCGCAGGAGTGGATGTTTTTCTGATGACAAGAGATATGACGTGGCGTGTTGAACAACGTTCTTCAACAACATTCTTTGACAAAGTTCTCTTTGATCCTTGCCAAAGTCACCGCCACCGCCACCATACCCGTGATAGTGTAGGGGGATTATTTTATATGACTGGTTGTGTCAGTGTCATTGTCTTGCTCCCCAACATCTCACAAAGATAAATATCACCCTACTATAATCAGTTCTAGTCATCCCCCACAACGGGACCAAGCCCTTCAGGCAGGTCCAACACCTTCTCCTTCAACTTGTTCAACTCTTCCATCTCCAAAAACACCGTACTTTTGTCAAAAATCCTCCGACACCCTTCTCTAAACTCTTTCACTCTCTTCGATCCAACTTGGTCTTCCAAACATCTTATCACCTCAAGAGCAACCGAAATCGTCAATCCAGATTCATTAAATCCATACTTTTGCTGCTGGTCACTGCTTTTGCTGGTATTATAGTTATTGGATATTCTTTTCCTCGAAGATGGAAGACGAATTAAACCAAGAAGAACGTCTTCAACTTCAGAAGGAGGGGCTCCGAGGATCATCATAGCTTGTGCGCATGCCAATGTCGCCTCTGCTGGATTCACCCTTTCTCGAATGTCATCATTCCCGTCATCACAGTAATCCACCGAATGTTTCTGCAGATACTGTAAATTATACGTTTCCAGCGATACCTGATTCTCGTCGGGAACACCAAGTTGCTTAACCCCTTCTATAAAGGCAGGCCCGATCGGTGCAGGTGGAGTCTGATTTTGTAATGAGGTTGCGATAAAATGATGGAGATGTACAAGACGGAGATGTAACCCAGGATGAGATGAGAAAAGACATTGCGCATGTGTGAGACATGTCAGAGCTTGCAATAGTTTTCCTGTGTTAATATGTGAGATCAATAATCAACTGAGAGGGGAAGGAGGCGGAAAGAACGTACGTCGACGGATAGCTACATCATAACTCGTTAGCCAAATTTCTATTCTCTCTTTGTCTTTCACCATCCCCTCAACTTTTTCTCTCACGTTGATATTTGACGAGGCCAACAAATTGGTCAAGGGACGCAAGAGTTTAGCAGCCGTTTCGAGTCGATCGGAAGATGAGAGGAGCTTTGTTCCTTCTGGATCGTCGTCTTTGGCGGGAGGCGCGAGTCCTTTGTCTTCGTTCAAATTTTGTTGGCCTTGTGAAGACGTGAGCAGAAGACAGAAACGAACAAGAAGATGTTCACCTTTTTTTTCGGCTTCATTGGCAGCCGCCTTCGAAGCCGCTTTTTTGGCTTTCTTTTTCGCCTTTTTCGCAGCATCTGACAGCTCGGCTAATGGTACGGGGCATGAATATTGGTATGAAGAGGATACAAAAGACTAACAAGCAGCCGTTTCAGGTATCGCCAGCGATGGATTGTCGTGAACGGCAATCAAGATCTACAGACCACATAAGAAAAGGAACAGGTCAAGGATAGGAACATACCTTCGAAGCGGCAAGGGCGGCCTTGATATAGGCTGGATGTGCACGAACAGAATCTTCCCACGAAATAAACCTAGCTATGTGAGTAAGTAGCAGAGAAGCCATCAGTCAAAGCGCACTTCATGTAGATATTCAATGTGAACTTTCTCAAAGAGTAAGCATGAAAATCGAATTGATCATGCTCGAAATTTTCAAATACTTTGACGACAGCCATATACTTCTTGAGTGCGAGGTTGAGTTTGCCATTGATACGATGTGCATTGGCTTCCTCGAGTAGATATAGTAAAGACTGCATCTCTTCCAGGTCGTAAGCCGGCGAGGGAGCATCTTTCTACACTCAACGATGAGAATGTTGGAATGACGGTTAGTAGTTTAGGATGTACCTTGGTAAACAATCCGAATATCTGGTGGGCCTCATCAATACATGCAGTGCGTAACAGATATTTGCCAGTCTTGGTGTTCAAAAACCTATCCTGACCATCTAACAAGCGAGCTTCATTGACAGCTCTGGCAGCGCCGATGTAATCACCACAGCGTTTCAAGACGCGTGCTTTGAACATGTGCAGATCAGGCAATGTGGGGGTGTGGGTGATGGCGAGGTGGAGATAGTGAAGAGCAAGAGAGTGGTTGGAGAGGTAGGAATGATGCTGAGCGAGGTAGTAGAGTGTCCATAGGTAAATGGAAGGTTCGTCAGGTGCATCAAGGAGGGATTCAAGGTAGGCTTGGATAGACTGCTGTTTTTCAGGGTAACTGTAGAGGCTTTTCAGATCGGAGAAAAGAGAGGGAATGCCTTTTTGGAGTGCGGTGAGGATGTAAGGAATGATAAGTGACTCAAAAGCTGCGCCCGAGGCAAGATAAAGGGAAAGACGTCTGGGAACGGATGCACGGGGGCTCTGGGAAGAGAGGGACTGGAGGAGTGCAAGTGCTTGGGGAGCATCAGGCGCTGGCAGGAGAAGGAATGAGAGAGAAGAGAAGAGAGCACATCTAACAAAACCTACCTTGTGGATCAAGTGAGAGGTTTTTTTGTGCGAGATAGCCTATGTAGTAGGCATTGTTATCGGGGTTGCGATCTATGAGGGCACGCCAGGCCGACTCTGCCTCGGGAGCATGAATGGTAGTCAAGAGACGGGCTGGAGTAACTGTGAGGCAGGGATACTGTGCTAGGAGAGAATGCGTACCTCGATACTCCATACTGGCGGTTCTATCGAGGATGGCGCGGTCCTTGGTATGACGGTCGAGCATGTCCAGAGCTTCCGAGTGACGTTGGGCAAGCTCAAGGACACGAATGTGATACAATATGGTCTCTGAGTGCTCAACATCAAAGTCGGGTATGTCCTGGCAGAGGGATGAGATGATTTTTTAAACAAGAGATATGTTATGAACCTTGAGGGAGAGCTGGTAGTGTTCGAGGACGAGGATGGCGTGGCTGAGATTTCCATTGAGATGATGAGCAACTGCAAGGGCAACCCAGTGCTGCCTGAAATTGGGGCGGAGGCGGAGGATGGCGTGGCGGGTGTCGACGAGGGCATCGAAGAGACGGAGCTGGGACTGGAGACGGGCTGTGTCGCGGAGGATGTTGAGATTGTCCTACGCCCGTTACTGGCGATGTCCGGGGGAAGAAACGGGGCGTACCTTGTCGAAGCGAAGGGCCTGAGTATACGATTTGAGCGCACCGTGATAATTGTTTTCTGCCGATTGAATGAGGGCAAAGACGTGCCAGCAGATGGGCGATTGCAAATTGAGAAGCATGCCCTGCCTCACGAGCTCTGTGCCCTCGTCGCGCCTGCCGACATGGGTGAGGAGAAGACCCTTCATACAGATCGTTTCTGGGGGCGGATCAGCGATGAGCGGGAGAGCGGCAACGGCGCACCTCCGTGATCCGGCGCTTTTTTCAAAATTTGATCCGCACATTTCAGGGCGCGGCGGTAGTTTTGACCCTCATAGAATGTGAACATTTCTTTGAACACCGCTCCTTCTTTTTGGGCGAGCGGTGCCATGTTGGGGTGTGAGGCGAGCGTCACAGCTGTCACAATCATCTTGTCACGGTATTGACGAGACTCACGTGGTTATACATACATACTACACGTGACTTTGTCACTCATGCCCACGTCACCTTTGTCATTTACATCACGCGTACCGTCACGCGCGTCATGCCCACCTTCACTCTCGTCCAGCGCGGCCTCTCCACAGACACCCTCCTCCGCACCCTCACATCCCTTCTAGAATACCTTGAGGTCATCGACCAGGACGATGTTGACACAGACGCCCTCGATGCTCCCCGCGCTGACCTCGTACACAGGTCAATCCTTCTCCACAAGGACCAGGGAGTTCGCGCCTACGCTGCCTGTTGTCTCGCTCAACTTCTCAGACTCTATGCCCCAGATGCTCCCTACACCCAGCCTCAGCTACGCGATATCTTTCAATTTTTTATCCGCCAGCTCACCGACGGCCTCAAGCTCCCCGACGTTCCCTACCATGCCCAGTACTTTCATCTCCTCGAGTCTCTCTCCACTGTCAAGAGTCCTGTTCTCGTCTGCGACCTCCCCTCTGCCGATGACCTTATTCTTGACTTTTTTACTGCCTTCTTCGCCATCCTCCGTCGGCGCACCGCCAACAACAAAATGCAGGCCTACATGGCCGATATCCTCGTTGCTCTCCTCGACGAATGCCAATCCGTCCCACAAACCGTTCTTGATACTATCCTTGCACAATTTATGGACAACAATCTTGACCAGCCTGCCTATTCACTTGCCGTCTCCGTCTGCAATCACGTCTCCGATAAACTTCAGAGACCTGTCTGCCAGTACTTTACCGACATCATCGTGGACTCCGCCCGCTCCTCTCCTGATGACGATCAATCCCTTGAAAACGCCCACGAACTCATCCAACGTCTCCACGCCACCTGTCCCGCCATCTTACATGGCGTCATTCCTCAGCTCACCGAGGAATTGCGTGTCGACCATGTTCATGTTAGGCTGCTCGCAACCCGCGCCCTAGCCGACATGTACGCCCATAAGAATGGTCAAGAGCTTGCCAACAAATATCCTGCCACCTGGGACGTCTGGATATCCAGAAGAAATGACAAGAACGTCCCCATTCGACTCCAGTTGATCCAAGCTTTGACAAAGTTAGTCTCTACCCTCCCTGCAAAGAGGGATGCCTTGGCCGGTGGGTTTTCTCTCTCATCCCAGACATTAATTTATCCTCCCCTATAGATGCCCTCGAGGCCAAGCTTCTTGACCCAGACGACAAAGTCCGTGCAGCCACCTGCAAAGCGTTTTCCCAGCTTGACTATGAGGTCACTCTCCATCACCTATCAGAAAATCTTCTGCGTACGGTCGCTGATCGCTTTTTGGACAAAAAGGTGTCTTTTCTTTTGCTCCGTCTCTCTCCTGCCACTGACCTTCTCAGGCCTCTGTCCGCACTGAGGCCTTTTACAGTCTCGCCAAACTGTATAGCCTTGCTTACCCTGAAATGTTCGTCTCCACCCTTTTTGGCTTGTTCTCCCAGCCCTCACGTTTTTCGCAGCGAGAACAACGATACAGCAGCTACAAGCCATTTCGCTTGGATACCTGACTCCATGCTCCAAGCCGTCGGTCAATCAACCCTTGTTAGGTACATGGTCCCCCCTTTTATCATGACAATCCCTAATGTGCGTCCACAGGGACGTCGTTGACCGTGTATGGGCAACGTCCATTCTTCCACTCACCCACGATCCACTTCTGTGGACTGAAAAGTTGCTGAATATCATGAAACATCTATCAGACAAGGGTGTCGAGATTCTGATCAGTATGAGTGGGATCAAAGAAGCGTGTGTATTAACTCATGTGCGTCTCTGTCGACTCATGGGTCCTGCAGGAAGCCGGGGCTGTGTGACAGGTACCTGAATGCCTGCATCCAGTTTAATGTGCGTCCTGTTCCTGCGTAGACATCTCAAGGTTCATTCACCTTCGTTCAAGGGTGGTGTTATAGAT
>Ga0153946_1001056_pt1 | contig 12012 bp, 8 predicted proteins | sample TSNJ030MetaG_FD_104751 | JGI IMG/M metagenome (GOLD analysis project Ga0153946, IMG submission 104751) | Attine ant fungus gardens microbial communities from New Jersey, USA - TSNJ030 MetaG | ecosystem: Host-associated > Fungi > Mycelium > Unclassified | place: USA: New Jersey, Wharton State... | reverse complement strand
GTAATATCCAGTTCCAGGCTGATACCATACTGTGGCTCCAGACTATTCTGGAAGATCTGGCAATGCATATTCCGCTTCCAGTTTTCCCGGTCGATAATCTGATAATGATGGTTCATGTAGTTTACACCTCCTCTATTCTGCATACAATTCAACCAAATTCTATGTATCACATTATCTCACAACATTTTTAGTAAATCAATCAGATAATTCAGAAAAACAGCACAGCCATTCTAATAAAATTCTATTCTATAACCTCCTGTACTACAGGAAGCTTTACCATAACTACTGTTCCCTGCCCCAGCGTGGATTGAAATGCAAGATTATAGGATTCACCATAGATGTATTGAATTCGTTCCCTGATATTCCTGATTCCGATGTGCTCTCCTCTAATGATGCCTCTTGGCTGGTTGACAATTTTAGATAGTTGTTCTTCTGACATACCGGCTCCATTATCCTTTACCGTTACTACTATATATTCTCCATCCCTTATAACCATAATTTCGATACAGCCGCCAAGGACTTCCCCGTTTTCATCTTTGTTCTCCAAAATACCGTGAATTAATGCATTCTCTACCAGCGGTTGTACTATGTTTTTTGCGATCAAATATTGTTCCATTTTTTCGTCAACAAGAATCTTAAACTTGAATATACTTTCATATCGATAACTCTGGATAATCAGGTATTGCTTTGTAACACTGATTTCCTGTGCAATCGTATCGTATATTTCTGATATTTCAATACGTAGCCGATCTCGCAAAATCTCAATCATGGCACGATTTACTGAAATCACCTCATCCATCCTTTTTTTCTGCGCCAAATAGGTTATGCAATTCATGGTGTTATAGATAAAATGAGGATCCACATGTGAAACCAGAAGACTGTAACGCATTTTGTGCTCCAGCTTTTCTTTTTCAATCAATTCACTGATATTGTCTTCCAGTTTTTCAGCCATAATATTAAATAATTTACTGGCTTCCCCAATTTCATCCCTTCCTTTTACCAACACCCGTGCACTCAGGTTTCCTTTTGCAATCTCACCCATCTGTCTGGAAACTTCTCCAAGTGGTCCCACAAATTTGTTTACTAAAGGTACCATGATGGACACAACACAGATACCAAAAATAGCAATTAAGATTACATTCGTCAGAATTAAATACTTATTATTAGAAATAATTTCTTTTTTTGTCAATTTACAGAAAAGCTTCCAGTTCCCGTTTTCTGAAAAACGTGCCGCCACGATACCATGATCATCCTGAACATAACCTTCCAGATAACTTTCCCCATAAGTCAGGGCTGTAGTCACTTCACCTACTTCAATTCCCGAATTTCCAACACTTGGCTCTACTTTTACATCGTTTCCCATAAGCAGCAGGAAATCTTTGCAATAGTCCCCTACATCTCGCGCTATGTATATGATTTCATCATAGGAAGCGATAATAATTACGTTTCCTGAAATATTATTTTTATTATAGTTCTGCGCAAATCCATACCCCATTAAAAAACGGCTGCCGAAAACCGTTGTTGATTCGCCTCTGGAAAAAGCAAACGGTTCCACAAACATAGTCTCTTTTTCTTCCAGCTCTTTTTGGGGCAGTACCTTTTCTTTTGCGAGTATCTTTACACTTTCCGCAAGTCCAACTGTACTAAACACATATTCCTCGTCCCCATGGCTAATATTCAAATATATTCCCAGTACACGGTAGGAAGGAACCCCGTCATTTCTGCCCATTCCAGATAAATAGAGCCTGATCTTTGCTGCATTTTGTTCCGTCGGTTCAGATAGGTATTGCCGCAGCAGTTTATTCAGTTCATTATCATCTGATACAACAGCAGCAAAACGCTCCAATTCATCAAAGCAGCGTTCCATACGCATCATGATCTGCTCATTTAATATCATGGTGCTCTCAACTTCTTTCCATCTGGATGAGATATAAATAATATGCGGCAACATTATGGTAAATATAATCAACAAGATCAAAAATACTAAAATCTGAGAAATCAACAATTTATTTTTCAATTTCATGCTTTTACCTTTTTTATGTATCGTTTATATTCATTTGGTGTCTTTCCTGCATATTGTTTAAAAACCTTGCTGAAATACTGACTGGAAGCAAAACCCGTCATTTCTGCCACTTCGTATACCATATAATCCTTCTCACCAATCAACTGTTTTGCTTTTTCCACGCGAAATTCATTCATATAATCACTGACTCCCACACCAACTTCCTCTTTGAATTTTGTAGAAAGCCATGAATTGCTTAAGTTTACATGCTGTGCTACCATGTAAGCGGTCAATTCATGACTGGTATAATTTCCCTGTATATAGTTTAGCGTTTCTTCAATCACTGATGAATAGGATTCCCGATTTCGCTCATTTGAAATCATTCTGATTTCCTCCAGCTTAAAAGCAAAAAAATCGATGACCTCATGAGGGTCACAAAAATTATACAGTCCACTGGACTCGGACAAGCTAAACCTTCTTTTACTCTTCTCCCCCAAAAGCAATCCTTCAAACCGGTTTAATGCATGAAACAGATTTTTGGTGTACCACAAATAGGTCACATAGTCTTCTCTGCCGACTGCGATCTTGAGTGTTTCTAAATAGTTCTTTAATTCTTCCGTTTTCGCATTTTTTATAAAAAGGTATATTTCCTCTGCCGTAACAGACGCTGTCTTCATACCACCGTCCATAATCATATCTTCCTTACCAAATTCTATGACCTTTAACCTGGAGTTGATATAACGTTTCCAAAGTTGTTGTTTTTTTTCTTCATAAAAGCGTCCGAACTGACGCACAGAACACCTTTTGGGATAATAATAAATGCTGAATTTTAATTCTGAATAGTCCTTTAAATAATTCAACAAGCACAAAGAAAGCCTGTACATCATGTCGCCGGCTTCTCTTTGAGAAACAATGTCTCCTTCCGTCTCAATGACAGCCAGATATATCTTTTCATTCACTGCAAAAGCCGAAATCAGATGCAGGTTCATTTCGGCTATAGGAAGGGCACACAACTTCATTAATTCAATTTCATCAAAAAAACAATGTTTTGTCTCCGCTGCAATATATTCTTCCATAAATTCCGGTATGGTATTTTTAGCCAGAATTAAATAGTAATATCTTTTATTTATACGAATATAATCTCCCTCATCCAGTATATTTTTGTATTGTTCTTCCGGAATGTTTTTCTTAAATAATGCTTCCAGAATAATATCCATCGTATACTGGTTTTTCGCCTGTTCTTTTTCAATGTCCTCTTTTAATTTCAGAATCTTCTGCAAAAACGTTTCTTCATTGATATCACTTTTCAGCAAGTAATCGTCTATTCCAAGTCTGATGGCCTGACTCACATAACTGAAGTTCTTATATCCGGAAAGAAACAGGATATGTGCACGTTTATCCACTTCTCTGACCATAGCAGCCAACTCCAAACCGCTCATAGTCGGCATTCTGATATCCGATATTATCAGTTCAGGCTTGTGCTGCCGAAACAAACGAAGTGCATGTTCCGCATCTGAAGTAACGCCGATAATATTAAAATCATGATATTCCCAGTTAATAATATGTTCAAGATAATCCAACGCAAGTTTCTCATCATCTACCAACAAAACCTTAATCATACTGTTTTCCTCCCAATCAGCTCATATGAAACCTGTTTTTATAATTATACAATGCCACATTGGGCCTATGTCAATACTTTGGACACAAAAGGCAGAATCAGGAGCTTTCTTTTCGACAGTTGATAAAATCCACGACCCGCTGATTATTATAGGTAAATATCATGATAATCAACAAAAATATACCGGCGGCCGTATCCTGGAGCGAAGCAGAAAGACCGAGACTCAAAAGACCGGTAGTCAGCATATTAAGTATAAAGTTTCCGATAAAGATTCCAATTAACAGGTTGCAGTGCTGCTCCAGGGCAAGCCCCACATATATTCCCAGCATGCAGTTGAAGATGATATTCGTACTGGACATATACATAGGCGTATCAATAGAACCCTGTATGGAAATTTTTAAAAGTGCCGCTACTCCCAGGAACAGAGATGAGACTACATAACACAGAAATGCTGTTTTTTTAGGATTTACCCCGTTGTTCTTTGCAATCTGTTGCGAACTGGCACAGGCTCTTACATGATATCCGAATCTGGTTTTATTAAATATAAGATAAAATATAGCAAACATGATTATAAATATAATCAGACAATAAGGAAAACGTCCAAATATGGTAGTTTCTCCTTTAATTGCTGTCACCCAGGATATGCTTGCCAGATTGGAAAGTGTTTCATACATCATACACATACCCAGTGCCGTTACGATTGCGGGGACTTTCAGAAGCATATACATGAAACCGGAAACCGTTCCCAGCACGATACCTGCTCCTATGACAATCAGCGCGAAGGGAAGCACCCCAATTCCATACAGGTAAACGATCTTAGCTCCAAACATGGCCGAAAGCATTACCACTGCCCCAGCACTTAAATCCATCCGATTACACAGCATGTTGCTGCACATGGCAAAGGAAATAAGGGTCGGAGCAAGCGTTTGTTTCAGATTCATAATCAGGCTGGCCGGCCGGCCGAACCGACCACCTGAACAAAGAAAAAACAATACATAAACAAACACCGGAAGAAGGATTACTCTAAATTTTTTTTTCAAATGACCGGATTTCATATTCATAATCAGTTCCCCTTTCCAGCATCAGCACTTACTCTGAAGCACCGTGTCTTGATATGGTATCCTTAGTGCTGTAATCTGCTCCCATCTGAACCAAATCAGCCGCACTTGCATTTTCATTGTATTTCTTAATTACCTGTTTCAATTCATCCGCTGTCCAGGCATACACTCCGTCATCATGGAGATATGTCATATAATTTGAAAACTCTTCTCCGGTTTTACAGGTAATAAAGTTTACGGCTACTTCAACCTTTTCCTCGGACAATGGCGTTCCCTCTAACACATTGTACATAAAAATAAACGGAAATACGATATCTACATACTGTCCGCCAATGGCGCAGGCAACTTCACCATTATCCAGCCCGGCCTGACAGTTTTCTGAAAGATCACAGAATGCAATTTTAATCTTCCCTTCCCGCCCTGCTGATTTGATCGGTTCGGAACAATATTCAATGCCTAACAAAGTAATCCCAATCCCATCAATGGTGTCATCTGCTGCCAGGAAGTCTTCCACCGCTTTCGTAAACTCCAGTCCGCGATATTCACCGGCTTTCTTGATTTCCGGATAATCTTCAAACGCTGCCATCATACCGTCCCAGCGTCTGTCATGGCATGTGAGTCCGGGCTCATATCCGATTGCGGCAATGTTTTTGTTCCCTGTATCAATCAGGTTGGTAATAATATCATAACCGGCCTGATAATCTGCTTCGTAAGAACCGCCAACAAAATATTTACTTGCATACACCTGCTCTTTAATGCTTTCATCAATCTGTGAAAAACCCACACCCAGATATACACCATTATCTTCACATATTTTTACTCCCTGTAAAACTGCCGTACCTGAAAAATTGGTTGTAATAATACCGTCAACCCCCTGGGCACATAGATTCTCAATCGCCGACAAGTAGGTTTCATCCGCAAAGTTTTCAATAATATAATAGTTGAATTTTACCGAAAATTCTTTGCCCATATAATCCGTATAGGATTTTAGCTTTGAGCAGAGAAAGTCGGTAGTCGTATGGATAATAACACCTATCGCATAATCGCCATTTGGATCCCCGCAGACTTTCGCTGACTGTGCTGATCCCTTAACATCTCCTGTCTCCGCACCCGCATTTTGGCCGTCACTTTGGCCACAACCTGCCGATGCAAATATCAGTATCAATATCATAAGTAATGACATCATTCTTTTTCTCATAATTATATCCTTTCCTTTCACTTCGTTTAAGGTTAACCATCTTTATTTTTCTCATAGGTCAGGAATACCAGCAATAACAGAACAATTCCTTGTATCCCCTCTATAACACGCTCATTCACGCCTAACATAATTAATCCGTTACGTAATAATATGACAGAAAAACTGCCAATCAAGGTACCAATTATTTTTACTTTTGAACCGCCGGAAAGGGGAACTCCTCCCAGAACCAATGCGGTAATTACGTTCATTTCCAATCCCTGCCCCGTAGATGTACTCACGCTTCCAGCTCGCAGCATCAGGATAAATCCGGAGATTCCTACTGTAATGCCACTTAGTATATACGCCGCCATTCTTGTACGGTTTACATTTATTCCTGCCTGCTGTGCCGCCAATGGATTCCCGCCGATGGCCCTGTTTGCTTTCCCTATACTACTTTTTTCAAACAACAGGTAACAAATGACATATACCATCAGCAGCACTATGATTTTAAGCGTCCAGTTGTCATATTCATACATATGTATGGGTATACTGTACTTCTGTGCGGTACACACCGTGTTTAAAATCCCCCGGCACATATACATGACACACAGTGATACAATAAAGGGCGAAACTTTTAGATAAACCGATACTGCACCATTTAACAGGAACCAGGCCAGCGCTGCCAGAATATTTACAAGAAATACCACAAGCAATGGTGCTCCTGCATTTGCAGCAAATATGGATACTAACACACTGAAGCCAATGACACCTCCATAAGACAAATCCATTCCGCCATGGGAATATACAAAGACTGCTCCGAATGCCATGATGCCTATATAAACGGTTTGATTTATAATACTGGTTAAGTTCCCCCTCGTAAGAAGCTTTCCTTTTCCTAAAACCTGAAATACGATTATCATAAGAAATAAGCCCAGAAAGGGAATCAGCTTTTTTAGCAAGTGTTTTGCTTTAACATTAGTTTCCATTTTTACTTCCCCCTTCTATATCATTTCTTTTATGATTAAGGATTCATTCATATCCCGGGAACGCACAAAAGTTTTTTTTAACTTTCCTTTCTGCAAAATCATGATTCGGTCACTCATCCCGATCAGTTCCGGAAGTTCTTCGGAAATCATGATAATTGATTTATTTTCTTTCTTCAACTGATACATAAGCTGATACATAAATGCTTTTACACCTATATCAATACCGCGTGTAGGACAATCCAGTATGAAAATTTCCGATTCATTGGCGAGCCATTTCCCGAAAGCCACTTTTTGCTTATTACCGCCACTTAAGTCCCTGACATCCTGTGAAATCTCACGGCATTTGATACTTAAATTCTCTACCTGCCGGTTTGTAAATTTTTTTTCCAATCCTTTGAAAATCAGTCCTCCTTTTTTTATTATTGGCAGAGACGGCAATACGATATTATCCAAGATGCTCGCAGTCAGAATCAGTGCTTCCTGATCACGGTTTTTCGAGACATAACCAAGCTTATGTTTAACCGCATAACCAGCATTCTTGACGATACCTCCGTCTCCCAGCGTTACGGTTCCATAAATTAGTTTTTCTATTCCAAACAAAGCTCTTCCTAACTCATGCATTCCACAGTCGGTAAGTCCGCCGATTCCCAGAATTTCACCTCTATGAAGAGTTAGGGAAACACCATTAAGTGCGCCCTTTATATGCAGATTCTCCGCCTTCAGGGCAATTTCATTGCTGCAGCCAATATCATAATCACTGCGATAGTAATTACCAGTCAGTTTTCTACCTACCATCAATTCCTTAATCTTTTCTTCCTCAAATTCCTCTTTTGCCAATTCCGAAATAAATACACCGTCCCTTAATATGATCAGTTTATTGCAGACGGTCATTAACTCTTCTAAATCATGGGATATGAATAAAACCGTTTTATTTTGTTCTTTTATTTCATTCATAATACGGTAAATGATATCTCTGCCCTTTTGCGAAAGTGCCGTCGTTGTTTCATCGACTATGAATATATCCGGATTGGAATAAAGGGCACGTACTACTTCCACCAGTTTTCTTTCCTCAAAGCTGTATTTGCCGACAGGATCTTCCGGATTAATACCCGTGACACCGATTTTCTCCATGACACTTTTGGCTTCCCGGTACATTTTCTTTCGATTTATGATCCCATGTTTCGCAAACTGGCCCTCTTTACCAAGAAAAATATTATCTGCTACACCAATACTGGCAAGAGTTCCCATTTCCTGGGCAACCATACTGATGCCATACCTTTGTGCATCCATAGCATTGGACGGTTTATACGTCTTTCCGTTTAATATCATCGTTCCGCCGGATGCGTCATACAACCCGGAAATGATCGACGAAAAGGTGGATTTTCCTGAGCCGTTTTCTCCAATCAGTCCAACGATTTCTCCCTGGGCAATCTGAATGGAAACATCCTTCAGTGCCTGAGTTAAACCAAATTTTTTTGATATATGCTCCACCTTTAATATAATATCCTTACTCATGTTTATCACAACCTATCCTACACCATTATTATGACGTTCCACGACATTTTCGGAAGCACCACAGCTACATTGTTTTCAACAGGCAGTTCTTTCATTGTTATATTGTCTGGTTTTTCATATGTATTTCTTATCTCCATATCTTTTCCATGAAGCACGAAATGCTTCTTAACCGATTTATTTCCATACCCCTGAAGATCAATATTAAAAAAGACTTCCTCTTCCTGGTCACAATTCAGAACAAAAATCCTCACTTCATCAGCTTCTTCGTTATATATGACAGCCGACCAGACAACAGGCAGTTCTCCAAATTCACAATTATAACGAGGTGCATCTACAATGGTTTTCATGGTGGTACCTCGGCCGTATTTACTTAGCATAATGAGCGGCTGATACGTTGTCTGGGTATACACACCACCGCCTCTTACCGTGGTAATTGGTGCAATTACATTGATTAGCTGTGCCAGGCAGGCTATTTCTACCGTATCAACATTATTCAGCAAGGTTATGCCGAGTCCGCCAAAAACAAGTGCATCCAGAAGACTGTATTTTTCTTCCAGAATTCCTGGGGCCGTTTCCCAGCGTTTTGCTGAGGTCATTTCAAAAGTAGTAAGCGTCTGAAGATCATCCAGAGAATCGAGTTTTATATCCTGAAAATTCCATACATTCCATTCATCTAAACATATTTTTAATTCCTTTTTAAAATGATTTTTAGCCTTTACATAATCAATTACCCTTGCGCTGTTTTTGATATGGTCATCCAGTTGTTTATAAGCCGCAAGAAAATTTGTCGTTCCCTGCCCTGCGTTCATCGTATAATTATGGGTGGAAAGATAATCCACATGCTCGTACAGTTCGGTAAGCATAATCCTATCCCACTCCAGATATGAGGGCAGCATTTCGTAGCTGCTGCCACAGGCAACAAGTTTAATGGACGGATCTGCCCATTTCATGATTTTTGCCGCTTCCAGTGCTTTTTTCGTGTAATCTTCCGCAGACAGATGTCCCGACTGCCAGGTTCCTTCCATCTCATTGCCGAGGCACCAATATTTAATCCCATAAGGTTCCCGGCTTCCGTTCTTAATACGAAGGTCGCTCCAATAAGTTCCCCCTGGATGATTACAGTATTCCACCAGGTCGCCCGCATCTTTAATGCTTCCGGTTCCCAGGTTTACCGCTATCATCGGTTGGATTCCGGCTTTTTTTGCCCAACAGCAGAATTCATCAATTCCAAATTCATTGGTTTCGATGCTGGACCATGCATAATCCATTCGCTTCGGTCTGCTCTCTTTTGGGCCAATTCCGTCGTGCCAGTCGTAACAGGACACAAAATTACCACCTGGATACCGAATTACCGGGACTTTTAATTCTTTTACCAGACTCATTACATCCATGCGAAACCCGTCCTCATCTGCATTAGGATGGCCTGGTTCATAGATGCCTGAATAAATGCATCTCCCCAAATGCTCCGTAAATGAAGAATATATCTTGTCATCAATTTTTCCTAACGTATAGTGCTTGTCACTGAAGCAATCTGCCCTTTTCACAACAATCCCTCCTTCTTTTTTTTTAGGATAACCTTGAATTTATTTTATAATTAATTTATTTTATTAGCGATATGTATTATTTTTTATTTGTATATTTTTTTTGGTTTTTAGAAGATTAAAACAGAAATTTGTATAAATTTTTCTTTGTAAACTATATTCTCCCGAATATAAGAAAATAGGAGCTGATCAAGCACAGCATTTCCTGCACTTGATCAGCTCCACCCGCATGAACGTCTCTGTTTTACAACGCTCCCGTCTTACTCGTGAAAACCAAAGGTTTATATTTTATAGATTTGAATACAGTCGATCATAGCAAGACCTTCATAGTAGGAAAAACCTATGGTGTTTACACCATCGACCAATTCGATTTCAAGCGTTTTCCATAAAAATCTTTCCCAATCTGCAGATGGCATATATTCAACATACTGAACCGAACCTCCATTAATCGAAACTTGATGAATGCTGTTTTCTCCACTGCCGTTATTATAACGTATATTCATTATGTAAATACCTGCTTCGGTGACGTTTATGTTATTGAAGAGCACTTGGCTGTCAGAAGAACTAATATCTCCCACCTTTTTTTCACCGGATGCTTCCCGCTGTTCAATAACTGCAACACTGGTCAGTACGGCATTTTCCGCTTCATAAGTAATGGTATTAATAGGCATACCTCCACAGCGTGCATCAATGAAATCTCCGTTCTCCACTCCGACCGCCTGGTACAGGGTAGTATTTTCAATGTCTGTTTCCAGGGCCTGGCTAAAAGCAACATAAGACGTAACACTAGTTTCATAAACATCAAATTTAAAAGTAACTGCCATCGGCATTTTTTGCCAATAACCTTCACCAAGATTAGAGTTGGTAAAAAAATTTTGAGTCGGTATCAGATTACCGGAAGGATCAAGTGCCCATTTGCTGGTAATGACAATAAGCCCATTTGACTCACCGTTGTCCACCCACTTCACATAGGGTGAACTGCCAAGGCCATACCCATCCTCCAGAACAACCGGTGTACCGATCGTTTGGTAGTCCCACATCACCCCATCCGGTGAAGTTTTAAAATGTACCGTAGATGAGTTTACGTCTAATCCCGGCACATTAACCACCTCATAAACGGCGAAATGTGTTCCATCCGGAAGTACAGTGATACTGATCATACCAGGGCGGTCATTCCGGTTGCTTACAGCGACAACGTTGTTTATCGGACCCCAGGTAAGGCCTCCATCTGTAGATGTTTTTTGGACAAGTGCCTGTAGGATATCATTGTCTTTTTGGCGTTCATCTGAGTAATGTATCGTCAGATCTCCATTTCTGGTAACAGCAAGAACCGGCTCCCATATTGCGGTCGTTGTTGATGTTGGCAGCGGATCGTATACCGCCGGCCCGCCTTCGTCTACCGTGCTCAAATAACTCCATGTGGTTCCTGAATCTGTGCTTTTGTAAACCACAATCCTTGTAATAGATGCATCCTCTGGCTTTAATACACCGGTAAACAGCAGTGTTCCAGGCTCAAGGTCTGCAATTTGCTGCGGAACTTCAAAAATCATGGGGTTCATAGCAAGCGGTAAGTCAAGTATGTTTTCATCAAAAGAAAAAAGAAGCGTCCATGTAACACCACCGTCTGTACTTTTATACAAAGGCCAGGTCAATTGACCGTTAAAAGTGGTCGAGTAATCAAAAGTGCATAACATGGTGCCGTTGGCTTCACCACTATTTTTCAGCATTATTGCACGGGTATAAGTGACGCCCGGGGGAGAATCCGTCTCCAGATTCGGTGCAAAAACCAGTGCACCATTATTTTCGAGAATACCAGAAGATGTTTGTCTCATAAAAAGCTCCTTTCAAGTTAGTATATGCTAATCGTACACGATCAACTCGAAAATGTAAAGAATTCCCACTGTTGATGATATAAATTATCAACAGCGGGATCCCTACATTGGCTTCAGGTTTTTATTTAATCGCTCAACCATCCATGACAGCCGATTCTGGCGTCCGGCATCCGTCTTAGCATCAAAATACGCCCGCGCATATGTCCTTTTTACAGATGGTGACATCCCCTGGAAATTTGTATAAGCCGGCTCATGCCCTTTTAATAAATCAGACACCACGTCT
>Ga0153946_1001055_pt1 | contig 12017 bp, 11 predicted proteins | sample TSNJ030MetaG_FD_104751 | JGI IMG/M metagenome (GOLD analysis project Ga0153946, IMG submission 104751) | Attine ant fungus gardens microbial communities from New Jersey, USA - TSNJ030 MetaG | ecosystem: Host-associated > Fungi > Mycelium > Unclassified | place: USA: New Jersey, Wharton State... | reverse complement strand
TGTCGATAAAAATGTCCGGGACAGATCAGCTGTGCAATACATTAAGCGGTGGAAATCAACAGAAAGTAGTGATATCAAAGTGGCTGGCAACGGGGGCTGATGTCATTATCTTTGATGAGCCGACCCGCGGTATAGACGTTGGCGCAAAGGCTGAGATATATACGCTGATGTATTCGTTGGCAACACAAGGAAAATCAATCATTATGATTTCTTCAGAAATGCCTGAAGTGATCAATGTAAGTGACCGAATTGCTGTGATGTGTGAGGGAAAGCTTACTACCATTATTGAAAAGGATAATTATGTGGAATCAGAATTATCCACTATAATTGGCCAATATGCAATGGGAGGTATTGAGGTATGATGCGTTCAGCAAATAAGTATATGAAGCAAACCGGAAAAGAAAGATTTAGTTATATAATCAGTAACGGTGGGGGAATTGTTCTTGCATTTATCGCTATTTTTATTATTATGATTTTTGCATCCCCTTACTTTATGACCCAGAATAATCTGGTGTCACTGCTCAAAAGTGCGGTGTCGACAGCACTTCTCGCTTATGCGATGACATTTACGTTGATTGTCGGGGAAATCGACCTGTCGGTCTCATCGATGTTTGCCTTTGGGGCGATGACCTGTTGCTGGTTTATGGAAAGCGGCATGTCATTTGCGCTGGCAACGGCACTGGCTTTGCTTCTGTGTATGGTGCTGGGTGTCTTTAACGGATTTATTGTCGGTTTCACGAAAATACCTGCATTTATTGTTACCTTAGCTACGCAGATGAGCATTAGGGGGATTGTCTACATTATTTCGGGCGGGCAGCCGATTACCAGCCGCAACCCAACATTTGAGCTGATTGGCAGCGGTAAGGTCTGGGTCTTTACCTATCCAATTATCATCCTGATTATCTTAACCATTGTTCTGGGAATTGTTTTGAAGAGCACGGTATACGGAGGGAAGATATACGCCTGCGGCGGCAACCGGGAAACGGCATTGTTTTCAGGTATTAATACAAAGGGTATTGTGTTGTCAGTATTTATGATATCGGCAGTCATTGCCGGGATTGCCGGGATATTATCAGCGTCCAGACTGGCACAGGCACAGCCGACCGCCGGTGACGGTTATGAAGCAGAGGCGATTGCAGCGGCGGTGCTGGGCGGAACCAGCTTTACCGGTGGCCGCGGATCGATACCGGGAACGATTGTAGGAGCGATGGTTTTAGCATTACTGCAGAATGGAATGAATTTACTCGGTGTGGATTACAACTGGCAGCTGGTGGTTCAGGGCATGTTGATTATTGTCGCGGTTTATATGGATGTTGCCGGGCGTAAGGATTAAGGAGGTGCCGCACGTTAATGAAAACTATTGCGATTGTAGGTCCTCTGGATACCAAAGGTCCTGAATACTTATATTTAAAACAATGCATCGAAAACACCGGACATAAGACTCTGGTTATCGATATCAAGACCATGGGAGCGCCGGGATTTGAACCTGATATAACCTGTGAAGAGGTTGCACAGGCGGCCGGGACTTCGATTCAGGAGCTGCTCTCACGAAATAACCGGGCCGCATGTATTCGGTGCATGGGGGAAGGTGCTGCGCAAGTTGTCTCTGATCTTGCCAGGCACCGGCTGATAAGCGGCGTGATTTCCATGGGCGGGGCGCAGACCACGAGTATGGCGGCGGAGATTATGCGAAATCTACCGGTAGGATTTCCAAAGGTGATTGTATCGACGCTTGCCACTTCCGAACATGACCAGAAAATGCTGGCGGGTATCAATGACACGTTTGTAATCAATCCGCTGGTAGATGTGGCCGGATTAAATGATGTCTTAAAGATGATTATCCGGAGAGCAGCAGGGGCAATCTGCGGAATGGTATCGGCACTCGCAGATCAGGAACAGCCGGTTCTGGATATCAGTCCCACTAAAAAATGTATTGGTATCACGATGTGGGGAGTGACGACAAAATGCGTTTTGGAAGTTGCCAGGCTGCTGGAGAATCATGGATATCAGGCACTGATTTTTCACGCTACGGGCATCGGCGGACATACAATGGAGATGTTAATCCGCCAGGGGGTGATTCAGGGAGTGGCTGACCTGACGCTTGCGGAATTTTCAAACCCGCTCATCGACGGTGAATATGAATATGATCCGGTTCGACTAACATCTGCTGCAACGATGAAGATACCCCAGGTAATCGTGCCGGGCGGCTGTGATATGGTCAAGCATATTGTCAGCAACGGTGAGATTCCTGACAGTTATAAAAATAAAGTCTGCTATTTACATAATCCCAATCTGCTGTTTACCAGAAGCTCTGTTTCGGATAATCAGATATTGGGCCGAGCACTTGCTTTGAAAGTAAATGGGGCCGGCGATATGGCGGAGGTTCTATTTCCGCTGAGAGGGGTTTCAGCCTATGATATCGAAGGCGGACCGCTGTATGACCAAGAAGCAGATCGCGCTTTGGCCGAAAGTATAAAAGAGAATCTGGAACAAGATATAGTGTTTAAAGCATTTGATATGCATATAAATGATCCGGCATTTGCGGAAGAAATTTTCAACTGTCTAATCCGCAAAATAGAAAAACAAACATAAACAGGAGGTTTACTATGATTAAGGCGATAGAAAGAAAAGAAGTATTAAGAAGGCTGCGGGAAAAGCTCGCAAAGGGCAAACCGCTCGTCGGTACCGGTGCAGGTACCGGATTAAGTGCGAAGTGTGAGGAAAAGGGCGGCAGTGATTTGATTATCTGTTACAACTCCGGAGTCTTTAGAATGCAGGGAAGGCCTTCCTGCTGTGGGCTCCTGCCTTTGGGCAACGCTAATGATATCTTACTTAAATTGGCCGATGAGATTCTGCCGCTGGTGAAAGATACACCAGTTATAGCCGGAGTATATGCACAGGATCCTTACCGCCGAATGGAACTTTTCTTAAAAGAAGTAAAAGAGTTGGGCTTTTCAGGGGTACAGAACTTTCCAAGTGTCGGCGGATTCAATGGCCGGATGGGAAAAGAGTTCGAAGAGGTGGGCTTTGGATATGACCGGGAGGTTGAAATGATTGCGATTGCAAAGGAGCTTGACCTGTTAACGACGCCATATGCCTGGGACATGGAACAGGTCAAAAAAATGATGTCCGTCAAACCGGATGTGCTGGTTGCTCACTGCGGATGCACGACGGGCGGCACAACCGGAGTGGATACTGCGATGACGTTGGATGAAGCGGCAAGATTCTGCCAGGATGTCTACGATTATACTGTATCGGTCAGCCCGGACACCATTGTGATCTGTCACGGCGGCCCGTTAGAAGGTACGAAAGATGTAGAATATCTGCTTCAGCATACCAAAGGTATCAGTGGATTTTACGGCGCCTCTTCGATTGAACGGATCCCGGCGGAGGTGGCAATTACGGAAACGGTGCGCAAATTTGGAGCATGTAGTTTCTAGATACATCTGTTAATACAGATTAATAAAAAGGAGGAGAAAAATGACTCATGAAAAAAGGCTGGATGAAAAGATTATTATTCTCTCAGGAGCAGCTTCCGGATTTGGCAGAGCCGGTGCTATCAGATTTGCGCGGGAAGGAGCCCGGGTGGTGCTGACGGACATTGATGAAAAAGGATTAAATGAGACTAAGAAGATGGTTGAAAGCGAAGGATATGAAGCATTGATCTTCCGCTGTGATGTTGCGGTTGCGGAGGATGTGGAAGCGGTTGTGGAAGGTGCGGTCAAAGCCTATGGGCGGTTAGACGGCATTTGGAATAACGCCGGCATACAAGGAGAAACCCAAGATGATATCTTCCATTGCCCGGTTGATATGATTGACCGATATATTGACATTGATATTAAAGGGGTGTGGTACAGCTGTCATTTTGCGGCACCATATCTGGTGAAAAGCAAAGGCGTTATTTTAAATACCGCGTCAATCGTTGCATCCTTGGGTACATTTGGATGTAGTACTTACGGCACGGCAAAAGGAGGCGTGCAGAGCCTGACCTATACAGTGGCATGGGAGCTGGGTCGGCTCGGTGTGCGGTGCAACTGCATTTCCCCGTACTGTGTGGCAACGCCCGGAACCATCAATCAAGGCGAGGAGCTTCTGAATCTTCTGAGCAGCGGAACAGTGCAAAACAGGCTGGTGGAAGTAGACGAGGTGGTGAATGCCGCGGTCTTTATGCTATCCGATCAGTCTTCCGCCGTCACCGGATTTGACCTCAGGATAGATCTGGGAGCAGGGACACGGACGATGCCATGGGATGTCGAAAAATTCATGGAGCATAATCCATATTAGTGATGGGGAAAGGAGAATCGCATGTATATGCTGAAAGATAAAGTGATTGTAATAACCGGCGGAGGTTCTGGATTTGGGCGCTCAGGTGCTATCCGGTTTGCCAAGGAAGGGGCTAAAATAGTTGTTGCGGATATTAATGAAGAGGGGCTTAATGAAACGGTCTCCATGGTAAAAGAAGCCGGCGGTGAAGCCATTTATGTAAAAACTGATGTACGTCTGGCAAAAGATTGTGAAACAATGGTTCTGACTGCTGTCAAAGAGTTCGGCAAACTTGATGTTATCTGGAACAATGCGGGCATTCAGGGGGAGAGCAGCCTGGACATTGCTCACTGTCCGGTTGATATGATTGACCGCTATATGGATGTGAATGTAAAAGGGGTGTGGTATGGGTGTCGTTTTGCCGCTCCTCATCTGGTGAAGAGTAAAGGTGTCATCCTCAATACCAGTTCGATTGTGGCAACCCAGGGAACTAGGGGCTGCAGTACGTACGGTACGGCCAAGGGGGCGGTGAGAAATCTGACATACGTGGTGGCGAATGAGCTGGGGCGATACGGAGTGCGGTCGAACTGTATTTCACCATATTGCGTAGCGACACCGGGAACCCTTGGTTTAGGAGAGGCATTTCTCAATAATCTGGAGAGCGGAACGGCTTTGAAGCGGCTTCCGACGGTGGACGAGATTGTAAATGTAGCATTATGGCTGATTTCGGACGAATCAAGCGGCGTGTCCGGATTGGATTTCCGGATCGATATGGGCTCCGGCGTGCGGTCGATGCCTTCGGATATGAAGCAGTTCGAAATGGACAACACCTATGAACTATAGGAAAGGCGGCAGGCACGATGAATAAAATATATTTTAAAAGTCCTACGGCGTTTGTTGTTGAAAACAGATGTACGGATGAACTGCATATTTATTTGAAAAAATTAGGAATTACAAAATGTCTGGTGGTGACCGATCCCACCATAAATAAGCTGGGAATGGTCGAACGGATTACGGAGAAAGCGGGCGCTCATGGGATTGAATTGGTTGTGTATGCGGATTGTGAGCCGGAACCTCCGGTAGGCAATATGGAATCGGCTCTCAAGCAATACCAAGCCGAAAGGTGTCAGGGTATTGTCGGTCTTGGCGGCGGTTCGGCGATGGATGTAGCCAAGGCGGCAGCGATGTTGGTGACCAATGGCGGCAGCTATCAGGATTACATCGGTGTCAATCGGGTTCCGAAGCGCTGTGCACCGCTGATATTGATTCCTACCACATCCGGTACCGGTTCGGAAGTCTCGATGTTTTCCATTATGATGGTTGATGGAGTAAAAGCTGGTGTTTGTGATGAGAATATAACGGCACACATCGCTTTGGTCAATCCCGAACTCACTGCAACTGTGCCGAGAAATATTACCGCTTCAACCGGACTGGATGCATTCTGTCATTTGTTGGAGTGTTACATATCTGTATACGCTAATTCGATGTCGGATATGATTGCCTTGGAAGGTTTGGGGTATGTCTGGAAATACCTGCGCAAAGCGGTTGGAGACGGCGGGAACTCTGAGGCCAGATATTGGATGAGCTATGCCAGTGCACTGGGTGGGTTCGGCCCGAATCTGGTTGATGGGTGTGCGGCCAACCATGGGTTTGCGTTTGCCCTTGGTGCGGTGTACCATCTGGGACACGGGCTGGCTAATGCCTTGATGCTGCCCTATGTATTTCCGGTGGTTGCCAGGGCGGAATTAGAAAAAATGCCGAAGCTGGCAGCAGTGGTGGGGATTTCTGCAGACGGTAAAACAAATCTTGAACTGGTGTCTGAGATTTCCGATGCAATCAGGGGATTAGTTGAGGATGTCGGCTGTTTTAAGCCGCTCTCGCAATTTGGAGCAACGCCGGCAGACCTGGATCGGCTTGTGGATGAAGCAAATCTGCAGACCAGAGTAATGGGCCACTCCAGTTGGAAATTATCGTCGGAAGAAATCCGGGAGATTTTTAGATGCGCACTGTAGGCAGGGATTAGGAGGTGAATTACAATGCCTAAAATAGTTGTTTTAGATGGATATACGGAAAATCCGGGAGATTTAAGCTGGAAAGAATTGAATCGGCTGGGGGAGTTGACTGTCTATGACCGAACCGATGAAATGCAGGTCATCGAGCGGATTAATGATGCAGATATTGTTTATACGAATAAGACTCCAATATCAAGGGTAGTTATGGAAGCGTGTCCGAACCTTCGCTTTATCGGCGTTCTGGCGACGGGATACAATGTTGTATGTGTAGATGCTGCCCGTGAAAAAGAAATTGTAGTTACCAATGTTCCTACTTATGGTACCGATGCAGTCGGACAGTTTGCCATTGCACTTTTGCTGGAAATCTGCCATCACATCGGCCACCATAATCAAGCGGTAAAGGAAGGGCGCTGGACTCATAATCAAGACTGGTGTTTTTGGGATTACCCGCTAATTGAACTGGCCGGAAAAACGATGGGAATTATCGGGTTTGGCAGGATCGGGCAGACAACAGGAAGGATTGCGAAAGCGATGGGGATGCGGGTGATTGCATATGATAGTTACCAAAGCCCTCAGGGCAGGGGAATCGCTGATTATGTGGAGCTTGAGGAGTTGTTGGCAAAGTCGGACGTTATCGCTCTGCATTGTCCCCTGTTTCCGGAAACGCAAGAAATAGTAAATAAGGAATCGATTGCCGCCATGAAGGATGGGGTAATCATCTTAAATAACAGCCGCGGACCGCTGGTTGCAGAAGCAGATCTTGCGGCCGCTCTGAATAGCGGTAAGGTATATGCGGCGGGCCTGGATGTGGTATCGATCGAACCAATCAGTGAGGCGAATCCTTTGCTGTATGCCAAAAACTGTATTATAACTCCCCACATCAGCTGGGCATCTAAAGAGAGTCGGCAGCGCCTGATGGATATTGCAGTCGATAACCTTGTCCGGTTTCTGGACGGACATCCGGTCAATGTTGTCAATGAATGAGCGGCAGGAGGAGTGCAATGAAGAATGAAGTAGAGATATACGAAGTAGGTCCCAGAGATGGATTTCAGAATTTGAAAGAGTATGTCCCATTAAAAAATAAACTTGAAATCATTGACGGTATTATTCGCAGTGGAATAAAGCATGTTCAAATAACATCTTTCGTGAGTCCCAAGGCTATTCCGCAGATGTCAGATGCAAACGATGTGGCAATTGCCTGTAAAGAAAAATATCCGGAAACAGACTTTACAGCGCTTGTCCCCAATCTGCGCGGTGCCGGGACGGCCTGGGAAACCGGCATTCGCAACATTGCATATGTTGTTTCGTTGAGCCAAAGCCATAACAAAGCAAATATTAACTGCACCCATGAGGAATCGTTTGTTGAATTAAAAAGAATCTTCGGGACCTATCCGCAACTGAATATATGCCTTGACCTGGCCACCACCTTTGGATGCCCTTTTGAAGGGGAAAAGAAACCGGAGGAAGCGGTTGGCTTTTTAAAGAAATATGTAGAGCTCGGCATCAAAGAAGTGAATCTGTGTGATACCATCGGTGTGGCAAACCCGGCCCAGGTCAGAAAAGTGATTGTTGCTGTACGGGATGCATATCCCGAACTGAAACTGCAGATACATATCCATGATACCAGAAATATGGGGATGGTAAATACTTTAGCGGCAATCGAGTGTGGCGTGAAAAAGGTCCAGTCAACGCTCGGGGGGCTGGGGGGCTGTCCGTTTGCGCCGGGGGCGTCAGGGAATCTGGCAACAGAGGATCTGGTTTATATGCTCAATCAGATGGACTACCGGACCGGTGTGGATTTTGATGCCATACTAGAAGCGGCAGTGCAAGAAAAGAAGTTAACCATTGGTGGTGTTTTCAGCGGTCATCAGATAAATATTGAAAGGAGATATTAGATTCATGGAGGAGAATGAAAAAAGTTACATCGCCAGCCTTATCGAAAGAGCAATGGCAGCGCAGAAAATAGCCGCTGGGTTCAGCCAGGAGCAGGCCGACCGGCTGGCGTATGCAATCGCCTACGAAGTGGGGATGAATGACGAGCTGGTAAAAGAGATTGCTGAGTTCGCCATGGAGGAAACCAAACTTGGTGATGTTGCTTCTAAAATAGCTAAAATCAAAGGGAAATGCCGTTCGGTAATTTATGAAGTAAAAGATGTGAAATCAGTAGGGATTTCCGAAGTGATTCCAGACAAAGGACTGGTGCGCATTTCTAAGCCAGTCGGCGTAATTGGATCGTTAGTACCCAGTACTCAGCCGGAAATGCATCCGTTGGTTCAGGCGATCTACGTGATGAAGGCCAGGGATGCAATTATTTATTCACCCCATCCGCGCAGCAAAAAAACCAGTGTAAAGATGGTCCGAATTCTCAGAAATATTCTCAGAAAATACGGTGCGCCGGAAGACCTTTTAATTTGTATTTCCGAACCTTCCAAACAGAAGACCGATGAATTAATGAGGCAAAGCAATCTGGTGATTGCGACCGGCGGACAGGCAATGGTTAAGGCTGCCTATTCGTCCGGCACACCGGCCTTTGGTGTAGGTGCCGGAAATGCCTGCATCGTAATCGATTCATCGGCAGATTTAGCCGATGCAGCCAGGAAGATTAAAGGCAGTAAGCTGTTTGATATGGCCGCCGGCTGTTCGTGTGATAATAGTGTAGTTATTATGGCAGACAGATACGAGGAAATGTTGGCTGAATTCAATAAAGTCGGCGCATATCTGCTAGGCACCGATGAAAAAGAGAAATTAAAGACGACCATTTGGCCTGAGTGGCCTGATAATCACATGATTAACCGTGACGTGGTGGCAAAACCTGCGGCGGTGATTGCGGCAATGGCGGGTATCAGTATTCCCGACAACACCAGCATCCTTCTTGTGGAAGAAAACGGATCCGGCCCTGACCATCCGTTCAGCGGAGAAAAGATGTGTTTAGCGCTTGCTGTATATAAAGCCAAGAATATTGATGAGGCAATTGAGATTGTCAATCAGAATCAGGCTTATTCCGGCGCTGGGCATTCCTGTGGCATTTATTCTCATAATAAAGAGAATATTGAAAAATATGCTCTGGCCACATATACAACCCGGGTAACAATTAACCTGCCCAACGCCTTGACCAATACCGGCAGTTGGGTCAGTGGCATGCCGGCAACCAGTTCATTGGGATGCGGTACCTGGGGAGGAAATATCTGTTCAGAAAACATCACCTTAAAGCATTATTTGAACAATACCTGGATGATCCGGGAAATTCCCAGCTTTCAGCCTTCAGACGAAGAGTTGTGGTCGGGATTTACGCCAATTGATTAATAGGGGGAATGTGCATGGAGGATCGGGTGGAATGCAGTTTACTGCGAAGGCGTATAATATCTCCGGAAGAAGCCGCCGCTGTGATACAAAATGGGATGACGGTCGCTTTCGGCGGCTACACTTCCTCAGGATACCCGAAGGTAGTAGCAAGAGAGCTCGCACGCCGGAAAAAGACCGGTGAAGAACTCCAGATATTTATGCTTTCGGGTTCGATGAACGGTTACTTAGAAGCACTACTGAATGATTGCGGAATTATTTCCCGGCGATCCCCGATGCTAAGTAATCCCGAATTGGCTAAAAAAGCCAATCAGGGTGCGGTGCATTATGTCGAACAGCAGATGAATAAGATGCCCGGTTTACTGCAACAAGGCGCCTTTGGCCAAATTGATGTGGCGGTAATCGAGGCGCTGGCGGTTACCGATGAAGGGGGAATTATTCCGACTTCATCGGTCGGATTGGATCCTCATCTTTTGGAATGTGCAAAAAAAATTATCATTGAGATAAATACAGCGCAGCCGATCGAATTAAAGGGGCTGCATGATATTTTTATGCCCGGGAAATACCCGCGACGCCGCTCGATTCCGATTACGTCGGTCAATCAAAAGATCGGTTCTGATTATATGCAGGTAGATATCAGCAAGATATGTGGAATCGTTGCGTCCAGTGAGCCTGATGAGGTTCCGGCTCCGTCGAAGGTAAGTCCGCAGACCGTGGCAGCGGTGGAACATCTGTTAGAATTTCTGGAAATTGAATGTAAGCGAAATTATAATGGTAGTCTGCCGCCCATTCAAACAGGGTTTGGGAGTATCGCTGATGAAATTGCAAGAGGTCTTGGGAGATCGAGGTTTCGGGAGCTCCAGTTGTTCTGCGGCGGCATGCAGGAAGCGGATCTTGCCCTGATTGCACAGGGGTGTGTTTCGGCTGCTTCCGCGGGATCGATGCAGATGACACCGGCTGTCATAGAAATGTTGAGGAACCATAAGCAGCTATTTCATAGTACGACAATGATCCGTAATATCGATGTGACCAATGCCGGTGAAACGATTCGGCGTCTTGGTATTTTTGCCGTAAACAGTGGTATTGAAATGGATATCTACGGGAATGTAAACAGCAGCCACATTGCCGGGAACCGGGTTGTCAACGGTCTTGGCGGCGGTGCAAATTTTGCCCAGAATGCCGAGTTGTCCATTCTGCTGCTGGTATCTGAGAACAAGCAGGGTGCGATCTCGACGATTGTACCGATGGTAAGTCACCAGGATATTTCCGAACATGATATTGATATAGTGATCACTGAAAATGGTGTTGCTGACCTGCGGGGAAAAGATGATTTGGAACGTGCGCGTCTGATCATAAACAATTGTGCCGGCTTCGGATACCAGTCAATGCTGGCCGATTATCTGGATAGAGCAGTAAAGGAAGTTGGCGGGCACCATCCGCAAGATCCATTTGAAGCGTTTAGCTGGCATAAAAGATTAAAAGAGACGGGAACCATGAAACTAATAAAAGTGTAAAAATGTGCATTGATGAACCTGATATATTTACATGAAGGGCTACAGATTAAATTGAAAAAATTTAACTTGAGGGTAATCGTCAACTAATAAAATTAATGTCTGATTGTAGCTTTAGATGGATGAAATAGAAAAAGTCCTGTAAAGTGCGTGAATAGGCTGTTTACAGGACTTAATATTGGTGAATATTGGAAATGGAATAGTGATTATTTTGCTGCTTCTTCGGCAAATTCTGTCGTAACTAAATCTTCATAAGGTGCCCGTTCGGTTAATTCACCGGCACTTTCAAGAATATCCTGCAGTAGATCAAAACTATCTTCTTCAAAAATCAGATCGTTCTTCCAGGTGTCCTGTTCATAATAACGCGTAACGATGGTGGTAATCGTTTTGATATCGGTTTCTTCAAACTGCGGAGCGATGATTTCAGCGATTTCATCCGGTGTATGACTCTTGACGAAATCCATCCCTTTCTGCAGCGCATTGGTGAAACCCTGGATTACTTCCGGATTTTTTTCAATATAACTCTGTTTTGCGCTGAAGGCTGTGTAAGGAACATAACCGCTGTCTTTACCCAGAGAAGCGACAACATATCCTTTGCCGGCGGTTTCCAAAGTGGTAGCACCCGGCTCGAAGGCTGGAGTTATAATAGGACTAACCGAAGGAATCCAGTGTTTATGCGGGTTTGCGGGGATTAGTCTAAAATGTTAATGAAAGGAGAGCAGTGTTTTCTAAGAAATAACCAGATGTAAACAGTTTTTAGTACAATGAAAGGGCTATTCGGATTCTCAATTTACCATTAATAGAAGAATAGCAGAAAAGACAAATTCCAATTGAACCAAATCGCTGTGCGATGGCCTGCCCAGGCTATGGCGCAGTTTTTTTTCTAGTAACCAAATGCAATGGAAATCATTCCGAATATCTGATATTGTGA
>Ga0153946_1001054_pt1 | contig 12021 bp, 10 predicted proteins | sample TSNJ030MetaG_FD_104751 | JGI IMG/M metagenome (GOLD analysis project Ga0153946, IMG submission 104751) | Attine ant fungus gardens microbial communities from New Jersey, USA - TSNJ030 MetaG | ecosystem: Host-associated > Fungi > Mycelium > Unclassified | place: USA: New Jersey, Wharton State... | reverse complement strand
GGGCTGCTGCTATACTATATGGCGCCAAAGAAGCTGCAGTGGATACTGCTGCTTGCTTTGAGTTATATTTTTTACCTGTCCGGCGGAGTTTCGATGACCGGATATCTTTTGTTTACGACGCTAAGCACATTTCTTGCGGCACTATTTATCGGCCGGCAGAACAAACGGCTGTCAGACCTTTCCAGGGAAGAACGGGAAAAGGCGAAAAAGGCGGTGGGACGCAAAAAAAAGTTGGTATGTGCCCTTGCGATTGTTCTGAATTTCGGACTGCTCTATTTTCTGAAATATTGGAATTTCACGGCAGAGCTGTTTCAGTCGGCTTTTTCGGTGACGCTTGTGCGGTTTGATCTGATCATGCCGCTGGCGATTTCCTTTTATATGTTCCAGTCCGTGGGGTATCTTGTGGATGTGTACCGGGACAAGTATCCGGCACAAAAAAGTGTGTTCAAATATATGCTGTTTGTTTCGTTTTTTCCACAGATGGTTCAGGGTCCCATCGGCCGGTACGACGCGCTGGCCCCTCAGTTGCTGGGAGGGCATAAGCTGGATTTTGAAAACCTCAAAGCCGGCATACAGCTGATGGTGTGGGGATACTTTAAAAAGCTGCTGATTGCGGATCGCGCGGCGGTTGTGGCAAACCAGGTCTTTGGGAATTATGAGGAGTACGGTGGAACAGTCATTTTGTTCGGAGTCATCCTGTACTGCATACAGCTGTACTGTGATTTTTCCGGGGGAATTGACATCATCCGCGGTGTGGCGAAGCTGTTCGGCATTGAGATGGCGGAGAACTTCCGGCAGCCCTTCTTTGCTGTTTCACTGACGGACTTCTGGCGCCGCTGGCACATCAGCCTCGGCACATGGATGAAGGATTACTTATTCTATTCCATCTCCTTTTCAAAGCCACTGATGCGCTTCGGTAAGTTTTCGCGCCGTAAAATCGGCGGGCGTTTCGGGAAGATTCTGCCTACCTCCATCGCCACGTTCATCATTTACTTTGTCATCGGAATCTGGCATGGCGCGAGTTTCAAGTATGTCGCCTTTGGTCTGTGGAACGGTATACTGATTACATCCGCGCTGCTGCTGGAGCCCGCTTTTATTAAGATCAAGAAAAAGCTCCATATACGGGACAAAAACAGATGGTATCATGTGTTTCAGGTGCTTCGCACGACTGTGATCATCATCATCGGGCGGTATCTGACAAGGGCGGACGGTTTTCTGTACGCTGTGGCCATGCTGAAAAAAACCCTGCTGCATCCCATTGCGTCGCAGATTGTAAACGGCGAGCTGTTGCGGCTTGGCCTGAAAATGGAAGACTATCTTGTCATCGTATTCGGGATGGCACTGCTTTTATTTGCAGAGGTGCTGCAGGAATGTGGAAAAAGCCTCAGCGCCGTGTTGGACAGGGCTCCGAGCTTCTGCCAGTATGCTGTGATGGCGATGGGTTTTATCTGTATTTTATGGTTTGGCGTATTCAGCGGCGACTATATTGCGTCTGAGTTTATATACATGCAGTATTGAGGTGAATGAATGACTGCAAAAAAATGGTGTATCTCCTTTCTGTGTATTGTACTGGCGATTTTACTGCTTTTGGGCGGCTTCAATATCGCCGTGGATCCTTTCGGCGTTTTTGGCGATTCGATTTTAAACTGGTTTTCCTATGATATGACAGGCAACCCGAGGGCGGCGAAAATCACCTATCTTGATGAGCATCATACGGATTACGATTCATATATTGTCGGCGCGTCGGCCACCAGCTCCTTCGGGAAGGAGGACCTGGATTATTATTTTGGCGCCGGCTTCTACAATATGATTCACTACGGCGCGGATATGCGTGACACGGAAGAGATCTGCGACTATCTTATCGACAACTATACCGTGAAAAATCTCGTGGTCTGCATCACACTGTCTTACGGCAATAAGTACGACTATGAATCCCATGAACTCACCGGCAGTATGCATCCAAAGACGGACGGCAGCAGCAAGCTTGCGTATTTTATGCGTTTCGCCTATGCGAATCCTCTATATTCTGTGGAGAAGATCAAAGCAAAATTCGAGGATCAATATCTTGCTGAGCCTTACGACGTATTCGATGTAACCAGCGGAGCGTATGACAAGCGCGAACGGGATATTGAACCCATCGGCGATATGGACCGCTATCTAGCGGCTTATCCTGAGTTTACGGATTATCGGGATACCCCTATCGACATGCCCTATATCGATGAAACGGCGGCCTGTCTGGTTCGCATTAAGGAGCGCTGTGATGTGAAGGGCATTCGGCTGGAGGTGGTTACCGCCCCCCTTTACTATGAGTTTATCATGCGGTTTGACCCGGCGCAGGTGCGGGCGTTTTATGAAAAAATAGCCGCTGTCACGCCCTTTTGGGATTTCAGTGTCAGCAGCTTGAGCCATGACCCACGTTTTTTCTATGATGAGACCCATTTCAGAAATACCCTCGGCGCCATGTCCCTTGCAAAAATGTTTGAGAATGATTCCGTCTATGCTCCGGAGGATCTGGGCGTATATATCACCCCGGAAAACGCGGCGGAATATGTGAGCGGAATCTGGGGCGCAGAATTTGACGACACGGATTATACGGCGAAGGTTCCCGTGCTGATGTATCATAATATCGGCGGCGAAAATCTGTCGCCGGAGCTGTTCGAAAGCCATATTGCGGCCCTTGAAAAAGAGGGGTATCAAGCCGTTTCCCTTCAGCAGATGATGAGTTTCGTGGAGCGCGGAACGCCTCTGCCGGAAAATCCGGTTTGCATCACCTTTGACGACGGTTACTACAGCAATTATGAATATGCATGGCCTGTGCTGCAAGAATATAATATGCAGGCAACCATTTTCGTCATCGGCTCCTCGGTGGGGCATAAAACGAATTACAAGGACACGGAATTCCCGATTACACCGCACTTTACTTTTGAAGAGGCAAAGGAAATGACGGATTCAGGCCTGATTGCCATCGAAAGCCACACCTATGACATGCATCAGTGGGAGCCATATGAAAGCGGCGACCGGGTCCGCACAAGTATTCTGCGTTTGAAGGATGAAAGTGAGACGGACTATGTGGCGGCGCTGAAAGCGGATTTCATAAAAAGTGCCGAGGAAATAGCCGCGGGCACCGGTATTTATCCGCAGGCGCTGGCATATCCGCTGGGATACTCCGACAGCCTTTCCGCCGCTGTTCTCATGGAATTGGGCGTAAAGATGACGTTTTCCATTGATGGAAAGGGATGCACGCTGATTCAAGGGCTGCCGCAAAGCCTGTACGGCCTGAGCCGTTTTTATGTGCAGGACGACACGACGGCGGAGGACATTTTGGACTATGTCAGAACAAACGGATAAAAAGGGGAAAATACATGGGCAAGCTGAAATATATCGTCGGACGCATTTTCGCAATGGATTATAAAAGCTTTTTTGATACGGTGCAAAAGGCGCATGAGATGAGCGGGAAAAATCGGATCTACCTGTTTTTTGACATCATCCGCTGCGGTTTTCGGTACGGCGCGGGCTACAACGACTACCTGCTGTGCGACTTTTTTGGTTTGACCGCGGCCCAGCGCGAGACCTATGTGACCCGAAGCGTTAACAACACGCTGGTTTCCATGCTGAACGACCGCGAGCATTACCATACCTTCGACAATAAGGATGAATTCTATACAATGTTTGGCGACCTGATCGGACGTGAGTGGATTCATTTTTCTATGGACAAGAAGCAGCAGTTTCTGGATTTCATGAAAAGCCGGGATGTCGTCATCGTGAAACCAAAGGACGGTACGGGCGGCAAGGGTGTGGAAAAACTAAATAAAAATGATTTTTCCAGTACCCAGAAGATGATGGACTACATGGAATCCATCCACGCGGGTGTGGTGGAGGAGGTTATCGTGCAAAATCCGGTGATGGGGAGCCTGCATCCGGAATCCATCAACACGCTGCGCGTTGTGACGATTTTAAATGAAGAAGGCCCGCATATTGTCTATGCACACGTGCGTATCGGCAATCACGGCCGCCCGGTGGACAACCTGCATTCCGGCGGCATGTTCGCCTCAATCGACCTTGACACGGGCGCCGTCGCGTTTCCCGCCTATGACCGTGACAAAAAGACCTATGATGTGCACCCGCTGACAAATGTCACCATCAAGGGCTTTCAGATACCTTTGTGGGAGGAATCGAAGGAGCTGTGTAAAAAAGCGGCCGCGCGCGTGCCGCAGATGCGTTATATCGGATGGGATGTGGCTGTTTCAGACAAAGGCCCTGTGCTGGTGGAGGGGAATAACCTGCCGGGATACGATATCATTCAGATGCCGCCCCATACACCGGATAAAATCGGCATGCTGCCGCATTTTCGCAAATATGTGGATGGGATATGACCGTAGATGAATGCTGTTATCCTCCCCGGCAACGATGCCGGGGAGGATTTTTATTTTAACAGTAAGGAAAAAATGAGTATGCAGAGAGAATCGAAGCGCCCGATTTTACGCCGGTTTACCGAAACGGATCTGCTAATGCTGGCACGGTACTTTCCCTGTCAATTCCTATGACTTCTTCTTTGCCATGAAAGCCGGCAATGCGGCTTTCCATCGCGTGGTCCAGAAGGCAGGGTTTCAATATATCGGAAATCACATTAGCCGATGAAGAAGCGGGCGGGACAAAAATCATGGATTACGATCGGTTTTATAAATAAAAATGACGAAAAAACCGCTTGAATACCGAGTTCAAGCGGTTTTTTGCCGAGTTTTCCTTGTCGTGCGTTGGGCTGAGAACCGTTATCATCCCGAACGGCAAAAAATTTACGAGCGGATAGTCAGGCTTCCATCGGGCTTCCCAGATAATCTATATACCATTCCTCCCGCGAAATTTTTGTGCTGCTGTCCATAAGACGGCAGAAGCCTTCAGCGGATTCCTCCGGTTCGATTTGGGCGGTGGTGCGGCCCATGTCGGTATTCATCCGGCCTGGATGGACAGAATAAAAATCCACATCCGAAACTGAAGCGTTCAAAATGCCACTGACCTTTGTGGCGGCCGCCTTCGACAGCCCATAGCAGGGCACCCAGGCGCCGCAGTTTTTGATGCCGGTCCCTTCCGAGGTGACGGTAAATACGGAAGAACCTTTTATCATGTATGGATAAAAGCATTTTACAACGATGACCGGGCCCACAGTGTTGACATCCAGTGTTTTTCGAAGCTCGCTGATATCGCATTCATGCAGATGCAAAACACGGTCCTGACTGAGCAGGACACCGGCGGCATTGCAAAGGGCGTCAATCGGTCCGAGGAAATCGCCCACACTGGCCGCTGCCTTTTGCATTTGCTCTTCATCCGTCACATCCGCATCAAAAACCATCAGGTTATCACCATACTGGCCGGCAAGAGCGGTCAGCTCCGGTGTATGCAGGAGGGTACCGGCGGCAACCGTATGGCCTTTTTCAAGCAGCAGCCCTACAAGGCAGAGACCTAGGCCTTTTGCTGCACCAATTACAACAATATTCATGTATCTGCCCCTTATTTGTAGCTTTCCAGCAGTTCAATGAGAACCTTCAGGTCGTTGGAGGCGTCCAGATAGGCGTATTCACCGCCGCCGTCCCCGTATTTTCCGCGCTGCACGCATTTCATGCCAAAGTTTTCGCATTGGAGGATTTTTTCATCCATCCCCTTCACGCCGAATGCGATGTGGTGTACGCCCTCGCCGTGCTCATCCAGAAAGTCCTGCCAGGTGCTCTTGACGCCGTTGGGCTGAATCAGCTCGATTTGCGTGTTCGGTCCCACGTCAAAAAAGGCCATCAGGCAGTTGGCGTCCGGTGCGGACTCCCCGTTTACGGTGGTTCCTGTTACTTCAAATTTTCCGCCGTCAAAATGGTTTGGAACCGGAACACCAAAGAATTCTGCAAACTTCTTTTTGGTTGTTTCAATGTCGCGGACGATAAAGCCCACCTGTGTCAAAATGTCAGTTCCGATGATACCAGCCATAAAAACTCCTCTTTTCTCTTTAATTATTAATACAGCCATGCTGCAATTAACGCGTGTTTATGCTGCCGCCAAAAAGTGTATCCCTGTGGGAATTGCGCGCGAAATCAGCTTTCGGGCTCGATGGTTCTGCAGGACTGCCTGGGAATCAGGGTGCCGGGAATAAAGACATTCTGCGGTATGTGCTGAACCTGATGAATCGTATCCACCACCCGGTACACAAGGGAGGAAAACATCTCGCCGAAATCAAAAGAAACGGTGGAAAGAGGCGGCGAGGTCATTTGATCGCGGGCATCGCCGTCAATTCCCACCACAGAGATGTCCTCCGGAATGCGAAGGCCGCGTTCGGCACAGGCCCTGTAAACGGAAAAAGCCACGCCGTCATTGTTGGCGCAGATGGCTGTGGGAAGATCATTGCCGCAGGATTCGAGCAGAGCTTTAGCGGCAACATAGCCGCTGTTTTGGCTGATGCCCCCGAAGCAGAGCCATTTGTTTTTGATGGTCAGGCTGTGCTTCATCATACCGCGGATAAAGCTTTCATGCCTTTGCGCGGAGCAGTAACGGGACATGTCGCCGTCGATGATCCCAATTTTCCGGTGCCCGAGTGTATACAGATAGTCAATGACCTTTTCGCCGCTGTTTTGCTCAAAATTGACGGTGATGCGGTTTGGAATATCTTCATTTTCATGATAGTAGTCGAACAGGCCGACAATTTTACCGAGCTCAGTCAATTCATCGATCAGCGGCTCGTTGTTTTTTGCGCCGATAAAGATACCGGCATCAATTCGCCCCTGCATGAAAATTTTCCGGACATAATTGATGTTCTTTTTTTCCGTCAGGTTGTTCACAATACAGGAAAGCACCAGAAAGCCGCGCTCTGCCGCGGCGTCGATCACATGCATAAAGTAGCTGCTGGAAAGCGGATCTTTTCCAATATTACCGTTTGATACCCAGAAAAAGCCAATGGTATCCATCTTCTTTCCGGTCAGCAGCTGACCGGAAAGAAGGGGGAAATAGTGATTTTCCTTAATGACCTTCATTACCTTTATGCGTGTTTTCTCCGGTACATTGGAATAGCCGTTGATGACGCGGCTGACCGTACTGCGGGAAACACCGGCAAGCTTTGCAATATCATTGCTGTTTATTCTTTTCATCCTGTATCAATCCCTTTCTGCATGGCTGTCAATCAAAAAATTTCATATTAGGAATACCCTTTATTTTATCAGAAAAAAGAAAAAATCACAGCCTTCATTGATACATGATCTATAAACACGAGTTCATTACGATATTTATTATACTTTCTCGGTTTTGTTCAGTCAATCAAAAAATGTAATTTTCAGTTAAATCGGAGATTATCACTAAAAAAATCGTATAGAATTATGAAAAACTCACGAATTATGAAAAAACTATTGCAAACACGTGTTCATTATGATATTATTGCCTAAAAGCTGGACGTTATCAACAAAAAATTCCGCAATACCAAGCCTTTTCTTGTGTGGATCCAAGCTATATTTTGCGGAAAGTGATGGACCGTACGATAACGATTAAATGATAAAATGACGGAGACTGCCGATAAGGCCAATTCGTAGGACCGGCGCAATGACCGGTCCATTCTGGAGATATACCATGATCCGCCGGGCACCTACATATGGTTAAATCTGTACGTTTTGGTCTGATATAGGCCTGGCGCATAAAAGCAGACGGTTTCGAACAGACGCAGACGTCCTTTGATGAAAACTGAAACACCTGGTTCCACCACATGCCTCCGAACACAGAGCAGGTTGTCATGCTGGCTCATAAGAGGGGGATTTGCCGCCCCATGAGCATGTGAAAAATATGAAGCGGCGTCTGATGTCGTCACAGAGAGGCGACGTGATCACGGTGGTACCGCTTTTTGGCGGACAGGGGGCCATCAAAGTCAACTCATGGTTGCCTGACAGTAAGAGCTTTGCATTTGTGCATTACCATATCCTAGGTGATGAAATGGAGCAAATTACGGCGAAGGCCGTTAATTTTAAACAGAACCGCATTGATTAAGGAGGAAGAGATAGTGAAAAGACAAAAGGCAAAACAGGTCATCGCATGTTTGCTGGCTGTATTGATGGTGATCAGCATAATCGGATGCGCTGATTCCAGCCAAAACAGCAGCGGAAGCAATTCGGCATTGAGCGAAGCGGGCAGCGTGGCCGGCACCGGTATGGATAAACCGGCGGAGAATGGACCGCTTACGCCCTATGAGGAGCCTGTGACAATTACCTGGGCTGTGCAGACATCGGCGGTACAGCAGTTCTTTGGAGATACCTATGACGACAACCGCTGGTCCCGACTCATTAAGGAAAGACTGAATATTGATGTTGAAGTGAAGTTTTCGGCAGACAGCAGTACCGATGCCTATCGCAACAAGATGAGCGTTCTGCTGGCATCGGGAGACTTTCCGGATGTGTTGCGCTGGGGTGACAAAACATTCTTTAACCAGGCTAATGAAGCCGGCTATATTATGGATATTGAGGATGTGTTCAATGATTACGCATCCGATGCGGTCAAGGAATACCGTACGCAGTACGAGGAGAGTTTTGACGGGGTGACCGTTGACGGAAGGCTGATGGCATTTCCGTATATGAATGATAATTTTCACCAGGCCTCCTATCTGTGGATTCGGGACGACTGGCTGGAGAATACCAATTCGACTGTGCCCACCACCGTGGACGAAATGGTGGAGCTTGCGAGAAAGTTTACCTTTGAAGATCCCGACGGAAACGGGATCGACGATACATACGGTTTCGGCATGCAGAAGAATGTTGTGGGGAACAACTACGCGACGCTTTCGGGGCTGATGAACGCCTATGGCGTGCCGGGCTACGGCAACACGGGCGTGTTCTACCGCGGCGATGATGGTGCTATGACGTTCTCCTATATCCAGCCAGCGGCGAAGAACGCACTGGCCGTGGCCCGCGGTATGTATGAAGAGGGCCTCATCGATCCCGAGTTTATCGTTGAAGACGTGGCGACGCTGGAAACCGACGTCGGCGAGGGCAAAATCGGCATGATGTACCATATGAACTGGGGTACCTGGCATCCGTTTAGCATCAGCTACCAGGCGGACGGTGTGATCACACGGCCGTATCCGATTCCGCAGGTGGACGGCATCGAGCCGAAGATTGGCATTGAAAGTACCCAGACGGGTGAATATTTCATCATTAGCTCCGATTGTGAGCATCCCGAGGCATTGATGAAAATTTTGAACCTCTATCAGGAAGTGGCCATTGATTCCGACAACCCTGAGGACTTCTCAACCTACTGGGCCGACGAGCAATACCGCCTGTGTCCGATTTATATCGGCATCCCCACAGAGCTGTTTGCACCGGAGCTGCATGCCGCACTCGACGCCGGATCCTCTGAGGAGCTCAACGGCACGGCGCTGGAATATTACAACTATGTGGTAGGCTTTGAAGACGGTTCCCTAAAGGATGACACCAACGCCTACGGCACATGGGGTCAGATGTTTGAGGGCGGCTCTATGGCCATTGCCCTGGACTATAAGGACAAAGGCTATCTTGTGACCAATGAAATGGCAAACGAAATACCGGATATCTGGCTTCAGAATTCCGCCACGCTGGGCACAATGGTGGATAAAGCCTTTACCGACATCATTATTGGAAACAAACCTCTTGATTATTTTGACCAGTTTGTTGAAGAGTGGCTGAACGCAGGTGGGCAGGAAACACTGGACGAAATGGAAACATTGTATCCGGCAAAATAAAGAATCGAACTAAAATGCTGAAGCGGACGTTTTCTTCAGGGAATAAACGTCCGCTTTAGAGTTTTTAAAGCAAATGAGATTGGGCAAGAGGGCTAATATACGAAGAACGAACGGAGGTGGGTGTATTCCATGGAGAAACAAAAACGGCATCCGGACAGGTGGAAACGGGAGCTACCCCTTGTTTTGATGCTGATCCCTGCTGTGATTCTGGTGACGATATACAGTTACGGGTCGATGGTGGGAACGGCGATCGCATTCCAGAAATTCAATATGGCAAACGGCCTGTTTGGGTCAGAATGGATCGGGTTTAAAAACTTTCAAAACCTGTTTTCCATGCCCGACATCGGTCAGGTAATTTTTAATACCGTAGCAATTTCGCTGGCAAAAATGATTCTCGGCATCATTGTGCCGGTGGTGTTTGCGTTGATGCTCAATGAAGTCACGCGCACAGGGGTCAAGCGGACGTTTCAGACAATGGTTTATTTGCCGCATTTTCTATCGTGGATCATCTTGGCTGGCATTTTTAACGACATCCTGTCTCCAAGCTCCGGTGTTGTCAACCAGCTTTTGGGCCTGGTGGGGATTAAACCGATCTTCTTTTTAGGCGACCAGACATGGTTCCCTATCACGATGGTGATTACGGATGTCTGGAAAGGCTTTGGCTTTGGATCGGTTATTTATCTGGCCGCACTGACCGGAATTGATCAGAACTTATATGAGGCCGCGCAAATCGACGGGGCCGGCAGGATCAAACAGACCATCCACATCACGCTGCCGGGAATCCTGAGCACCATCGTGCTGATGACCGTGCTCAGTATGGCGAATATCCTCAACGGCGGTTTTGATCAGATATACAACCTGTACAGTCCCGCAGTCTATACGACGGGAGATATTCTGGACACCTTTGTATTCCGGCTGGGTATTGAAAACGCGCAGCATGCGCTCAGTACCGCCGCGGGATTGTTTAAATCCGGCGTGTCGCTGGTTTTCATCGTCGCATCATACAAACTGGCGGACCGCTTTGCCGGCTATAAAATTTTCTGATCACGGCGTCAGGAGGAAAGGAACGGTAGTATGGTCCATACCAAAAGTTCGGTTTCACGAAAAATTTTCATGGTGTTCAACTTCCTGTTTTTAACGGTTGTATCACTGATCTGTATTCTGCCCTTCATCAATTTGCTGGCGGTTTCATTTTCCAGCAAAACTGCCGTGTCCACAGGACAGGTCTCTCTATGGCCGGTGGAGTTCAATGTGGCGGCATACGAATTTATTTTGCAAAGCGCCGCCTTTGTCAAGGCGCTGTGGATTTCTGTACAGCGGACCGTTTTAGGCGTGATAGTCAACGTTGTGCTGATTGTATTGACGGCTTATCCCCTGTCAAAATCTAAGAGTGAATTTCGCCTGCGCAATGTGTTTTCATGGTTCTTTGTCGTCACCATTCTGTTTTCGGGCGGATTGATCCCCACATATATGATCGTGCATTACACCGGCATCAGAAATACCCTTTTGGCCCTGATTCTGCCGGGAGCGCTGCCGGTGTTCAATATGCTGGTGGTCATGAACTATATGCGCAGTCTGCCGAAGGAGCTGGAGGAGGCGGCCTATATTGACGGCGCCGGCCATATGCAGACGCTGATGCAGGTCATTTTACCGGTGTGTACGCCGACCCTTGCCACCGTGACGCTGTTTTCCTTTGTAACCCACTGGAACAGCTGGTATGACGGTATGATTTATATGGATAAGGTTGACATGTACCCGCTGCAAACCTATTTGCAGACGGTGGTCATCAACCCGGAAGCCTTTTTCCGCAATTCCACCAATGTCAGCGCGGACCTTGCCAATTATCTGAACCTGGTCAATGCGAAGACCACAAACGCGGCACAGTTGTTTCTGGCGATCATACCGATTTTATGCGTGTATCCGTTTTTGCAGAAGTATTTCACCACAGGACTTGTCATGGGCAGCGTGAAGGGATGACTAATAAAGAAGGAGAGACGGAATATGAAAACACCCTTAAAAAAAGAAGGATTTATTCAAATTTGCATCGTTGTGGAAGATATTGAGAAGGCGGCGGATAAGTGGGCGCAGCTGCTGAACATACCAAAGCCCAAAGTGCGCGACAGCCATTTGGAGGGGAACGAAGACTATACCTATCGGGGAAAAGCGGTTTCCTGTGATTTAAAGGTGGCGGTCTTTGATATGGGCGGTTTTGTCATCGAACTGCATCAGCCTGTGGGTGGAGAAAGCACCTTCCAGGAATTTATGGAAGAGCATGGCAACGGCGTTCACCATAT
>Ga0153946_1001045_pt1 | contig 12064 bp, 19 predicted proteins | sample TSNJ030MetaG_FD_104751 | JGI IMG/M metagenome (GOLD analysis project Ga0153946, IMG submission 104751) | Attine ant fungus gardens microbial communities from New Jersey, USA - TSNJ030 MetaG | ecosystem: Host-associated > Fungi > Mycelium > Unclassified | place: USA: New Jersey, Wharton State... | reverse complement strand
ATGGAGTGGTCAAGCAGCCTATTAACGCCTTCAAATCGTTTGATTAGAATAACAAACAAGGTCACCCAAAGGCTCACCGGGTCTTTCGTGGGATGAATGTTCGTTTGCAATGAATGTCGAATCATTGATTATCATGTGGTGTGCACCTTGGAATAATCCGGCTTTCGTATAACATGATGACAACGAGATGGGCCTGTAACCTGATGACAGTCAGAAGGAGGGATGACTGTCTCTCACAGCCTTGAGCGTCTGCATTCGAACAGTGTCACAGGAAGCATGTTCTATTTGTATCTTCTCATTCATCAGAAACGACTGATTGAACCGATTCCAAGAACAATAGTGTTTTCAATCTCGTATTGGTTCGGAAGTAATTCAATTCTAGTCACTATTCCGATAGATGACGATGAGATGGTAAGTAGAGAAATTAATACATCGCGAGTCGTAATTAGTCACATGGCAAAGGTTGCTTTGTAAGCAAAAATCCAAAGGCAATAATAAAATCAGCAATCATGAATGTCAATTAGCAGGAGATGATTCTTCAAGCTCCTCCTTTACTGCCTTCATGCCTTCTTCTGTAAGATTTGCATACCCAGCAGAATATTCTCTCTCAAAGTATTTAGGCATAAACCTGCAATCGCAGTCATGAAATCGCAGTCATGAAATCTTTCGTGGACGAGAGGATAGACCAATACTCACTCGACCCCTTTCCGTTTTCTCTCTGCTGCTTCGTCCCGTTGTCTTTGTTCAATCGCATGTTTCTCCTTTGTAGCCTCAGAATACTCTTTATTCACCAAATTCTCCGTAACGTTCCTCCAAAGCTTTCTACTTTCATTCGGTAATTGTTTCTCTAACGGTCGTACTATTTTGGGTATCACTTGTAATGTCGTCAAATCGACCAATGTCGCGTATTCGGTATCAGAATGGGGGAGATCAGTCCGTGAAGCACCATGAGGTGATATATAGGGGGTTGATAGGCAGTCATATGAAGGCAAAGGCAAAGAAGCAGAAGAGATCACGTTCGGGTATGAGCCCACTCTTCGCCAACGAATGTGACCACGCCATGAACCATCAAAGACCGCGACAACTCGTTGGACAGGGACGTGCTTCACTTTGGTCCATTCTTCGTATTCAGTCTCTTCCTCTTGGAATGAGTGGATTACTCCTTCAACTAAGAAGCGGGCTTTTCCAAGCCAGGGCTTGGAAGAAAGATTGAGCGTTCATCTTTCAAGGCACCATGAAACCCCAATCACACCTACCTCCTCTTTATACTCTATGATAGCCCTGAGTTTCTCCCCAGGCTTCCCTCCAGTACAGGTGATTATAGTGGACCCGCCGACAGTGATATAAAAGTACCCCCTGAAAAGACCATTGACGGATGCCGCAGGGTGCGTGATATGGTACCTTTCGCCCTCTCCGAAGCCACCTGTCATGTTGAGAAATATCCCCTGGTTCAAATGACCTGAGAAGACTTTGACAGTCGTCCCAGAGACTTTGGCCGAAATCTGATCGATCCCGGACAGCTCGATATGACGTTGAGGGCAAGAGACGTAATATGCAGAGACAGGAGGATGGTGAGATACCTGTTCTGTTACAAAAATAACGCGTAAGCGCTCGTGGTTGGAATTGCTTAGGCTGAGGTTGGACATTTGAGCGGCCACGTTGGCCTCAACAGACTGAGGCGGAGACGTGGCGGGTGTTGGTGATTTGGCTTTCGAGAATGAACTGAAGCCACTTTGAGTGCTCTTGGAACTTCTCCCACTCTCGATGCTCGTGGTCTCAGAGGTGTTTAGGGGGGCGTCAATGATACGGTTCAGGGGATTGACCTTTTGATCATCTGAATAGATTACAGGCGAGACATCCCAGTGGGCGCGGAAGTGCTCTCCAAGGACTGAGTTGTAAGGCTTGCAGACTTTTCCGTGCTATAGGGCAAGAGTCAAATAAACGGCATAGACATTCCGTAGTACGACATACAACATGTCTGAGGTCTTTAGTGAAGCAAAACCTCAGGACGGCGAGCATACGTTCGAATGGAGATTCTGCATCATTGATACTAGTAGAGAATGAGGACCAGGTCAAGAAAACTACGATGCTTCACACTCAACACTGCAAAATAATCTGGACGATCGAGGTAGTGCCAATATTCCAAATTAGGAATTGGCTCAAGAAGCGACGCTGGCAAGGACAGCCTCCTGCGAGGATCACATTAGTCCATATACCATGAATGCTGACCGAGATATAACGCGCATGGAAGCAATGTCCTTGACGCCCAAACACTTCTTGACTAGCTGGACAATCATCTTGAGCTTGCTACTCTCACCGGTGTCGCTAGAATCTGGCACAGAAACAAAAGAACCCGGTGGATCTTCATCATTGATAACACGGTCTTGATCATTATTGGACATGGACGCAGCAAGCGGATGGGAGGATGATGGAAGTCGGAATCAAAGCTAAGGTGATGGCAACACCACTAGTGTTTCCTCCACGTGAATCTGTACCCTGACTTGAGCTTTCTGAGCGCTATTGGCCCTATGAGCAGGTTCAGTGCTGTAGACCCGCTTCCTGGGCTGTACACCTCACAAACAGGGACCATGCTGTACAGAAATTTAGCAATCTATTGCGATGACGTCATATACTCTACGATCATGGATCGTTGAACTAGGCCTACACGTAAAGCTCAGGAAGTGAAGGATTCGACAGATCATGTCACATCTCTACAAGTCATCCTGCTTCCATTGGACAATTCTGAGATTTTCGAAGACCTCCGAGTCGACTGAACCTGTAGAGGAAATATAGTGGTTTTCATTCCCTTCAAATGTCGATGGACGAAAAACGCCGCGAAGCTCTTGCTAATTAGAATTCCGATGGTGTCATTCAACGTCCCCGTGATGCTCTCCAAAATAAATCTATCATACACGAGCCTTGGACTTCCGACGTCGTCACGCTCCCCGAGTCTAAAACTACCTTCTTCTATGAACGACGAGATGGCACTTCAACGTAGGCGTACCGTAGATGTTCAACCCGCATATGGTCTCTCATCATGATCGCGCACCACAACAGCTCCATTAAATTGGGTTCCATTTGTCAGAATTACGCTCAAAGCGGCGCGAAAACTGAAGTATACATCATTCTTTATGTGGCTGAGGTAACGAATAGCGTCCGTAAAATGTCTAGAATATATTAAGGTACTGCCCAAAGAGTGAAACCGAGACAAATAAAGGAAAAATGTCCAGAAACTGAGACATGTCGTGAGTTTTCCAACATCTATTACTGAGACTATGAAAGCCCATGCTACTTTTGGCCTCAACCACCAGGATATTCTTACTTAAAGTTATTGCAAGGCAGGAAAGTTGGATGTTGGCAAATTTTCCTGGCCCTTCAGTCCTGCTAGCCGCAGTGATTTCACCGTCCAGTTAGTATCTGGTCTTTTCCATCAGATTTTCTCCACAAAGAAACTCGTTCTGAACTCAATGTCTATCGTACGATATTCTCAGTCGATCCTTTTCATACTTCTAAGGCAGGGATCATTTTTCAGAGCTCACCACGATACCCCTCGCAGCGAGGACATGTCTGTCTCCTTCCACATACGAAGGCGAAAACCTCCCTCTCAGACATCGAACTTATGAGTTCACGTTCGATGGAAAAGCACTTCTCCAGGAAGCTCCTCCAGCTTCAATTGCTTGGGTGGCCTTCTTCGGTGATGTCGAAATTGAGGTCGCCCTTGTGACATCTGGTCATCGTATAAGCATTACATTCAATCTCTACTTTGATTCCAAGTTTGGAGGACCCGTCCCTCAAGCCACATCTGAACACCTGTTCAAGTCAGCACTCAAAAAATAAATTGATGGTCCCCTTCTTTCACCCTTACCTTGGATTTGGCCTCGATTATGCCTATCCGCTTCGAAAGGCGATTTTGGAACCCAGCTTAGGATGTTGATGCAACACTCATCCGGATTCTTAGCGAACCTAGGGGTTGACTACGATCTCTACCTTCTCTATGGCAAGAATAAACAAGAAGATGGCTATCTCTTACGTATCTTGTCGAAAGAGTTCTTAGAAATATCTAGATAAAACAAGGCGCAGAAACTCCAAAATCAATAAACCCTTTCTGATTTTTGATCCGAGCGCAAGGAGCCCGTCGGATCTAGCGTGGTCTCTGGTCTCTCCGTAGCCAGAAAGGCTGGACCTTCTGTGTCTTGTCGAAAAACATCTTCCACGGGAAATATCTAGATTCATCGAGTTGCAGCAACTCCGATAGACTTTTCAACAAATTCTTCTTAGTCTTCGACCATCAGGAGCCCGGAGGACCTAGTGCCGTCCTTCTATGGTGGCTAGGATGGATGGATTCCACTGTGGGAGGACTTATAGCCAATATCGGAGGGCGTACAATTCCTGCGTACGGATATTGAGTGGGTAACTAAGCCTCGTGAAGAGAGCTTGGATCGTTTTTTCTGCAATGATTTATGTTAGTGGGGCACGTCCTTGTTACTTGTACCATTTTCTGTGTGTTGTTGCGAAGCTTTCTGAGCCCGAAAAAGTTCCAGAGACCCCATCTCATGTCTTTTTTTCATCAGGATATGGAACTAGCCATGACCTCTTAATCAGTCTTCCCTTTTCAGCATCCAATGATACTCTTTTGTTCATTGCTGTAATTATGGCCAGTGAATCCAAGTAGCTGACTGATAGAAGAATGGTGGGGCGGGCAGCGGAGGCCACTCAGTTTCCTTATCACTAAATTTGTATTGTCCTGGAAACCCTTAGGTGAACCGTCAGGACTATCCGCGCTCGTTTGGACGTCAATCGTCGTTCTAGTATTGGGCTTGTGATTTTACTAATGATCTGAAATACCTCAGAATGCTCTTAAAATTTTGCTTGGTGTTTAGGCTCAGTGAGTATAGAAAGCCTCTGTGCAGGTTATTACCTAGAGGTACAATTCAGGAATCCTCCAAAGCAGTCCCACAAAACCGGACTGAAACTTACAGCACATCAAGCGACTATTGCAAAAGAAGATTTGAATTGACTTTCAACTGTGCTGGATTCAACATGCTGAGATTTAAGAGCATGTGACTTCGCGACCGTATTTAGCATAATCAGAGAGCCTTTTTATCATATGTCACACACATTTACCCCAACTATTTATGCTCATGAAAACTTAGACCTAATCCGGTAGATGAGTCGAGTCAAAGTACCAGAACTCGTGTTACCAGGAACACTACACTTTTCGAGTCAACTTTCCACAACTGGTCCTCGTCAATATATCTATATCTTGGAATGACTATTTAAGCCCGAGGTCGCAAAATGGTGGTTTCTATTCCCTTCAAATGTCAACCCTGAACGAGAAGCATAGTGAAGCTCTTGCTGATGAGAATTCCGATGGTGTCATTCAATGTCTTCGTGATGCTCTCAAAAATAAATCTGTCATACACGAGCCTTGGACTTCTGGTGTCGTCACGCTCCCCGAGTCTGAGACTACCCTCTTCTATCAACGACAAGATGGCTCTTCAACGTAAGCGTATAGATGCTCAACTTGCATACTGTCTCTCATGCGTCATGTTAGCTTTATCAAATTGGGCTCCATCACTGAGATCCAAGCCCGAGATCTAAGCCGTGCATGCTCTCCTGCTACTTTTGGCCTCAACCATCAGGATGTTCTTGACGAAAGTTATCGCAAGGCAGGAAAGTTGGATGTCGGCAAGTTTTCCTGGCTCTTCAGTCCTGCTAGTCGTAGCGATTTCACTGTCCAATTGGTATCTGGTCTTTTCCCATCCGATTCCCTCCGCAAAAAAATTTGTTTCGAATTGTACAAACTCAACGTCTATGGTAAGACGTCCCTCTCTTACGGTATCTCATTGACTCATACTGCCAGGGGAGGGATCATTCTTCAAAGCTCACCAAGATACACCTCGCAGTGAAGACATGTTTGGATCTCTTGTCTGTCTCCTTCCAAGTTCACATGAAGGCGGAAACCTCCTTCTTAGACATCGTGATCGCGAGTTCACGTTCGATGGACAAGCACTCCTCCAGGAAGCTCCTCCAGCTTCAATTGCCTGGGTAGCCTTCTTCGGTGACGTCGAGCATGAGGTCGCCTTTGTGACATCTGGTCATCGTATCACAATTACATTCAATCTCTACTTTGAACCCAATTTTGCAAGGCCTATCCCTCAAGCTACGTCTGAGCACCTGTTCAAGTCGGCACTCAAAAAATTGATTGATGATCCTCTTCTTCCATCGGTTCATCCTTGCCTTGGGTTTGGCCTCGAATATGCCTATCCGTTCGAGCGTGCAATTCAGAGGCGGGGCTCCATCAATCTCAAGGGTGTTGATGCCACACTCATTCAAATTCCAACGATCTTGGGGTCGACTACCGTTTCTACCTCCTCTACAAAGAGAATGCCTGCCCCTTTCGTATCTTATCTAAAAACATCATCGATGGAGATTACATAGATGAAGATGACGAGCCTATATTCAATAGGCTTGTTGATGAGTCGTTCATAATCTGGGATTCGGGCTTCGAACATGTGCAGGACCCTAGCGCATCGAAGGGCTACTACCACTCTGACTGGTGGTATGAGTTGATGGAGCGGATAGATGAGTACGGAAAGAGCCTCAAGCCTATGAACATTGAGTGGGTGACCGAACCTAATGAAGAGCACTTGGATCGCTCGGCTGTGGTACAATACGGTAACGAGGCATCTTTGACGTATGTTTATCATTATCTCTGCGTTGTTGCAAGGGTCGTCAAACCCGCACCGAATGAAAAGCACAAGCAGGGCAGCGCTTCATCAGTTTGAAATCAGGACACTTGATAGCCAATCTTTATTTTTCTTTCGTAATAGTCAATGTTTTCTAGAATTAGATGGGTCATAATAGCCAAGCAAAAGCGGCGAAAACCAGCCAGTTTACCTCTAATGTCAAGAAAACCCCCCGCCTGAAGCTTCACATTGGCTTACATCCAATGACAGAAGATTTGTAAGAAGCTCGGCAATAATGTACAAACCACTGAAGCTTGCACTTCCTATGGAAAGTAATCTCCTCAGTAGCAGAGAATTCACTCTCCATGATAGCCGTAAGACTAATCAAGAAGGTACTGGTACTGGTGAATAACAAGTCCCCGATTGCAGGTGGTAATCCATTTGTTCCCAAAACAAAACGTTTGCTTGTAGAGATGTGATTCATTTTGATCCAAGCTTGCATTGTCTGGTATCAGGAAATCCTCATGGGCATTTGATTTTGGCATAGATTCAAGCCCGTATATCTAGATCTGTAATTTTCCTATCGGACTCTAGCAGAAGAAGCTACCTGAAGGATGCTTTGCGAGATCTCACTTTCTTTCAAGAATTTGAAGAGGATTTATCCCTGTGGACGTGCAAGTCCTTTCTGCTCCTTCACGCTTTTCTATGCGGAAGGTGCTGGACTTTGTGTGATGTACGTGGTGTGTCTCAGTTTATAACATTCCACAGATATTATTATCTCGCTCACCAAGGCCAAAAGACCCTACTATGGTGCGCTTGCTTCGCCACAAGAAATGTCTAGTGGGCTCAATAGCGACCAAGAGAGAAAATGCTTACCAAACGTTAATTAATGTAAATTAATCAATCTTACCACATGTCTCTCGGCAACTACGCACTGCGCACCGAGGGTTTTGGTAGACATGTCTCTCAGCGGTTGGATACAGGATGCTCAGGTGGAGAATCCCAAGGCATTCCGCCATCCCCCCTTTGTTTCCTTGGTGGCTTTACCAGTATTCCATAATCTCAAGTGTGTTCCTGAGTTCATCGGACCAAGCAAGCGAGTCGGAAGACTACCATCGCGGCACCAAGCAGTATAAATTTTCATACGACCCTTCCCTTCGGGCTCCAGAAGATGTTTCTCAGCCTGGCCGTAGTTACAGCAATATCTTCGAAAGGTTGGTGTGATTTATCCGAACGGCCGTACCTACTCCGAAAGCTTCTAGAATGAGAAATTCGGGGACCCCGTGGACAATCATAACACGGTAAGGCTTTCCTCTTCATAACTTGTCAGAGTTGAATAATTTGGTCTTCAGCCATTTGTACCGTGTGCTCACACGCAGGTTGCGACGTATGTGATTGCTGAGAGCAGCGGACCTTATCCGCTGCCTCTGGGAGTAAAATAGACTATGTTGTTCATTGGGAGAGACCGCACTTTAATGTCTTCTTCTCACAAGTGCCAAACTTCTCCGAGTCCTGAATTTGACTGATTATCGTGAACTGAACACATGATTTTCAGCCTCGAGCAAGTAGTATAAAGCTTTCCGAGAGATAGTCAATTCTGCAAGGTGAAAAAGCATACTTCGGTCTAACAGGGACAGTCAACCAAGTAGATATACGAAATTTCAGAGATTCAAAGGAGCCATGAGAACTGGGATCCTTGAGAATCCCTTGTCTTGAGATGTCTTAGCAAGAATTGATGGACCAGGGATCAAATAACCTATAATAGCCTATAATGCATCAGCGACGACAGATATTTGTGCACGACTCTACCAGGTCGCGACACTGCACAACTTTTATATATTCAAAGGCTTTTGAACCCCTCCTCCAATAAATCAGATGCCTTTCTTGCAGTACCCCATGAGGTCTGATACCCATACCCTGCATGTCTGAATAACAAATCACATCAGCAAGGCCATTCACGTCGAGCCACTATACCCACCCGTAATTGTATACAACCAAAACTTTCTTCCCTGATTCGTCTGTCTCTCCTTGTGGCAGCATTTTACCTTTGTCACTCCACCACTCACTCTCAATTCTGATACCACCTTTTCTGCCAGGTCGAAGGCCACATCCTTCGCCAACAACATGTGATAGGAGATCGTTGATCGTTGGTTCGCGTACCGCTCGAACTTCCGGTGGAGCAAGCTGCGGGCAGAGCTTGAGCGCACGAGTAAGAATAGCCACAGTCGTTTCTTCACGTGGATGGGGATACCTATGAGTGTGATCAGTCCATACCGTTTGAAGTAGAGGAGATGTACCAATCGTCAGCAACTCTTGTTCCGCCCGCAATCACCTATTAATCACTTAGATCAAATTGCCACAAGCAACTCATTCACACACATCACTGCTTCGCCTTGGGATCACATATGTCACAATTTCTTCCCCCTTTGCATCCTTTCCTCCACTTTCAGTGATACCAGATCTGACCCAAGGAGCACGAATCATCACCGTCTGACCCCTCAACGGATATACAGTTGAATCTTCGACCCCACCTAACGTACGCGTCCACAGACCCGTACACACAACCACAGCATCCACTTTTCCAGACTTTCTCCTCTCATGAATCTTGTCAGCCGAATGATGGACAAGTTCAGCTGGGGTAGGAATCTGGCCTCTATGGTCTTGAGGGACGGGCGAAGGTGAGGGGGTAGGGTGTCCAGAAAGTCCCAGGGTGTGTATACCATACCTGGCTACTGCCTTCGCAGTGTAATGGTCTCCAAAGATACCAATACCACCCTCGGTAATTTGGCCAAGGTGTTGAACATGTCCGCGTACAGTGCGTCCGCCTAGGCCGATAAACCGTGTGAAAAGCCAGTTGAGGTAGATAGGCGTATCGATAGAGAGCGTCTGGAATGTGCATCCTGTAATTGCACTGGGAGGGAGTTGGAGTAGTGGGATGGGTTGGTACTGGATCCAAAAAGTCAGCAGAGAAAGTAATAAATTTTTCCAAAGGCGAGCGTTGAAAGAGGCCACGTACAGAAGGCATTTCTTCTAGAGGATCTGGGCCAGGTGAGTTCTCCCTCAAGCGATCAGATAAAAAGTACTCTGTTTGTGGAATGCGGAGGAAACATTCTTCTGTTTCTGTGTTTGGCTCGGACAGCTGCCATAGCGTCTTGAACGTATCTTTTTCAAAGTCTATGCGCAGGATATCCAGTGGATCTGATAAGAGGGAAGTGAGCAAACATACGATATAATTCATCATTGGGGTATTTGCTTCGATCTCGAATGTTGTATACGTGATGAGCTCCCTGAGGAGAATGAGATCAAGCTCCGTAGACTGAAATTGTTGCACATACTGCCCATTGACTGGTATACTTGACTCCAGTACCAGGATCTCCCGGAAATGCATCTGCAACAACCGTCACCCTGTATTTTCCCTTCCCACGCTGTTGGAGTTCGAGTGCTGTGGTCAAGCCAACGACGCCTGACACAGTAATTTTTAGCAAAGTAGAGAATTTCCTATGATACAGTCATACCAGCACCCAAGACGACAATCTCAAAAAATTCTTCTGTAGAAGTTTTCTCAGGTTTCAAGGATTCGTCCTGCATGGTTTAGTTATGAAATAAGTCCTGATGTCTGAGCATGACATGTGGGAGTTGGTGAATCAGCTCAAGTGAATTATTATGAATCATGGCCCCTATCCGGTTTGATTGAAGCGACAATCCCCAGGCAGCACCCAATGTGAGAAATCGTCATGCCCAAAGCTATGCGAAACCATTGTGTTGGATGGATTGGATGAAAGTCCAAGAAGAATAGGCTAATTACACACTTTACTCAAAAATGATGATCATATTAGGACATTTCTGTTCTGTGAGCCCGTCCCTGTCCTGTATAGACTGTGTTGGCGCTCCACTAAATATCTGCTCCACCTAGCTTCTGTGATGCTCTGCTTCATCTTTATACAAAAATGCATCCCAGGTTCACAGTGTCAACACACTCCTATAATGTGGCCCCAGTCACTATCCGCCTCCCTGCCAAAGACCACCTAGCTCTGTGGCCCCCCGATGGTCCAGCGTTTTATATATATCATCAGCCTACTGATGGACAAATCTTTCTGAGGGCACCATATGCTGGTAGCAGCATCTTCTCCGGTTCTTTTGACAGTTATCATGATGAGCGAGTTCTCTACCATTACCACTAAGGAACCATGAAGCTAAATCAACGCAGCCACCAGTGGATTGTACGTCCATTAATGGTCCATTAATGCCTGGCTTCTTCCTCTCTAACTGTCATAAACCACCCAAAATAGTTACAAAGGACGAAAATACGAGACAAACTGGCCAGCTCGCGCTGCTTGTGTTAATGGATGAGATTGATAACAGCATTGAATGCTACGAAAAAAACTTTATCAATTGTCCTACCAACCGCTGTAGCGGTCGCCATAATAATCATATTCTAAAGGCAAGGCAATCTTGGCAAGAACACAGAGATTATGGTATATGAAGTCCAAACTTGGCTCGTTACCGTAAGCCAATACAGCCGAGCGGTCCAAGCATTCTTCATTAGGCTTAGTCACCCACTCAACATCTATGTACTCCCAATTCCTTCCACTCGTGCCTACCTCACCTGTGAATTCATACCATTCATGCAATTTCGTAGGGTCCTCTATGCGGGCGAGGGTCGGATTACCAACTACGAACGAGCCAGAATGAAGTAGTTCTCCTGTGGCGTCCTCGTCACTGTCCTCTAAAGATTCTCCATTGATGATTTTTTGGGTCAAGACACGGAAGGGAAACCCATCCTCGTCTTCCGCCTTGCGGTAGAGGTGGTAGAAATTCCATTCAACCTCAAGTTCGTCGAGAATCCGGATAAGTGTTGCATCAACACCTTTGAGACTGGTGGTGTGTGGTTCCCAGACCCCACCCCCGGACGGATAAGCATACTCGAGGCCAAACCCAAGATAAGCATGAACAGACGAAAGAACAGGATCGTCAATTAATTTTTCGAGTGCCGACTTGAACAGGTGTTCAGACGTGGCTCGAGAGGTGGGTCTGAAATTGGAATCAAAATAGAGATTGAATGTAATTGTGATACGATGACCAGATGTCACAAGGGCAACCTCATGTTCGACATCACCGAAGAAGGCTACCCAGGCAATTGAAGCTGGAGGAGCTTCCTGGAGGAGTGCTTGTCCATCGAACGTGAACTCATAATTACGATGTCTGAAAAGGAGGTTTCCGCCTTCATGTGCACTTGGAAGGAGACATACAAGAGATCCAAACATGTCCTCACTGCGAGGCGTATCTTGAAGAATGATCCCTCCCCTAGGAGTATGAATAAATGAAACAAGGATTGGCTGAGAACGTCGTACCATAGACATTGAGTTTGTACAATT
>Ga0153946_1001038_pt1 | contig 12123 bp, 9 predicted proteins | sample TSNJ030MetaG_FD_104751 | JGI IMG/M metagenome (GOLD analysis project Ga0153946, IMG submission 104751) | Attine ant fungus gardens microbial communities from New Jersey, USA - TSNJ030 MetaG | ecosystem: Host-associated > Fungi > Mycelium > Unclassified | place: USA: New Jersey, Wharton State... | reverse complement strand
GCTGAGCTTTGACTGGCCATTCCAAATGTTCTATTATGATCCCGTCGCGGCCTGAGCTGTACTCACATTTGATTTTCAAGTGTGATCCCGTACTCTGCATCTGATTTCATACACAGAACTTGCTTGGGATCTTTGTATCAAGGGGTCAAAGGGTGAGGAAGTAAAATGAAAATATATTTGGTCAATTTTCATTGTTCAGCTGCATTGGGGAAGTTTATTACCATATGGGAATGATCAACCAACATATCCAACAATGTATTGATGAGATGCTACCGATCAGTACCCTTGATTCTGTCACAATATCACTATCATTTATCAAGGAATTGCTTGCATAGAAAATCTCGTACTGATGAGATAAAACGGAGGTAGTCTGATAGATTGGTGGTAGTTATCTGTCATGGGCTACTCGAAAAAGATGTAGAAACAAGGCAAAATTAGATTTTGCTGAATGAATGCAGTGTCGCTTTGGAGTCAAAAAATTTATATTTTCAATGCACTTTTTTTTTACTGACCTCTGGTCACTCTTACATATTATAGGCAACTCTTCATGCTATCGGCTGACCGGGTAAACTGAGATGCTGAAATGATGGTAAAAATGTAAATGGTGGAATGCTACGAGGAATTGACACCATATTCCGTCACGTTGATCCGATGGAGTCCGGAGGGTGCTAATACCGCTAACGAGTATCGGTCTTGGAATCTTGTAAAAGTAATCATACAAGAGTAGAATAGCTTAGCCCCAGTGGTCGAAAGAGGAGCAAACAGATAAGATCTTACAAATAGTACCTACTGACTTATATGGAAACTGAGACATATCGCACAGGTTCTCTCGAATTGATAATCTAAGAAACCTGACCCCCCAGAAAAAGCGATGTTTTGTGGGCACTACTTTCTGACTGCAAAGTCGTTCCAAGATAAAATTCAACACAGAAAACAACAACAGTAAACGAAATCGACCTGCTCAGATCTCCCCCTTCCTCCTCTTTCCCAGTGGCGCTGGCGCTTAAAACTGTGCGTCTTGAAATCCGAAAAAAAATGAATGGGAGGATGGGCAGGGAAGAGTCAGTTGAGGAGGAAACGAAGAAACAAAGTGACATCATGGAAGACAATTCCACAAGAGGGAGGCAGAGTGCTTTGCAATGAGATCGAGTACCTAATCTCTCTATAATTAATCGAAAAAGCAGGAAAACTTGTAGTGTCATCTGCCAATAGCCGTCGGCAACCTGGGAATACCGAATAGTACCCGGGGCCTCATTGATGAATCCCATGATACACATCTACAGGATCAAAAGCTTATCCCTCATATCCCTCTGGCTGGTTGTCATCAATCGCGATCAAAACCATAACAGTCCAGATGATATCAATCAATGAATTAGACAACTCAACCACAACATATCTATATGTCTCTATGGATACAAACTAGGAAATAAAATCTAGACGTTGAAATAATGTCATTTGCACCAAGTCCATCGTTGTTGCTTTGATCGTAAGATGAAATCAAACATATTATGAAACAAAAGATAAACTCCACGTGTTTTCATTGCACTTTCAGGTCATCACACCTTCGTCGCCTGAAATACTTCTTTCTCTCTCTGTCTCTCCTCTTCTTCGAGTTGCTTTTTTATTTTCAGATCCTAACACAAATATCATCAGCTCAGAACCATACACATGATTAAGACAAGCAACATACTATACAAGGTGCAAACCGACTTTCTGTTCGAATTCTCGCTCCATATTTATAGAACAAGAATGGTGAAGGGAGGAATAATAGTCCAAGGAGACCTATAAGTGTGCACGCCCAATTCACACAACTGTTGGTGGAAAAATGACTCGTAGTCAGCGACAAAGTGGAAAAAGTCAAGAAGATACAACGACATACAGTAGTGAACATCTGAACAGTGAACAATGGGAACGCAGCAGCGACTGCCGATCTACAAAACGTATTTGCTGCAAATGCTGATGCGCTGTACATTCTGATGGAAGAACATTAGTCTTCATGACAAGATCGGCGCAGTCAACAACTAAACTCACAAATATGTATCCACCAGATAACTCAAAAAGCTCATGAAAATCAAACTGATCCCCACCCCAACCGCGATCGTACTGAGTCCCGCAACATACCACGGTACACTCTCGTACTCTCCTGTCCACCCCAACCAAAACACACCAATCACAAGCATAGGTGCACCAATCATTGCTCCTATCAACCTCTCCTCTGCAGGCGGAAATCCGCGCCATTTCACAATAAGTCGGTTGTATCTGCGAGTAGTGTACCAGTTGATGATAGAACCAATAGTAGTGCCGATGCCAATGCCAATAAAAGTGAGACCGGTCTGGGAAATTGTAAAGTGGCGGCGAATAGTGAATACAATCGGGAAGGCTTGGAAGACTGAACAATACGTGAGTGGGTTGAAAAAAAAGACAGAGAGAGGAGGCGTACGTGCGTACAGTAAACCGTAGACAATTGAGACGTAAATAGTAACAAGAACAAGGATAGGTTCCATAGCGAGCATCTTGAACGGTCGGAACAATGTTCTGTCCAATAACCCACTTGCAGACCAATCTTGCTTTTCATGTTCAGCATAGAGGTGTTTATTTCCAACAGGATCTTCTTTTCGCAATCGTCTGACCTATAGATAAATCAGTGAAACTGAAAATACACACTTAGGGGACCAACAAACCTTTTTGAGAAGGATGACCGGTGCATAGGTCTCGGGCAAAAAGCATATAGTAAGTAGTGTGCACGCCGCCGCGAAGAACATCATCACCCAAAATACCCATCTCCAGCTAACGCCCCGTTCAATTATGCTATAGAAGAAAGGGACCATGAGCATCTGATCGTTTCACCACACCATGACCGAGAAACTACGACTCACAATCCTGATATAATCGGTCCTAAGACCGGTCCTAGAAACACACTCGCAGTGAACAAACTGGTTGCAGGACCTCTACCAGCAGAAGACCAGATATCCGCAATGACACCACCACTGTTCGTCAGTGGTGCCACTGCGAAGAAGCCCGACAAGAAACGAGTCACGAGGAGGGTTTCGATGTTCGGAGCTAGACTTTGGCCAAGGTGGAAGAGGGTATACAGGGTGAGCGCAAATGTGAAAATAGGTCTGCGACCTGTGACTTCGGAACCTGGTCCCCAGAACAATGGCTAGTTGGGGGATGAGTAAAATGAATGATATAGAGAGGTGAAGTACATACGCCGAAGACATATCCAAGCAGGAACGTTGTAGTGGTAAGATCTGATACTTCTCGACTGATACCGAATTGCTGAATTATGTTCTGAGTCGCCAGTGAAGGAGCAGAAGAAGCAAATGTCCTAGAAATCATCCCATTAATAACATGCAAAAGGGAAGAGATGGATACATACACGTTAACAGTCATCAAAATACAAATTCCCGTAACAAGCCATTTATACTTCACACTCCAATTCTGCGGGTTCTCGGGATCATCTGGTCCATCCCACCCAACGAGATTTGTATCCGTTGTTGCATTTGCTGCAACGTCCCTTGCCTCACTCTCCAACCCATGCTCACTAATGGCCGTCCCATCTTCACTGTGATATTCTGAGCCAGTTTCACGGATTAGGGAGTCTGGTGATCTCAGAGGAGGATCCCTTATAGCATCTCCACCATACATCTGAACATCCCTCTCATCTCTCGATATCTCTCTCTCCAGCCTCGTTCGAGGATTCGACAATGTTTTAGTCAATGGACATTCAGGACCACCAAATGAATTAGGTGCAGGTCCGTAAAACCATTTCTGACCAGCATCAATTTTAACTACTGGATTGTTCCGTGAAGAATTACAAGAGAAAAAGGGGAGAGCGGCTGATGTGGAAAGTGGTCGAGCACGAGAGACAGTAGAGTCCAGTGGATTATCGACGGGATGAGAAATATGAGTGGGATTTTGCAAAGGGATGGAAGGTTTATAGGGATGTGGATGAGAAACTAGGTCTGCAGAATGTCGTCGTTGATGACCATCTATCAAAGCAGGAACAGGAGCAGAGGGGATGTAGGATGAACAGTAGTGCAGTGGTGGTGACTCGCGATGTTGGTTTTGGGTAGTTTCATCTTGAGGTGCATATGTAAATGATGATCTACTCGATGTAGCCTTAGAAGATGGATGCGAAGTTAAATGAGACTGTTGTTGAGATGTGGACTGCGATTCCGATCGAGAGAACTCGGCGGCAGGATGCCAAACCGTAGAAGCAGCGGCAGTATCAGTTTGATTCGGAAACAGAGACGGAGTCATGTCAGCCGGAAATTTCGAGAGCTAGATGATATGGGACACTCGAATTAACAAGTGAAGACAATCCTTGATCTCCGTGAACGAGTGTATATAAGTAAATCAAGAAGCAGGCCGATGCTATCGTACTCGCATCTGAATGACGGTTGGATAATGACTAATGATGTCATGATGGATGATCATGTCTCCACCTAATCAGTGCCTTGCACTGACCATCTCAAATCCAATCGCAATCAAATTTCCAGACTGGAAGAGGATTGCTCAAAACTAGTAGGAAACTGAGATCGTAGACGACAACACGATTTTTCGAGGATTTTTCGAGGTCGACACCGGCTATTTGCGATTACCGGAAGGGTCCCGTTGCTGATCATGTAAGCTTACTAATATGAGTGATAGGTCCCTATACAATCTGTCGATCGAACCCGAGAATACGGTTCAGGGGCCTAGCTTCAAAACGCTGGCTGATTAGAGACAAATGGTTTGAACCTCAACTCCTGCGCCTTGCTAGTATGAATGCCTATGGTCAAAATCCTGGAATTTGTTCGAGTGAAAGGCTTCCGAGTAGGGGCCGCTTCGGATAAATAATCACATGAAGACTGCGACAGTTCCGGAACGTCGGAGCTGTCGTCGAAACTGTATAATCACCCAATAAAGATGTGTGAAGCGCGGTTAGTTTTAACCGAACTTGAAGGAACAAGTGAAAGCTGATTACATCTTGTTTTGGTCACAGTAATATTGGATAACGATACCATGTGCCAATGTAAACGTTGTTCTGGCAAATCATTATTCTTTCGACAAGGAAATTTGCCAGGGCATCGAATAGGATTAAAATCCAAAAAGGACAAGTGAAAGGTGAAACTCTCTGTCGGGGAATCGAACCCCGCTTTCGCGCGACCATCACAATGACAAGCGCGTGTACTAACCGATATACTAACAGAGAACTAGTCATAGACTGCAAGAAATAATATATAGAGATTAGTCAGATAAAGAAGTGAATTGGGAGTTGTAATGATTTGACCAGGACAACCATGAGTTCAGAGTTCTCGTGGGCAGACCGGTTCAACATTGCAGTCAACACATGTCTGCCCTGTCTCCGTCATTCTCCCTCTGCAGACTCTCTCAGTTCTCCAACAACAAACACGCACTCAGGAGGTTGGTTTGCATGGTCTTTCTTTCGGCGCCAACCCATCCAGCTTCCTGCTGATGACCACGACATCCATGACCCCACCTCTCATTCTCACCACTATGCAAATACCGCTGCTACTGCATCTGATCCGGATTCGATTCATAGTCTAGCTCTCGTGCCAGAGGAGGAGAACAGAACAGACCAGGAGACGAGAGCGAGGAGAAGAGGCGAGAGGAATCTGGCCAGGGCACTCGCTGCTCAGGCGGCTATTGACAATGAATTCTTTGAGGGATTTCAGGGAAGCGGACAAGGAGTACCACTCACAACAGCTGGTCCTGGCTATGTCAGCGACGATGACAACAACAATGACGACGACGGTGACGGTGACGGCGCCGATCTGGATGGAACACTCTACACTCGTAGGCGACGTTCTGCCTCCCATTCTGATTCTCGCAGTCGCACATCCACCTCAACATCCAAGAAAACCAAATCCTCAAAGTCATCTCGTGACAGTACCTCTATCGCTTCTCCAATCTCCCCTGCATTCAACTTGACTCTCGGCCATCTCAAAAATGAGCAACGTACTCATATCCCCCCATATGCCTATCCGACTACTAAGGACCGAACATTTCCAAGTACAGGCTTCGCCGTGAAGACTGGGACTGGTTCCAGGGATGGTGCGTTCCTTGCTCACTCTGGTGGGCGTGATGATGCCTTTGACGGAACATTCTGAATTATCTTGCTTATGTTCTGGATACGGATACCTGTACACATCTTACTTTCATATATACGCTGGTCCGAAAATGGACTGTTCTAGGTTGGAATTAGTAACCATGTCATTCTAACTCTAGATGATTGTTCCTATACCTCTGATCATATGTACACTTTGTTACCCATTTAACAAACGCTCACCAACCAATTGAGGATCTGGGAGACATAAGTCAAGGGTCTTGTCGTCCAGGAGCACTTACAGATCCGACAACAGCTCAATGATGGGTTCTAATACCAGAGAAAAGCAATACATGCAGGTGCTACCAGGACTCGAACCTGGGTACACTATAGCACCAGTGTTATGTACTCTGCATCTTATTTTGTAGATAACATCAACAACGTATCTTAAATCAAACAAATCAAACGCGTGATCGTATCATTGTCTAGCTCCCATGTCTTCGCGCCCGATTCTCTCACTGAGGCTACCAAGGACCACCAAAGACGCATTATATAGAAATGGGTACGAGACGGTTCAAGATATCCTCTCCGCTACTCCAATTTCAATTGCCCAAGGTAAGGCAACTTGGCCTCGATTGTTATCCGTTCACCACCAAAGCTATAGATCTCAATATCTCCAACTTGGAGGCAGAGGAGATAGTGGAACAGGCCCAGAATCCTTCAACACAAAATAAGAATGGTATACCTTTGACTCAAAGTGCTGCAATGATAGTCAATTCAATGCGCAAATTCACTACTCGTTGGCCCCCTCTTGATAAACTCTTGAAAGGAGGAATAGCGCATGGTCACATTCTCGAAATTTCTGGTCCTCCTGGGTGTCCCAAGGAAACAATAGCTATTGATATAGCAATATCTGTTTTGCAAGCTGGTGAAAGAGTGATTTTCGTTGGTAACCTTGGAACATGAACATCTTTGGTTTACTGAATGCAAACAACTTTTTTTTAGACTGCCAAAATATGACTTCTGTATGTGGGATTCGCAGTCGTATCATCTGTGGGGATTACAAATCTTCCCCGGCTCTTGACTTGTGTCTCATGTCGTTGTTCAGCAGCTGGCCTCAGCTCGCACCTCGCCTCATTCAACTTTATCCGACTACTGAGCCCAACGGAACTCATGGTATTCCTAAACTCGATCAACATCATCTTGGACTCAAAACCACGCATATCCTTACTTGTGTTCAATTCACTTTCATTTCCCTTCTCTACACTCCCCAACCCCCGCCTCAAGCCTGGTATCATGGAACACGTTGGCCGAACTCTCAGTCATATTTCAGCCGTTCGTCAATTGGCTGTGAATATATTTTTCTCTCATATTCAGCTGGGTTACGGAAAATTTGTTTGGAAGAGACTGATTCACGCGTCATAGATTGTGATCACGTCTCAGCTGGCAAACAAAATGATTAAAGAAGATGGTTCTCCTGGAACTTTCGATCAGGGCGCGAGAGGAATAATGATGCCTCAGCTGGGTGTGTCTTCTCTCTATCTATCTCTCTCGCGTCACTCGAGCGTCTCATTTTAGATCTAGGCACTGCGTATCTACCATCAGGTCGCTTTTACAGAGTTTGCCTTTCGCTTGAGAGTCCAACTGCAGGGTCTGATGTCTTCCCTTTACATCTATGTTTTGTGTCTCTGATTTTTCCATACCTTAAGGGCTATGTATCTCCTATCGGATACATCACAGAGGTCCACCACTCAGACCATGGTGCAAAAAGAGGCATATACCTTTCCTCAAGAACTCGATACTAGGAACAGTAACTAGGACATTTACATTGTTTTGTACATTGAAAGCTCATAATTGGTGTTGAATTATTAGGAAGGATTCAGTTATAGGGCAGGTCCCTTGTACAACGCTGATTGAACATGCACAAACCCGCCAGGCATAAATACATTTTTATCTACTATTCGTCCATATCTTGCAATGTGCTCCGGCATCTCTTCTGCCGTATATCTGTTTCTCCAGTGCATGGTTTTCTGGTCTCTCTCGCTTGTGCAGCCTCAGCAGAACACTCATTAGTCAACCTGCCGGCTACCATTAAGCAGAACCGGTGCCGTGATGACGGCCTTGAATCGCTGATTATTTCTGTCAATGTAGTGCTCTCAGAAAGGATCACCGCCCAACAAGCCCTGGACCACTGCCTGGAGGTCGAAGAGCTGAGGCCGTATCCCTCGATACATCGAACTTGATGGCTCGGGCAAGCTTAGGATATTTGGTGGTTCTACGAACGTGAAGAATTTGCAGAAGATCATATCATCACGCTGTCGCCCTACGTTGGCGACCCAGATTTGGTATGCATCGTTTATTTCAAGAGGGGGGTCATTCTGGGCGCTTGGTTAAACAGATGTAGCAGACGCGGCGACAGACTATCAGATAGAGATAATCGCCAAAACGATCGCAGGTGGAACACCGGGTTGTACAAAGCGTGTATCACAGTCAAACGCCTCCGCCTGGATGGTGATAATGGCGCGGATGATGTTGGGGCACTGTTCGATGATTGCAGCATACAGGCGGACGGGGTTGACAAGCTGCATTGCGCGGCGATTGATGCGGCGGAAGCGAGTAAGAGAAGGAATGTCAAGTTGCAACAGGATCCCAATGACGAGTTCTACGGGGAGCCTGTTGAGCTGACTGGTGGCAAAACCGAAACCGGGGGAGATGGGCGTGCAATAATGTCGGCCATTGTCGAGCGGAATGTAGCTTTCAAGTGGCTCATGGTCCAGGCAGCCGTAAAGGTAACGCGGCTTCCTGTATACATGTTGCGCGGAATCGAGTGTTTCCATTGTAGAGCGGCTTTGAGACCAAATGGAGGCGAAAGTTTCTAGCTTATTATGGCATGTGATGTGTTCTTTTTGATTTCTATTCGCAACAAGCAAACTAGTGCTAGGACACGGAGGGCCTGAAAAAGGGCCCGTTAACTAAGGTGTCTACAGGAGGTTTAGTGCCAGAGAAGTATGGAGTGGGTGGAGTTCAATACGTGATGTAGTCACACTTGTATGGTTCGTATGGTCGAAACCCTTTTCACAGAAAGCATCCTCTGCTAGTCACATACAAATGCTTAATACTAGAGTTACTAGCATCAATCAAGTTTATCTTTCATTGTGCCATCACCTACGTCATTCCCACATTCATTCCCACATTCCCGCATTCCAGGCGATGAATAGCATTCCCGAGCCAATATAGTGGCGAAGATAGTGGCGAAGGCGACCCTCCGGGTACACCAAAGAGTAGGTCTTTATTCAATGAATTAATGAAACGAACAAGAAGATAATTCCAAATGGGTTGATCAAAGTGATGTTTAAGCAAGATGCCTCCTGTCTAAGTGGCTCTTCCATCGGAGAGCTGTTCAAGGAGGATGGAAAAACCGAAGTCATGACGGGCTATTTCTCGGACACGGCAGGAGAGCGGTAGAGGGATCCTCTTGGTTCCAGCGAGTGCGAAAGGCTTAGACTGTTTGAACGTAGAGGGTGAGTTGCGGTGATCTACCGTGATTATGTAGGGTAAAAGTAGAAGGATAATGCTTCGAGTGAATGTGTAGGTTGAGACAAAAATTAGGATTGAGCATACACATTCTATCTCACAAATTGAATTAATGCCATCGATAAATTGGGCTGCACAGCTGTATCTGGTGAAGGTGAAGTTTGTCGCGAGGTGCACAGCATATTTGTCCTCTAGCGTAGATTATGATTACTGTGGGAGCAGATGAAATGACTGACACTGGACGCATATCCAGAATGATAATTAAAGCTCCGCTAGCCGAGCGATGCCGAGTAATGCCGGGATGCCGGATGACATCGCTAAGTCCATGTTCCTGGCATACTGATAGGAGGTGTAACCAGGGGTCTAGGATGGAATTTAATGCCAGCATGTGTCGGATTGCAAAGAGCCAGGGAGTTCCTGTGGGTCAAGGGGGGATGGTGGTGTTATGATCTTGAACCCTGTGCTAGGGAATCTAAGATATATGATAGCTAGGTCAAAACTAGGGAGCTATTCTACACTGTCTACTGTAATTGATAGAGCACGTGCGCAAATGTGAGATTGACATGAGGCTTGTATGTGTCCAACATCATTACTCAGTGCTCTCACTGCCCATGTCAGATTCTTGGGTTTCATGGCAACATGTGCATCTTCATCTTTCTGAAGTCTTCATCGTAACAGAGAAAAGACAGATCGCTGGCATCACAATTAACTGATGGGGTTTGCGTGTGATTACAACATGTTACATCTTTCTTGTCCTCGTCTTAGGTGAAGAAGGCCGGGTTATTATCGGACACCTTCGAGAAATTACGAAGAAGATATCACTGGGTATTCCTTCCCTTATCGCTCCTCGGTAATTTACACCATGGCTTTGATTAACATTGTCCCTCAAACAGATCCTGCCATGAAGACAAGACGCTAGGACACCGAAGTTCATTCTCTCCCCCCTCTGATGATTTATCCTACAAGGGCCCTATAGCGCATGATTTGAGATCTGGCTGGGATGACGACTTCTTCATAAAACCTTCCTTTTTTGAAAGATTAAGTTCAACTTGGAACAAGGGTAGAACTCGAGTCCCCTCGCTCACGGATGTTAGTCCCAGCCCAAACCTTCGAACTGATGATTTTCTTTTAAGTGCCTCATTGGCCTACCTTGATCCGAGTACGGCGAATTTTCTCAGATCCAACACCTCCATAGTTCTCCCCTCACCAGTTCACTGTAAACTAGAGAAGAAATACGGAACCGATCGTGGTCAGAAAACATGCCTGCTGTCCACCAACACTGCCTCTCCCGGATGTTAGTGTTTTTCTGAACGTGCTGCAGAAACCATGTTCGTGTCAATCCCTTCTTCGCTCTCTTCGAACATGATTCAGTGTTTTGAGGCTGAAGTACATTCAAGTTTTTCTTGGTTCATCCACATTTCCAACCGGCAAGAGATGCCAACTTTGCACACATTTCACTGGTACGATACCATTACCGTCTGTATTTGTCTCGATCTAGTCCTCGGAGCTCTCTATCCAGTGTAGCATATTTCAAATTTGAACTCTTCATCTGATTTCAGGATTACTGTTATGAAAGGCGTCGGATGTCAACGATGTCCAGCATATATTCTTCTCCTATTGTCTCCGGTGAACACACTTATGTTACTGTGATCAGCGCTTGAAGTAAACACTCTCCTTGGTTCACCAAACCAATTTTCTCGCGTGAACCAATGACAGTAGTACTTTACCAAAAGAAATATACTCTGCGCGTCGGCTGAAGTGACGAAATGTGTGGGAGTGATCAGAAATTTCAGCAGTCCGCCCGGTATCTTGTTTTTCATCCTTAGAGCATCGTTTAATTGAGCCGCCTTGATCGTCTGAGACCAGCGGATTGCGAGAATTGTGTGAATGCTGATTGGCCCACCGCAACAAGTCCCTGAACAGTCAGCATTGTTGAGTCAGATAAACGTCTCTTGTTTGATCAGAGCGCGAGGGCTTGGATGGAACTGGGGGAGAGAGTAGTGGAAAGGAGAGTCAAAAGGTGGCTGCAGCATTGGGATAGGTAAGAGTACTTATATAGCAGATCCTAACGTAGAGCGAGCGATTGGACTTTGACACAAACTAGAAGAAGAGCAGGAAGGATGATTTAAATGAGATTTGTCAAAAAAATGATTTGCGCTTGGCAGACAATATAGAGTTCGACTTTGTAGGATGAGGGAAAACAATTCAGAGCTGCAGAGGAGCTGCTCTGAAGCTCTGAATTGTTCTTTGCACATTTTGTGTGGAAACATTGCCTTTTTTGACAAGCCAACATTTAGTGACCAGACCGGTTCAAACTCCTGCCCGACTGCATTACGCGATCAGTAGTGTGCCCTTGCAAACTCAGCCATCTGGCCAACTGAAAGTTCATCAACTTCCTAGTATACAATACCATAAATTCACCGTGATTGTCATTTCTTTGCTCCTGTCAGTTCGGGACGTTCCTATTCAATAACGAGTGGGTAATGACGGAGCACCTTGCGAAAGGACGATTAGTGCTTGGGATTTCTTCAACTCCG
>Ga0153946_1001037_pt1 | contig 12124 bp, 15 predicted proteins | sample TSNJ030MetaG_FD_104751 | JGI IMG/M metagenome (GOLD analysis project Ga0153946, IMG submission 104751) | Attine ant fungus gardens microbial communities from New Jersey, USA - TSNJ030 MetaG | ecosystem: Host-associated > Fungi > Mycelium > Unclassified | place: USA: New Jersey, Wharton State... | reverse complement strand
GTATTTTTTCCTTCCTCACTCCCATACCACTGCCATTACCTATAAAATAGTGTTTTGATACCGCACCTAATTTCTGGACCGAGGCTGCAAGTGAGTATTTTCAGAAAATTTGTGGAAATACATATTTTTAATATCAACAATTTTTAGGGATCGACACTGATCACGACGACATGAATCAAGATGACTTTCAACCCGACACTCCTCCCAGATCATCAGCTAGTGTATCCGATTTTGGTTCGCACCGTGATCAAGGTTTGAAGCGAGAATCTGAACAAGCATCTATTGAGAGTTGCGAAAATGTTTCATCTACTAAGAAGTCCCGTACCATCCCAAATGCTGATTATATCAATCTCGTAAGACCTCCTCAATCTCCTTAGGATAATCATGTTTGACAGGTCCAAAGTCGCCTCCTCACTTTATCCAACGATTGATCGAGAACAAAAAAATACCGTATAGTGGCCAGTGGGAGCTTGTTCGTTTGGTCTCCAAAGGCACGCTATCCTGGAATACGAGTACCGGTGGAAGGACAATTAAGTTCGAAGAAATTGACCTTCTTCGATCTTCACGTTCTTCCGAAAATCCTCACTCGGAATGTGTAAGAAGAATACACGACATATTTCTCAGCGGAGACAATGGAGGTAATGTCATCGCCCTCGGAAGTAATTCCCTCGACTTATCCTATCCTCTACCTCCTTGAGATGTTTCATTCACTAATAGGAGTAGTGACGAAAGAATTGCATCAGTAAGACGCTGTTCCCCAATTGAAGATAATTGCGTGTTCAATGCCGTTCAGGACCCCTGGAGAGAATTCATTAAAGAAGAAGAGTTTCATGCTGAAGATGTTAATCATGAGCGAGTCAACGAAAAAGGAGGAACGATTCACTTCACCGCAAGTCTCAAGCGAGTTTCGGTGGACCGGAAGAATCCATCTCTTGCCGACTATAAGATAGAGCTTAACCCAGCTGAACTCGGTCCAAGCTGCAGTTTCGCTCGTCGTTATGGCTCTAAGAGTTTTTTTCGCCTTAAGCTCGGCAAAGGATTAATCCAAGCAGACACTTTTACTCTACTTGACTTCCTTCGTAGACCGATCATCCTATGCAATTCGGTCTATCGAGCATTCCATGGCAAGGAGCAGACGGTGTTCTACTTTAAAACCAATGAACGCTGGGATGCCGCACGAGCTGTCATATTGCCAGACAGGACCCCTCTTGGACTAGGGCTCAGAGAGTTCCTGACTTGGCATAACCCAATGATTGAAAAGAACAATAAACAAGTAATTGATGTTTATAGATATACTGGACTCAGTTTGATCCCTTTTCTAGACGATGGCGAAGTGGGCAGCTCGTTTTGCTCTGGGGTTGTCGAGTTCTGTGCATGGAATCACATTGGACGAAGATCATATTGAAGTCATTGAAGACATCAGTCAGTCAGCTCTCTGAGTTTATTGATAAGCATTTGATTTAATAAAGTATGATTCAGAGAGTGAAACCGGCTCGGATATGACCGATGGTGCAGGCTTTATTACGCGCGATCTGCTGCAAAAGCTAACACGCAAGTTCGATTGGCCTACTCGACCGTCTGCCATCCAGGTTCGAGTACGAGGCTCCAAGGTACATGACATTTCGGCTAGGTTGGCCCCTCCACTGATCAAAAAATTTAGGGACTTCTTGTTGAACACCCCGATCTAGAGGGTGAAAAGATCTTACTCCGTCCCTCTCTAATCAAGATCTACTATCCTGGAAAGCTGGACCCAACCCAGCGCACCATTGACCTTCTGCGGGCTTCACATTCAAGGAGTCCTATTCAGATTTCCACCGATATTGTCATCAACATCAACGAAAATGGTGTTAGCTTCCAGATACTGAAAGAATTCCTGAAGAAAACTGTTGACGAGCTCGTAAACCCTCTTCTAGAGTACGACTCTGATGATCGTATCGGCTTACAGCAACTGTGGGTCGATTTTGAGCGTAGGGGCTCTGTCGTGAGATCACGACGTGCTCGGGAAGCGGTAGCGCTTGCGCGTGTTAGTGGTTATACTGAGCGTAATATCACAGAAGAGGTGCAAGATGAAGATGAAGATGCCCAGGCGTTCGAGGATGTGACTGAGCACTCCGTGGAATGGTGGCCGGACGAAGTCAGCGGTTGCCCATCTTCGCTTGAGGAGACCATCATATCTTTCCTTGACTCTGGGTTCCATCCGTCAAGCTGTGAAATACTCCGGGAGAAAATGTACGGAGTGGTGGAAAAAAGCATCAACCGTGTCATTGAAAACTGCCACATTGAGATACCACTGTCCGCAAGTGCTTGGATCATTCCCGGTGAGTCCAGTTGTGTATCTGAGTCAACCTCAAATAATGTACCACACCAGATCCTATGGGTATTTTAGAGCCAAATCAACTCTTCTTCAAGAGTTCACAGTCCAACCTAATCACTGTGAATGGTGCAGAATCGGATATCATTACGGGCGATGTTCTCATTACTAGGGAACCATGCCGCCTGCCAACTGATGTTCAAAAGGTGAGGTTTCCTTCCATCGCCCCCATCATTTACTCAAAGAAGACTCAGTGGCAAGCTACGGACGTGTCGCAGCTGCATTACCTTAGAGACGTCATTATTCTATCTGTAAAGGGTCCTCGACGAGCCGCTGATTGGCTAGCAGGCGGTGAGTCCCTTTTGGTTTCCTGCGACATCCGGATTATAATACCTGGATAGGTGACTACGATGGCGATAAGGCCAAGTTGATCTGGCAGCCAGAGCTTGTCAGAAACTTCGTGAATGCTGACCCTGAGTTTGCTGACCCCCCTGCCGACCTCGATACCTATTTTGAAACACGTAATGAACGGGTAACGGAGTTTCTCGAACGCGTTAACCAGCTATCTCAAGAAAATCAAGTTTATGAGATGCAAAAGTATCTTTTGGGTACGATGTCGGGCCAAGGGGTTGTTGGGCTTTACTCCAATTTCCATGAATACTCATCATGCATCAGAGATTATACAGATCCGAAGACCAAACTTCTCGCATACATGTGAGCCCAAGTACATCTCTTAAATTTGTTTCTAAGGACCGCGTTTAGTTTTACTACTGTTCTTGATGGTCGCAAAACTGGGAAGACTGTCCGAGAAGATGTTTTCAAACAGCACTACCAGGAATACGGGATGAAAAAACTTTATTGGAAGGAGGAGCTCAAGAGGAAATCTGCTGGAGACAGGTTTGCTGATCCAAGCAATGTCAAGCTGATGGACAGACAACGGGGAAGAAGACCATTTATAATGGAGAGCCTGGTGAAATACGGAAAGGTTCTACAAAGCGAAAAGAAAGCGAAATTAAAGCAATGGAAGGATAGTCATGTTCGTAAAGCCGATCCACAGCTACTCGAACCCCTACGAGAGGTTGAAGCCCTTATCAATCGACTCAAGAACAGCGGAAAGAAGGAATGTGTGGCTCTTTTAGAAGAAGATTACCAGCGGATCAAGACCCATGTAGAGGAGGTTTATCGCGAACACCAGGAGCAGTTCCGACAAACACGGCAGTCTGACTGTGTTAGTTTCACAAGCCTCCCCATCCAAAGGCGTCAAGACATCCTCCGCAAACTATCTCAGAAGTTTCACTCAGAACCATCTAAATTTAATATTATGACAAGGGTCATGTCTGACAGAATCAAGGCATCTTATGCCTACGCCTATGATTCGAGTAATGGTAAAGCAACGCGATTTCCGTGGAATGTTGCGTTTCGTGTTCTCTGTTCCATCAAGTGCGGGGATGAAGTTAAGCCAGTCCATAAAAAGTTCTACGATCATATGGTCATCAAACTCCCGAAACGACGGCAGAAGAACTACATTTAAGTGTACTTGTATCATGATCTTTCACTAATCCACCCCTCTTGGGTTTTTTTCACATATCCGCTCCTCCATCTGGGTTCCATCTTCTGTTTCTTTGTCTTGGCTTGCCCTTAAGTATCTCAAGTTCTTTGAATCTTTTTTATACCTATCGATTTTGAAGTCAGTATGTATTTGTAATTGTTGCAAGTAGACATTGTCATCCATACCCAGTCACATCTACCCTCCATCAAAACATGGAAATCAACATCGAGTGTCAACACCACAACAACTCTACCATATATTCCAATTTCCCATAGTATCCATTACCACAGACGAGTCGATGTAGTGTTATGGGATGATTTTGGACTACGTCTACATCTGCAACTTCCCTCCATTCAATGGTTCTGCTCCATCCTGCGCTGAATGTAATGGTGGTAATTCATTTGACATCATGGGTGCTGGCTTGTCATCATTATACAACAGTGGCAGTAGCAGCAAGGTTTCTTCTAGTGACCCTGAAGGATCCGCCCCTGGACTTACCCCGCTTTGGCTAAGAAATTATCATTAAGCGCGAGTCTGCATCGGGATTCAACTGAGTCAAAGAAGCAAAATTTGGAGAGCACATCATGTATTCTAGTTTGTGGAAGTCCTGTCAACGATAGTGTAGTGCATGCGCAGACAGATTTAGAGATGGTTATGCACATTCATCCATCCTCAATCAACATCAGCACAGTTGTCCATTTGGTTGCGGCTTCCATTAGCTAAATCAATGGCTATTGTACTGTATTACATACGGGCGCCTTCCTCCGTTACTGATCCCCCTGCTGCAGGTGTAGTAGTCCCTCTGGGAAGGGGTTATTTGTCCTCGCTGAAGCTGATTGAACAAGCAGGAGGGATTTACCATCCAAATACCGTTATAATTATCTAGGACCAGTGCCTCCTGCTGTTTCTCAAATGCCGCCTTATCACTGTCCGCACAACTTTGGCGAAAGGACAATCATTGAAATGCCGAGCAAAGTCACCCAAAAGTCCTACAAAAGGTGAACCAGTATGCTCACGTCTTCCGAGACAATTCTTCAGGTTCTTATGTCCATCTCTCACCCTGATTATGATTGTGATCAGTAATTCTTGGTGGACTGATGTTAATCAGTGAAGACTTCAATAATTACCTATTCTAGACTAATATTACCGTTAATCATTAGTGTACAATACAATGAGGATATCTGAAAAGTAAACTTTACAGGGTATGTATCGAATCAAGGGTAGATTGATAGTCACCTTTACCCCACTCCTTCCGAATACCCTAGGGGCATACCCTAGCCTTGGTGAGTCCTGCTCCGAGGTGTCTAAAACTTTCTTATCATCCATACCCTGCCAAAATCCATAGCTTAGGCCTTCTCCCAACTGCTGTGCATTATTCCAAAATCGACTGTAATATCTAGAAATCTTGAAACCTCTTTTGGTTCGTTTGCCCAAAACCCATTTCGCATGGAGATGATGAAAGAGATGAAAAGATCTATGAGTCATATGGTCACAGAAAACAGCACCACAAAAAAAGGGCCGCCATCTCAGGCCGAACCTATTCTTGGTTGGTTGTGAAAAGTTGTCGAAATATATTGCAAATATCGATATCTTCTTATCTCCGAGTGATTTGGGAGTGTGAACTCCCATTGAGATCGCTGTTGTTGTTCTTGGCGTACCCACAATGCTCAGGTTCGACGAGTTTGTTTGATCATGTACCTCTCTGTGGGGAAATTCAAATTCATTCCCCTTGCGCCGACTTACGAGGAATGAATCTTCTGGAGTGAGTTGGGGGTTTGGTTATGGTTATACTTAAAATTTTGCCGAAATGGAGAACTCCAATCTGCCCAGATGACAAATACATATCAGGCCATGTGATTACCATATGATAACCGCAGAGCCTCAGAGAAAATTGGAAAGTATCCATCGGGATGAGAAATTCATGACATGTGGTTAGACACTATTTTTAGGACAAGTCTTTGGCTGCAGATATGAGATATGTTTCAAGGGGAGATGGTGGCTGAGTACTGATAACGATGACCAAAAAGTGTCCGGGACCTCGGAGAGCTGAGCTAGGATCTAATTCTCTCGGGTAAGAAGTGGGTGCAGAAGACACTTGATTAGTGACTCCCGTAACAATGTGACGTGACCTCGTGAGCTCGCCGCCAGGCGTAGCAAGCGTACCTGCAACTGGACTCGATGATCAACTACATCCTTCTTGTATCACGGCAAGGTCGGGGCAGCTCTTGCATTGAGCATAATTGGGTCTCTGATATAAGATTCGTCCAGGCAAGGTTCGTCTCGCAAAATGGTTTACGACGATGGCACCAAAAGCCAAGGCGAAGATTGTAAAAGATGTTACGCAACTGGTACTCGCGCGCCGAACACGCATGTGCAATTTTCTAGAATACAAAGGTTGACATATATTTTCCCTTCCAACCTGAACCAGGAACTAAACTGTGGCAGACACCAAGGTCGTCTATCGCCGTTATGCTTCACTTTTCTTCGTTTGCGGAATCTCACAAGGCGATAATGAGTTGGTTACACTAGAGATCATTCATCGATATGTAGAGGTTCTAGACCGATATTTTGGAAACGTAAGTGACTGCCTGAGTGGAATCTGAAGTAAATTGATCCCGTCATAAAGGTCTGCGAACTTGATCTGTGAGCGGTTTAAGTGGCTGTTCGGAGCTTGGAGCCTTATTTCTTGCCATTGAGCAGGATATTCAACTTCCAAAAAGCATATGCTGTGAGTGGCACCTGGGCGCTCGGCTTTCTTGGCGTTGACGGATGATTTAGATTCTCGATGAATTGATCATTGCTGGCGAGGTGCAAGAGTCATCAAAGAAGTCGGTTCTACGTGTGGTACGTTGAACACCAGAAAGGGAATTAAAACATTCTTCTTATGCTACGGACCATAACCACTTCATGCAGGTCACACAGTCCGACAGTGTCGAGGAGCAGGAGAACTCGGATGAGACACTGGCAAGGCTTGGGTCACGAAGCGGTTAGACGTGTTTCTATGTTTATCTCATTTGGCTGTGGCAAGACGTATTCTTACGTTGATTTTAAAGGCCCCCTGTTTTGACTGGGCAGTGCCGGGGGGAAGGCTGGTTAGATAATGTATGAGAATTCATAATGCACTGGACTGAATGGCAACATATACCAATCAGGGAATGGAACCGCTCCGCCCTGAATGTCAGCTGCTACTTTCCCGCGGAAGACGGTTGCCATCCCTCTCGGGCAGACGGGCAGACGGCGTCGAATCGCATGAGACGGATTGCGAACGACCCTGGTCGGTTAAGAAATCAGCAGCGGATAATCTGCGGTGGTTATGTTGGCAACTGTCGGCCATATTGATTTGGATTTACGAACTCATTTCATGGCGTGGCGATGCACCGCTTATCGTCCAATCACCGGTCTGCGCAAACAAACCCAAGCAGCCCTGTTCGCCTCTTTTAAGTTCTGCGGTTTAAGTCTAATCCATTACTACTCTCCTGCGTTTTTCCTCTCCTACCGAGTTCCCTACCTATTTTCTTACCTACCTAATTAACTGTCATGGCCTACACCTACCGCAACGACCTCCTTGCCCCCTACCTCCAGCTCCCTCAGGGCGACAAGGTCCAGGCCGAATGTGCGTTTATTATGTTTATTATGTCTTGCACTCTCAGAGTCTCATCCCTTTTCCAGACGTCTGGGTTGATGGTAATGGCGGTCTCCGTTCCAAGACCACTGTGCGTCTAGTTCCTCTTCGTGCCTTACAGTCTTTTGATATTTTTGTATCAAGACCGTTAGCAAGAAGGTGACCGACATTGGCCAACTCCGCATATGGGACTTTGATGGTTCTTCCACCAACCAAGCCCCAGGTAGTGATTCTGATGTCTATCTCCGTCCTGCCGCTATCTTCAAGGACCCTTTCCGCGGTGGCGACAACATTCTTGTTCTAGCAGAGACCTATAACAACGATGGCACTCCTAACAGGACTAATCACCGCCATCACGCCAAGAAGGTTTTTGACGAAGCCAAGGATTCTGAGCCTTGGTTCGGTCTCGAACAAGAATACACTCTTTTCGACCACGATGATCAGCCCTACGGTTGGCCGAAGGGCGGTTTCCCTGCTCCTCAGGGCCCTTACTATTGTGGTGCTGGTGAGTTGGTGAAATGGCTTTTGCAGCGCTCATGGCTCTAATCTGCTACGTCAGGGACCGGCAAAGTTTTTGCGCGTGATCTCATTGAGGCCCACTATCGTGCCTGTCTCTATGCTGGCATCAACATCAGCGGTATCAACGCCGAAGTGATGCCATCTCAGTGGGAGTTCCAGGTTGGGCCCTGTGAGGGTATTTCCATGGGTGACCATCTCTGGATGGCTCGTTTCCTCCTGGTCCGTATTGCCGAGCAATGGGGCATCAAGGTCTCTTTCCACCCTAAACCCCTCAAAGGAGACTGGAACGGCGCTGGTTGCCACACCAACTATTCTACCAAAGCAATGCGTGAGGCTGGCGGCATGCAGTTCATTGAGGAAGCCATTGTGAAGCTCTCCAAGAAGCACGACGAGCACATCGCTGTTTATGGCGAAGACAATGATCTCCGTCTAACTGGTGGTCACGAGACGAATCACATTAGCAACTTCAGCTCCGGCGTTGCTAATCGTGGTGCCTCTATCCGTGTTCCACGTCATGTCGCAGCTCAAGGTTACGGCTATCTTGAAGATCGTCGCCCCGCATCCAATATTGGTAAGTGTGCTCTTGGCGTGACACTTCGAAACTAACTTCATTTTACTTCTTCAGATCCTTACCGTGTCACAAGTATCATCGTTGAAACGACCGTCTTGGACAAATAAGTATTTTGTATCATCACATAGTTCCATTCCAACCCGAATTTTGTATTACCCTCTTTAGTACGCTGGTTTTTTAACTGGTGGCAGATATCTAGATTAGTGTGATTGTAATTACTGGTCCTGGGATATTTCTTTATTATGATCGAAAAGATAGACGTAGAACATCGCAGCTGATTTTGATTTTGATTTCATTATCAGAGTATGCCAAGTCGAGTTATTTTCAGATTCATTTTCTCCACATGCCTGATTATGACTTGCGCTTCTCAACATGTGCGACTGATGATGCTGGGACGTATAAGCTCCTAGAATTGCCTCCTGACCTTGTGCAGTTGGTTGGTAAGGCAGAAGACAGTTCGAGGCCGTTGGTGTAAGTTGCCTCGTGTTTGTCATTACTTCACCTCGAAAGCCGGAACCTAGCTTGACAGTTAAAGGCCAACCAAACGAAGATGCTGTACTCTGTACTAACGACAAAACATATGCTCTACGTTCAGTGGCATTATCAAACTCAGTCCTGGTTGTTACCTCGTCTACATTCGATTCTTCAAGCGAGAGGGAAGCTGTGTTTATTCGCGACGAACTACACGAAATTTTGGAGATCACGCCAACTGTTCCAAAATTACACAAACTGAGTGACTTGTTACGAGGCAGAGAATATGATGAGTCGGACGAACCAGGTTCTGAATCAAAGGTCAGAGTTATTGTACTTGTGCTCGTGTCTGACGGATTTGACATGACAAGCAGGGTCCAGCTGCAGGTTATTATTCTTATCAAGATGTTCGAAACGAGATACAAGCTAGTGATACAGAACTGGATCATGGATTGAAGGAGAAGAGGGTCCTTGTCATTCGCGGTAAGCGGACTGCCCTTGCTTATTCCGAGTAAAAAAAAGGGCCCCACAATCTGATACTTTTTTGGGGGCGTGGTATCAGGGTTTCTACGACCGATCTCAAAGGATTATCTACAAAACCTTTTGGAAATAATATTGAATCTTCTAGTATCACTTGGTTTGCGTCATGACAATGTATCACTGGATGACATCGTATTCTCCCTTGCCGATGAACACGAAGTTCCGAGAACAGTTACATTGCAACTCTTGGCATGGTTCGGAGAACTGGACGAGTCAGGGGGTAAGTGGAAAATGAACACTGAAAGCATATTGAAAGAGGTTGGGATCGGGTTGTTGAGGCATCATCGTGTGTGTTGGTTTTACGTTCACTTTACATTTTCATTAATCTGGGTGGTTAGCATGATCCTATCGCAAAAGCAGCGTTCATGGCCAAGTGGAAAAATACTGTTGGAGATACATTCGCGGCTTCAGCTGACCTTGACCTCCTATCTGTATGCCATTTGTCTTTCACAAATCTCACTTACATTCATTCTCATTACCTACAGGGGAGTTATTTGGTCTCGGTTCTTGATAATACCGATCATTTGACGTATTTCCCCTCCTCGGAGTTGCCCGTGGATCCGGCGCAACGCTTCGCCGACCTATTCTTGACTAGATCACGCTGGAGAAGGGACGACATTGCACCCTTCCTCCAGGAAATTGCCATTAACTCCAAGGAGCGAGATAAATTACTGCTTAAATACTGCCGTACTATTTCGGACACCCAGGGGGCCTGGTATACTTCACGCACCCAATATGGTAGCTGAGGATTTTACAATGATGTAGATCAAATGATATGAATTAAGTAATGTCCTATAGTTGGTGGTGTATTTATCCTCTTCCCCGGATTTTCGCAAGCCGTCCTAGGTCAGGTTTGTACTCCTCGTCACTGGAGTCTCCTCGATTGTTCCGCTTCCGTTTTCTAGTGGATTTGACTGGTTGGATGTCCAGATGTACAGGTGAAGTCGGATTTACTTGAAGACTGTCGATGATCGCCCACATTGCCTTCCCGACCTTGGTGTTCATACGGATATCGATGAACTGTTCTCGAATACTTTTTCGGAGATGATATATTGCCTTCGCCCGCGCTTCCTGAGGATAATTTCGGAGTTGGTATAACAATACAGCTTCACAAGTCAGCTGGAGATTTGAGGATGGACAAATGAGTGTCTTACCAATGAAAACAAATTCTACAGGTGCGATGCGTTTGTTGATGAGCCGGAAACCCTCATTTAATGAACGGTCAGTGGCCATGTTCCAGAAATCGGTCAGAACATCTTCAATCTCCTTTTTAAATGACTCAGTAGGAGGGCTTCCCTGTGACATCCATGTCTCGAGTTTGTGCGTCGTTGGAAGATCTTCGACTGGTAACCTGTCACAGCAGAAGATAAAATGGGCCAAATTCTGGTAATCACGACCTCGTTTGGTATCCCATTCAAGGACATGTGATAGACCGTTCTCCACCGTGATATGTCGGCTTTCGAGTTCTGATAGCCATCTGATGAAGACAGTCAATTGCGGAACTCAATCATAGAAATATATAGAGCTTACTCTGCATATGGTGATGAAATAGCTTGAAGTTTCTCTGCGGGCGCTGTGAGATGGCCTCTGTCCTTGATAGACAGTTGAAACGAACCTGCGGCAGTGAGTGTCATGCCTAATTGTACCCTTTGAAAAATTTCTCGCTCTTGCGCCGGGTCAATGTCATGATATTCCACTGAGTATGAATGAGTCTAGAGACAAATAACGTGTACAAAATGCTTACCACATGTAATGGATTTCTCTGCAAACTCTCTCTTATATTTCTCTGGAATCCCATTTCGCGATGACCGTGATGTTTCTGAGATGGTATACCAAAATAATCGTTTCGTAGCTGTGTCCTTATCTAAATGCAGGATGTAACCTTGAGGGGTCAGGAGATGAACAAAGAAGTGGACAAACGTGGTATCTGCGCGTTTGTCATTACAGATGAAAGGACAAACAAAACCGAGGTAAGTCCATACCTGTCCGTCGAAGAATTTTTGAATGGAAGTTAACCGCTGGATAATGATTCAACACAAGTCATTGGCGGACTGTTTTAGTGTACCTGTTTTCCATCTACGCATATGCGGACGGGTACCCCGTCTTCATCCTTCGTGACAGCGAAGACAACAGGGGGAACATAGAAATTGCGAAACAATGAGTCTATGAGTCCAACTTGTTTGGAGTCAGGCCACACGACATCTATCACACAGTAATAAATCCGTAAACTGCATGCGTTCAAATAAGAGAACCCAAGCACACCTCTCTGATAGGATGGATTGAGATCAATATGTCCCTCGTGAATCATTTCTGCCTTGTGGCGTCAAATCACTGAATTTGAAGACGCTGTGATTATCACTACATACCATGAAGCTGCCTTGTCGTCAAAAGGACTGCTGAAGCGCGCTTGAGGGGCTGTCGAATTTTGAAGACGCTAGGGTCATCCTCATCCGACTGAAAATCATCTTCAAGCTCATCCAATTCCGCTTCGGCGTTACTTCTGGGAGGAGATAGGGAAGGCCGTCTATTCATTCCTTTGTG
>Ga0153946_1001035_pt1 | contig 12127 bp, 16 predicted proteins | sample TSNJ030MetaG_FD_104751 | JGI IMG/M metagenome (GOLD analysis project Ga0153946, IMG submission 104751) | Attine ant fungus gardens microbial communities from New Jersey, USA - TSNJ030 MetaG | ecosystem: Host-associated > Fungi > Mycelium > Unclassified | place: USA: New Jersey, Wharton State... | reverse complement strand
CGGATATTTCTTTCCGGGAACCCGCTTTGACGTATGCTTGTAAAGGTAATAATTCTGCCCCACTTTTTTTACTGTGGTGCCTCTGGTTTTCTGTGCCTGAACCCAGTCAGGATAGATTTTTGCACTCATAGCTTCTCCTTTCGTATGAATATAATATATTTCTTCCATAAAGTATATTATACTCTATAAACGAAGAAAAATCCAGAGAATTGAGACATTTGTATAGTACTCAAATCTCTGGATAAATATGGACTTTACACAGTTAAATTATTTTTTCAAGAAACAACCCTGACTTGTTAAGTCATCTAAAATATTCATCCCCTGATTCAACAATAATATCTTATCGTGATTCCAAATTCTGCTGACATTTTGCTGACGCAAAAACTGGGAAGCCGCTTATTTAGCGGCTTCCCAGCGTTTTCAGGTCACTCAAACTCGGCCTGTCCATCCGTGCCATTAAACACATTTGTTTAGTTTTATTGCATTTTTAGGCCGTTTTCTACTTCTATTGCATAGGTTATTCTGACTTACTGATTTTTTGTTGCCAAATTGTTGCCATTAGCATACATGAAATATATAACATCTATCACAAAGGAATTTTTACTCTATATCGTCATTATGTACCAACCATTATACACATTATCAAAAAAAGTTGCTGGATTTCGTTTTCGTGCAAAAGTCTCATAAGTAACATAAACATCAATCCCTTTAGAACCAGATGTATTAAGTATAATACAGTTGGCTTGATTATTTGTAATATGATCTAATCCTCTGTTGTTCCAAGACGCATAATCCAAATATTCACTCTTCGCATTCCCAAATAATGTTAGTTTGGGATTTAAAACATCTAAATAATCATCATTTCCTCCTGTTTTTCGCCCATGATGCGGAGCAAATAAAATATCAATATCTTCAACATCTTCTTTGTGATTTTCCAATATATAATCCCACGACTTTTCAGCAGAATCGCCTGCAAAAATCACTTTCTTGTTATCACCTGTTCGATACAATATTACATAAGAGCAGTCATTATAATCTTCTGTACTGTTTGCTTCATTCACTAACTCGAGAGTTGGTGCCAGAATATACAATCCATCTGCACCAGATTTCCCATCTTCCGTTTTGTTATAATACTGACCAGTACTACCCGCAAATAAATGTAACACTTTAGGGGATTTACTTGAGCTTCTAATTTCTTGATAGAAATCCCAATCCTCTTTATTGTATTTTCCCCAATTACTGTTTTCATCCATAACTTTTGTGTTTTCAGTATCCCAAAAATTCAAGACTTCAAACTCATCAAATAACGCTTTAATACCATCCAAATGATCCATGTCTGGATGTGTCAGAATAAATCTAAATACAGTATCCAACCCTAATTCCTTTAAATATTCTATTGGATTTACTGGATGGTTTTTCTGATTATGGTTTCCTGATGCAGAGGCTTTCTCAAATAAAACCTCAACCTCTTTAGCATTTGAAATATCAATTATCGTATTATGCCCTGTTGGATGTTTAATCCAAGTACAATCACCTTCACTAACATTTAAAAAATGAACTATCCCCATATTATCCCCTTTACATTAGTTGTTTTTTTTAGAACTATATTTTTCAACTCTACTTCTAATATAATCTGTCTGCTTTTTATAGCTACCTACAAAAAGCGCAATAATTAAAATACTCATTCCTATAAATACCAAATTGTTTCCTATTTGACCACATCGCTCTACTAAATCACATAGCAACCAATCATATATTTTTACAGCTATAGCTATAACAAAAACTGTAATAATCGTACGATAGGCATTATTGGTTTCATTGAGTGTTTTTATAAAAGGCTGTTTCTCTGACGCATCTATGTATTGTTCATATGGTGCAAACTTTAAAAATGGTTCTTTACTGTTTAATTTTCTATTCTTAATTTTTATTGATTTTAAAATTTTTTCTATGAATATTGAACTAATGCGGCTTATAATCATTCCTATAAAATAATATATAAACAGCATTTCCCAAATTTCTTCGCCTGCTATTGAAAATCTTGTTGTTTTTTCAACTATATAGCAGAAAATAACACCAGGAAAAAAATTATTAAATATATTATAAGATGAAATTTTTTCTACTATACTCTTTGTTATATCCTCCATAATTATCCTTCCTATTTTTAATAAACCATTAGCGCCCAAAATAAAAGAGTCCCAATGTAATTTAGCTGTCTCCCATGTTATGTTTTTTTGAATCACTAAATAACTGTTAATATGACTAAAAATTACTTGTCTTAAAAATTAATCCTGATAACATCATCCATTTTAATTTTTAATTAATTTATTTAGTTTATCAGAATCAAAGTGTGGGATAGCATCCAATGTTCCGTCAAAAAAAGCAGCATACACTTTTTTATCTGCCCTCAACTGATATTTTTCTAAGGGATTAATAACCGTAGCGCCAGAAGGACTTTTGATGACAAAACAAATTTCATCATTTCTCAGCATTTCTGCTGCTAATAATCTCGATTCATGGCTGGTAATAATTAACTGTGTATTCCTATATTCTGCCCTTTTTAGAAACAACTCAATAATCTTCACTGTCATGGCCGGATGCAAACATCTGTCAATTTCATCTATAACAAAAATCTGGTCATCTGAGACTTTAAAAAGTATCTCTATCAAATCTAACAATCTCGCCGTACCATCAGACTCTTCATTTAACTTAAAATATACTGATTTATTTTCATGACAAAATTCTATAGTCCTTATTGAAACAACATCATCCTTATTAATCTCAAAAGTATAGAATTCTTTATAAGATCTTACTACAATAGACGGATTATGGTTAGACTTTTCCGTCTTTGCCCGGGCATTAGATTTTTCAAGATCAGCAATTATTTTGTCGTAAATATCTTCAGGAATCTTACTTTTTACTAATTCCATAGGAAGTTCTACAATCTTCAAATCACTAATACCAGTTCCGAGAGCATTTAAGATTTCTGCAATCTCTTCAAGATTTGAATCTGTAAAATACGGATACCCCGTAAGCATACTTGTTGGAAAACTAATGTTTAATTTTCTTGCAAACCATCGATATACTGACCTTAACGATTGTAATTCTGGAAAATCCGTATACATTTTGGCTTTGTTTTTATTAATAATTGTCAAGAAAAGAACCTCACGGTCACCAGCAATATCTTCTCCATAGTTCAACAACTTTGAAATAGCATTCTTGTCCCTAAAGAAGTCCCCCACTTCAAATCGCTCTTCACTGGTGCTACGATCAAATAATATTTTCTTCACTCCTGAAGAAGTTATTTCATATAACCATTCCTTCTGAATATTTCCGGTATTTAGTACTATAGCAAATCCATAACAAAATTTTTTGTTCTCACAGAGAATCTCAATTTCAAATACAGACGGAAATTCCTTGTTCTCCTCTTTTTGTCTAAAATATTTATTAGAAAATCCTTTCGGAAATCCATCAGTCACCATATCTTGTATAAACTCACATGCTTCAATCAAATTAGATTTTCCGGACGCATTTGCACCCAATATAACCTTACATTTTGTAAGTTTTGTATTTCTGTCATTATATATTCTCTCAGAATGTTTTCGAGCTTTCCCCGCCTCCATTGAGAATTCTTCTCGCTCGTTAAGCGAAAGAAAATTGGATACAGTATATTTAATCAGCATAATATTCTCTCCTATAATTAATTCAATTCTTATTCTAGCGGATAAAAACGAATTTGTCAATTTATAAATATGATTTTCCTTAACTAAATTTGAATTTAATTATTCATAAAACGATTTTTTCGTTAAATATCATTTTTTCTTATTGCTTAACTATAATTTATGTGATATATTTATAATAACACTTAGCACTGGCGCCCATTGAATGCTAAGAACTCTTTTCTCGCAAAGGCCACGCAGAAATTTAAGAAACAACCCGTAAACCAACATATAATAAAGGAGAATAATTTTTTGAAAGAGATTTTAATGTTAAGTTCTAAGTATTATGAAAGCCCTGAGGATTCAAATTATGGCGATTGTATCCTCATCAACACCGGAACCGAGCTATATATATATGACTGTGGATCCATTCGTCATGCAGAAGAGACTATAAAGTACATGAACAACAATGGCTTTTCTAAAGCTAACCTAATTTTATCACATAATGACTCCGATCATTTTGCCGGTATTCATACTCTCATTGATAATGATAAAATATCATCCATACGTACTGTACTACTGCTTAAATATGTAGATGATATACTTGATCATATTGATGATGGGCGTAAAACTCGGGAATCAGTAAAAAGGGATATACTTGAAAAGTACAACAATATTGCTACACTATCTGGATGTAACTTGGAAGATATATATGAATGTAGTGATACTTTGACTGATGAGATTCAAATTGTAGGTCCAGATTATGACTACATGATTGATACTGTTTCTAAACGTCTTGATGGTCGTGAAGGAAATACTGTAGATAGAGAAACGGCAGTCAATGCAACTAGTGTCCAAGTCTCTGTTAAAATGAATAATCATACATTACTATTATGTGGTGATTGTTCCTACCCTGCAATAGAGGATAAGGTGCGTGACTACGATGTAGTACAGTTACCCCATCACGGCAAGGCCAAACAAGCTAATTGCATTTTTGATAAAAAGAGTGATCAAATTAATGACATTTATATTGTTTCTGATAATACGGGTGGTTCTAATGGTGGTTCGGATGATCTGGACACAACTGGACATCGGGTACATAACACAAAAGATTCCGGTCAAATCACTATAAACAATCAATTTTTTATTTCTCACTCACCAAGAACAGGGAGGACTTTGGGTATATAATGCGTTATCTCATATCACAAAAAATGTCAAATGAATTTATGAGCCGTAAGCAATATCTTTGGGAGGCAATCCCTCTATGGACAAAACTTATGCATAGTAACAATGGATTCATATGCCTTGAGGGCATCCCCTCCAATGTAGTCGATGTATTTTTTATAGTAGGTCATAACTTCCTAATAGAACATTATTTGAACTTATATCTTTCAGCTATTACCGAAAAAACGATTGTTGCCATCACATGTGATGGCAATATCAACTTTGCATCATTTAAAACACCTGGGAAAGCATTATATATTCCACACCAGAATGCTCAAAACTATGCAGATCTTTTAGATGGTTCAGAATATGGTTTCAATTTTGATTTGACAGAATCAGAAATCATGTTTTACAACAACCGTAAATCAAAAGATGTAAAAAAACGCATTGATCTGGCATTCACAAAGTTACATTAATCAAGGAAGGAATTATTCATGCTAAAAGAAATTTTCGGAACCTATAATATTCGTTCTCGTATCAGCGTAGGCCTAATTTTCCACACCAATATTAATACATGTATACATATTAATTCCTGAGGTTCGTACATTATCAAGTACTTTTATTATTTCGTTAATAACATATGCAATGTCAAGCCTTATCATTGTCTTTTCAAGAATGCATAGTAGTAGGGCACTATACTCTGTTTATTCGTTTGGATATTCATTGTAAATCCTAGACTGGTTAGAAGTTGTGGAAGAAATACGCTCGTGCTCTCCTTTCTGCCTGTGATTCGCCTCATCTAAATAAATAGTAAACTAGCGGGATGCACATACGCTCCCACTAGTTCTATATTTCTAATCACCAATTAGATGTTTTTCCTTAATCAATTCATCTTAGTTCTTCCTAAAAACTGTATAGCAAGAACTACACCACACTGCATACCTATTTCCATATAAACTTCCTCAATTGTAGTCGCATAGCCATAAACTTCACTCATCACATCTTCGCATTCTTTTACATCAGGAAATCCCGTTTCTATTCGTTTAATAGCTTTATCATGCGAAACTGCTATTCTTTCTTCATAAGATTTATCGCTGACTTTAAGACATTCAGTCCCATGCAGCAAAAATTCCCGTATATGTTGAAGATTTACCCTATTAAAGATTTCAGAAGTATAATTCATACCAACACCCCTAAAGTCTTTAACAGCCAAACACAATCTCGTAATCCTTTACGATACACATATTGCTCCTCTTGACCGTCTACATACAAAATAAGTTCAAAACATTCTGTAGCAAATTCTTTCTCATCTTTTGCAAACATCGTTTCACAATCACGATCCATTATTTCCAGTTTTTCCTTGAGTAGACTATACTGCTCTGTCGACTTAAACTCTCCGACTGCACGAGTTAACAATTCATCAATGAAAAGGTCAAACTCTTTATTTAGATTCATAATCACATCATCCATCCTTTCTTTTTTATTCAACAATGCCTTGAAAGGATTTTCAGCACATGATATAATATTTACGCTGCATTTGCTTTCAGGCATGTGTCGGCGGGGAAGTGGTGTAGTACGTTTGCCAACAAGCGCACCGCTTCCTTTTATTTTTTATTGAGGGCTTTAATACCGTCACGTAATCCTTGTGGACGTGATACCCCTGCTTTGCTGCAATACTTATCTAGCATTTGTAATTCTTCGCTTGTAAGCCGAACATCAACACGAACGCTTTTGGGATTTTCGGTAACTGGTCGCCCTCTCTTTTTGCCGGGCATGTTCACCTCCTTCTTTGCCAACATCTAAATTATAATTTATTACCGCCAATAAATCAAGCATTATTTTACCGCCATTAATTCCATTGAGCCTTACCTACTTACTCCCCGTGACCGACTAGAACGCTTATTTGCCTTATCTAGCTGCTCTACCTCTTTGACCTGTCTGATAATCATCTGAACCTGTTCTCTTCCCATATAACGCTCAATCCGCTCTAAATCAGTACCTTTTTCCTGCAATTTATTAATAATATTTTTCTGCATCATAACTTTATCCGTCAGCCGGTTAATCTGCGTCTCCTGCTGCATTGCTCTATCAGTTAGCCGATTCATCTCCTGCATGAGATTGACGCACTTTATTATCAGATTCTTAATCACCTGTTTCAACTTCTGAACAAGTGGCAATGCCTTTTTCTCTCGATAACTATTTGCATTCATAAAAATTCCCGGTTCTGGTAGCTGCCATTTATCATCTTCATCATAAGCATGGATGTTCTGCTCTATGACAGCCTTAGAATCAGCCATCTTTTCAATTTCCCGCTGCAACTTATCCTGCTGCCGTTTTAATTCTTGATTATCGGATAACAGCTTATCTTTATCATCCGACAAGGTATCAGTCTGTTCTTTAAGCAGATCACTTGTAAGTGCCAATTCTGCAACTTCTTTTTGCCGCTCCTGCTTCTCAAAGTCCAGAACCGAAAGATGCTTATTATGCGTACCTAACTGCTTCCACTGCACACCATACCGTTCCATAACCTTTGATAATGCCCGCTTCTCCGACTCTATCCATTGATTCCATTCCGTTGCCCCTCTGGTGCCGCCTTTGAATCCCTGCTCCTTCAACGCTCCTTTAAGAGACACTCTGGTATCAAGTCCACGCTTGCTATTTCGGATAAAGGGGACAAAGTCAATGTGCAAATGGGGAGTTTCTTCATCCATATGCAAATGCGCCGAAAACACACGCAGATTCGGATTCCTATCTTGAAATCGTTCAATAAATTCAGTTAAGATTTCCTTTGCCAGTTTCCCATCGTCACTCCGGGCATTCATATCATCTTTATTCCCTATCTGAAAAATCACTTCGTGAAATAACTTTTCTTGCTTTCCACGGCGTATCTTCTCATAGTAATTTTCAATCTTCCGATCATTCCTGTCCTGCTTTTCATTATAACGCTCTAAAGCTTCATCGAAAATTTGATGGTAGACTTCTTTTATATCTGTATGATAGAATTGCACATTGTCTTTACTCCGTTCTTCATCTACATTTTTAGCACTAAAGGTTCGGGTATTGTGATTCACCGAACCCTTCCCCATCATTCCGCTAATCGTTCTTTCCAGTTGACATTCCTCCTTATTTCTTCTGCACCGGACACGGTGCAAGTTTTGTTACTTTTTCCAAAAGTAACGCAAAAGCACTTTTGACACTACGTATCAAAAGCGCCCTTGCGCCCTGCCGGGGGCTATGGCTGTGACAGCAGTTTCGGCTATTTTGCTGTCACCTTGCGAATAGCGGAAACTACGTTCTTCACGGTACTTTCTTCCCATCCTGCCAACCACACCAATGTCTGCATTTCAGCCCGGCTCAATTCCACGTCTCCGAAAATCTCATTGAGTATCTCAATCCTCCGGGCCTCACTTTCGTAAAAATATTCGTTCACATTCCGGCTTCCCCATTCTGGTTGTATAATCATCAAATTCCTCCATTCTTCCTTGTATGATATTCACAGGAGCGTGACACGCCCCTGTCTATTGCCGTCAACGAGAAACATTCCATCGGAAGCTGTCTGGTACACCTTTCCTATCCAGATACTCTTTTCGGGCAGTTTCCCGTTCTTCTGCTGTCGGTGCGGTTTTATATCTTGCATAAAGTTCATGGCGCACCATTGAATCTAACTTCTGCTCTAGCCCTTTATATATTTCATCTGCATAGTCACCATCTGACATCAGGTGATACCGCAAAAGTGCTGCAAACAGTTCATAGGGTATTTGTACATTCTTCATTCAATCCATCCTCTCCGTGACGGTGGTGTCGATAGTGACGATATTTTTACTACCGGGACTACGCCCGAATATACCGTCACAACCGTCACATATCGTCACGCTTATTTGTCTATTCGCTCCAGAATCGCCAATCGTCCGCTATGGGTGCGCTTGCTTTCATAACGGATATTGTAATCGTTATAAAGCTGTTCTACACTGACATTCAGCCGCCTTGTCAATGCATTCGCCGGCATATCCAGTTGCGGTAGTTTTTCAAGTAATTCAGAGGGGCTTCCGCTCCACTTTGGCATATCTGCCGTAAGCAATTCTGCTACTGCTTCCAGCATTGGGTCTGGCGGCATTTTCCAGAGTTCTTTTTCTGCCTTCGTTAACTTCCAGATACACCGCTCCTGGTCAAAATCAACGGTCAGCTCCTGATCCTGTTGGTCACGCCCCACAATGTTCATAATCGCTGTATTGTCAGTACGCTTTTTCTTCTGCATAATGAATGCACCATCAGCCGCACCCAGCAGACCATTCGTGCCGGAAATCATATCAAAGCTGTCCTCAGATTCCAATTTACGGGTATGATGAACCACTAACAGACAAATGCCATACTTATCACTAAATGCTTTCAGCTTTGTTACAATTTCATAGTCATTAGAGTAACTGAATCTGTCTCCACCTGCTGCCCGTATCTTTTGGAGTGTATCAATAATAATCAATCTTACGTCTGGGTGCGCTTGCATAAACCCCTCTAACTGATGTACTAACCCCTCATTCAGTGTCTCTGCCTGTGTTGCAAAATGCAGCTTATCGCTGCCCTCCACGCCGAACATCCGAGAAAGTCGTTTCTGAAGCCTTTCCTTAGTATCTTCCAACGCCAGATAAAGCGCTGTACTCTGGTGAACCGGGTAATCCCATAATGGCAGTCCCAGTGCCACATGATAGGCGAGTTGTGCCATAAAGAACGACTTTCCCACCTTTGGCGCACCGACAAAGAGGTAAGTGCCGCCATACAAAAATCCATCGACAATAGGTGTCCTCGGTGGATAAACCGTATCATATAGTTCTATCATAGATATGGTATCAAGCTTACTCTGCCCGGATTTCTCCGGGCTTTTTGTGGCTTGTACATTGATTTGTGTCTGCGAATTTGTTATAATCTCACTAGTATTTTTATTATTCGGCTGTTCCCCATCTGCGCCAACAGATGATACCGGAGCAGTCGTTTTTTTATTCGCCATCATTCATCTCCTTTCAGTCCATCCAAAGTGATTGCTATAACCTGTAAGGTATAGAGCAATTCGTCATTATCGCCGCTGCATACTTCCAAGCGTTTTAGTTCCTCATAGATATCTGCCATCTGATTTTTCAAAGCCTTATACACTCTGGGATTTCCTTGTACTACCACATCCCGGCATAACAGCCGCCGGATAATATAATCCTGCTTTGTAAGACCGGATAGTGCCACTAAATTATTCAACAGCTTCGCTTCCTCGTCAGATGCACGAAATGCCACCGTATGGCTTCGCCATCTCCCTTTATAATCAAGCACCCTTTCCATCTGTATCCTCCTTTATCATTCGTTCCATCTCCAATTTTTCTGCCATCTCTGTCTGCACCGTGGGAAACAGGTGAGCATAACGATAAGTGATTTTCTCTGCTTCATGTCCGACCCGGCTGCCTATCGCCAACACCGAAAAGCCCATGTTAATCAGCAGCGATACATGGCTATGCCGGATATCGTGAACCCTTATCCGCTTTACTCCTGCCTGTTTTGCCCCTCTGTCCATCTCGTGGATAAGATAAGACTTTGTGACTGTAAACAATCGTTCTGTTGGCTTGATGTTGTAAAGCAAATGGATATACTCCTGTATTTCCTCACAAAGAAATGGCGGCATCTTGACTATCCGGTTACTCTTTGCCGTTTTAGGACTTGTAATGATATCCCTACCTTTTGAGCGATGGAACGTCTTGTTAATTGTCACCGTCTGCGTCTCAAAGTCGAAATCAGCAGGGGTAAGGGCTAATAGCTCACCAGAGCGAATCCCGCACCAGTAAAGCATTTCAAAAGCATAATAGGAACGTGGCTTATCCATCATGGCTTCGGCGAACTTTAAATACTCGTCTTTCGTCCAGAAATCCATTTCCTTTAGGATTTCCGTCCCTATTGTTCCGGCTCGGCGTGCAGGATTATAGGGTAAATTATAAAAGTTCACAGCATGATTGAAAATCGCCGTAAGCTGTGCGTGTATCGTTTTCAGATAATCGGCTGAATACGACTTTCCCTTTTTATCCCGGTACGCCATTAATTCGTTCTGCCAAGCAATCACATCCTTTGCTTCTATTTCTGCTATCTTCCGGTTTCCGAAATACGGCAAAATCTTTGTCCGTATTACGTGACCTTTAGATTCCCAAGTGCTTTCTTTCACCCGTTGCTTCTTATCGGCTTCATAGACCTCAAAGAAGCTGCCAAATGTCATATCCAACTTTGCACCCTGCTTTAGCATTGCTTCATGTTCCCATGCTTGGGCTTCCCGTTTTGTAGCAAATCCTCGTTTCTGTGTCTGTTTTCGCTCTCCTTTCCAATTGGTAAAGCGATATAATACCCGCCATGTTCCTGTGTCATTATCTTTGTAAACTGCCATTTTTTCTGTCCTCCTTCTTATTCGCTATAACATACTTTCTTGTGAAAAAACATCGTATTCACACGTCCCATTACCGTTAAATAGCCTTGTTTCTGCAATTCTACATTTAATTCCCGTACAATCTGATAGGCTTTGGATTTTGATACTCGTAATTCCGCAGCTACCTCATCTACCGTCATAAATGATTTTTCTGTCATATAGGCATCCCCTCCTTTCTCACTCTTTTTTGCCGCTCTCCCCTCACAGTTCCGGCAGGCAACCTTGCGTGGCGCTGTGCCGTATTCCTTTTCTTGACAGGCTCACTCATAGAGGTCATAGCCTGTTTCCCCGAAATCGTGACTGATTAGACGGTCATTCTCTTTAACTTAACTCTTTTTATTTAAGTCTATATGTATAATACTAAATAAATTCCGTTAAGTCAAGTGGTTTGCAAGAAAATATTAACTTTTTTTATTTAAGTTATTCTTGCTATTTCTATTTACACATGCTATACTAGGTTCAACAAATTTGTTTAACTGTTTAGTCATGCGCAGATGATAATAACTGGACATGAGTGCTTGCACACAATGAACAGGTTTTTATTAGCTGCATACGGCGTTCAGCCGCAGTGAGATTAAGCGCAGCGGAGTCAAACTGGCATAACGGACTAAATCAACAAAGTATAAACGGAGGTTTTATTATGGCAATTGGCAAGCGTATCAAGTTCTTTCGTACCAGAAAAGGGTTAAAGCAAAAACAACTGGGTGAAATGCTCGGTTTTCTTGGAAAGACCTCTGATGTTCGTATGGCACAATATGAAGCGGAAGCCAGAGTACCGAAAAGCGACCTTGTAAAGGAAATGGCACATATCTTTGATGTCAGTCCTCATGCTCTCACTGTCCCGGATATTGACACATATACCGGT
>Ga0153946_1001032_pt1 | contig 12154 bp, 10 predicted proteins | sample TSNJ030MetaG_FD_104751 | JGI IMG/M metagenome (GOLD analysis project Ga0153946, IMG submission 104751) | Attine ant fungus gardens microbial communities from New Jersey, USA - TSNJ030 MetaG | ecosystem: Host-associated > Fungi > Mycelium > Unclassified | place: USA: New Jersey, Wharton State... | reverse complement strand
TTACCCGGGAAGAACTACAGGGGATGCTGATGGAAAATGCCGATGAACCTTATGCAGAAGAGATTTCCCAAGCGGTAATCACGGAGATTGAGCGGGGGAATGCAATTGAGACGACCTCAAGACTGCGTCAGGTGATTGAAGAGGCACTGGTATTTATTCCGGAGCAGGTGCGCAATGAAGCGGTGAAAAAATCCTGCCAGCGGAGTTTTCAGGCACTGCGGATCGATGTGAACAGTGAATTTGAAGTGTTGTATCAGTTTCTGGATAAGCTTCCGGATGTTATGGCAAGCGGCGGACGCATTGCGATTCTGACCTTTCATTCGGGTGAGGACCGGCTGGTTAAAAAATCGTTTAAGCACCTAAAGCGTACGGGTGTTTACAGTAAAATTGCAGAAAACGTGATCCGGCCGTCGGCAGAAGAGTGCAATCGCAACAGCCGGGCTCGTTCAACTAAGATGAGATGGGCAGTAAAAGCCTAATGTGGCAGCTTAAATTCAGGCTTTTATTGGCAACGGAATTCATCCGTGCAATGCAGCTAATCCCGGAACTGTCTTGAAGAGCGGACGTATCGTTTGCTTAATCTTAAAAAGTGTATAATGGCGACCGACTGAAAATTATCTACTATAGATAATTTTTTTTGTTTTTTTATCTGAAAATTCCGAAGAAAGATGTTAAATTCTTCACTATAATAGATATCAAGTATTAAGGATCAACGATTACAAGAAAAAGAAAAGTGAGGTGAACATGGCGCAAAAACAAAGTGGTCGGGATCGAAAAATGTTGCATATTAACTGGAATATGGACAAAGGAGTGGAGTTATGGATGAGAAGAAGAAAAGAAAATTGCCGTCGCTGACAGTACAGATACTTATTGCAACAATAGGAGGGATCGTATTTGGTTCTCTGGCAGGAGAATGGGCGACGGAACTGGCATTTATCGGGAATATATTTATCCGTCTGATTCAAATGTCGGTAGTATTGCTGGTAATGACTGCCGTTGCTGCTGCGATTGGTGATATCAATGGAAAAGGTGCCGGGAAAATGGGATTCCATACCTTTAAATGGATTATTTTATTCACTCTGATATCAGCGGGAATCGGAATGATATTGGGATTACTTGTAAAGCCGGGGGTAGGTATTACTATAGCCAATACGGCTGAAATTACAGAATCAGTAGATTCAGTTTCTATTCAGGATACATTATTGGGATTTGTTCCGACCAATATTTTTGAGGCCATGAGTACGGCGTCGATGGTGCCGTGTATTTTATTTTCTGTCCTGTTCGGGGCGGCGGCCGGAGCGTATACCAGAAGCAGCAATAATAGAGTGGTTATGGATTGGATTGTCGGTTTAAATAGTGTCGTAATGAACATGATTAAGATTGTTATGAAGATTGCTCCGATCGGGATCTTTTTCTTATTGGCGAATGCAGCCGGAGGAACCGGATTCAAAGTTATCATACCGATGATCAAGTTCCTTGGCTGTCTGCTGGTGGGTGATGTTATTCAATTTTTGCTGTATGGACCGTTTACGGCCGCTCTTTGTGGAGTGAGTCCGCTTAAAATGCCGAAGAAATTCACGAAAATGTCAATGATGGCATTGACAACAACCTCATCGGCGATCTGCCTCCCGACTAAAATGGAAGATGCGGTGACCAAGTTTGGAGTCAGCAGAAAGGTTGCTGACTTTACCGGTCCGATTACGATGTCGATGAACAGCTGTGGTGCAGTTCAATGTTATGTTCTGGCAATCCTTTTCATGAGTCAGTCAACGGGAGTCGTGCTGACACCATATCAGATGGTAATGGCAGTAGTGCTGTCCTGTCTGATGTGTATGGGGACGATTGTGGTACCTGGAGGAATGGTTATTACATACACGTTTTTAGCGACCTCATTAGGGCTGCCCCTGGAGAGTATCGCAATCCTTCTTGGCATAGACTGGTTCTCCGGAATGTTCAGGACATTAATGAACGTAGATGTAGATGTTATGATTGGAATGTTGGTATCAAAGAAGCTGGGAGAATTTGATATTGATGTCTATAATGATAAAAAGACAGTTGAGTATAGCTAAATATAAAGAATATGAAAGAGGATGTATATGGATATTAGTAAAGAAGATATAATAAATATAATGGACTGTATTTCTGCTTTTGGTCAGGATGCTTCCGGCGGGATGTCAAGGCTTCTATATGCAGAAGAATGGCTTGCATGTCAAAACAAGCTAAAGGACAAATTTGCGCAAATAGGAATGACGGCTGATTTTGATGAAGTGGGGAACCTGTCAGGGAAAATAACCGGCACCGAAAGCCCGGATGAAATAATTGCTACCGGTTCTCATGTGGATACAGTTGTAAATGGGGGAAATCTGGATGGACAGCTGGGTATTATCGGCGGATATCTGGCAGTAAAATATTTGACTGAAACATATGGAAAACCAAAAAAGACACTTCAGGTTGTTTCTATGGCGGAGGAAGAGGGAAGCCGGTTTCCGACCGTATTTTGGGGAAGTAAAAATCTGATGGGCATCGCAGATAATAAAGCGGTGGCAGAGATTACAGACGCAAACGGTGTCCGTTTTGAAGATGCAATGCGTAAATGCGGTTTTGATTATAAGAAGGAACAGCGTTCATCTATGGAACAGGTGAAAGCGTTTATTGAACTTCATATTGAACAGGGAAATACTTTGGAGATGGAGCAGATTTCTCTGGGAGTTATTAACGGGATTGCCGGACAGAGAAGATATAACATTACGGTAAAGGGCCAGGCGAATCATGCCGGTACTACGATGATGAAGTATCGGCGCGATGTGATCCAGGTATTTGCCAAAATAGTAAATTCATCAATTGAAAAGGTAAAAAGTATTGACAATATGGTACTGACATTTGGTAAAATAGTAGTGGAACCTAATATCGTGAATGTCGTTCCGGGAGAGGCGCTCTTTACGATGGACTGCAGACATACCGATCAGGAAGTGCTGAGCCGCGTTTCGGAAGAAATCGAATCCGGCATAAGGCGCGCTGCAGAAGAGATGGGCTGCACCATCGGGATAGACCGCTGGATGGATGAGGCACCGGTACCGATGGATGAAAAGGTTATGAAAGTAATTGAAGAAGCATGCTGCGAAGAAGAGATCGATTATAAGGTAATGCACAGCGGTGCCGGCCACGATTCTCAAATTATTGCGCCGCATATTCCGACAGGGATGATCTTTGTTCCGAGTATTAACGGAATCAGCCATAATCCTGCGGAAGAAACAAAATTAGAAGATCTCAAAAAAGGAATTGATGTACTGGCGGCAACATTATATAAACTTGCATATTAAAAAATAAAAGGCTTCCTGTGATAAATATCGCAGGAAGCCTGGTGTGCTGAATAACTGAAAAATTAAAAAGGAGGTATTTACAGTGAGTTATTTAAACAATCAAACGGGGTATCGGGAGAATTTACTGCAGACGCGGTCCATTGTAAAGAAAGAGAACTATGTTTTATTAGAGCCGGATGGATTAGTGAAAAACAGTATTCCCGGATATGAGAATTGTGATGTTACTATTCTGGGTTCGCCGGCACTGGGAGCATCTTTTGCCGACTATCTGGTGACGGTCAGAGCAGGAGGAAAGAGCCCTGTGCTGGGAGGAGCGGGAATTGAAACCTTCTTATATGTGATAGAAGGAGAACTGCTGGTAAAGAACGATGAGAAAGAAGCATTGCTGACCGGGGAAGGATATTTCTATTCTCCAGATAACCTTGCCCTGTCTTTTGAAAATAAAAGTAACCGGACCGCCAGGGTATTCTTGTATAAACGTAGATATGAAAAAGCGGAAGGGTATGAGGCCGATACAGTGATAGGAAATACGAAAGAAATGCCGTGGATTCCTTACGAGGGGATGGAAAACTGCCATATCAAAGATCTGCTGCCGGCGGGTACGAATCTGGGTTTTGATATGAATATGCATATTCTGAAATTCCAGCTGGGAGCATCACATGGATATATTGAAACCCATATTCAGGAACACGGCATGTACTTTTTATCCGGCAAGGGCATGTATCGCGTGGACGACGAGTGGATTCCTGTCAAGGCGGGAGACTACATGTTTCTGGATGCATATTGTCCTCAGGCCTGTTATGGGGTGGGACGTGAAGAGGATCTCAGCTATATATATTCGAAAGACTGCAACCGGGATGTGATTTTATAAGGTAAAAACTTAGTATCAGACAGAATTTTGTGTTATAGTTGCATAAATGAGAAGGCGGTGATGGCAGGTGGGGCTGGTTGTAAGAGAGATATTACAGACAGAGATATTAAAAGATGCAAAGGTGACCGGCGGAATCGCCGGGCTTGATAATGAAATAAAGGGGATCACGATCATCGAGGCGCCGGACATTGTGAAGTTTATTGATGGCGGAGAGGTTCTGCTGACAGGGCTGTATGCCTTTAAGCATTGCAGTGTGGAAGAGTTTGAAGGATATATCAATGAGCTGACAAAAAAGAAAATCAGTGCTTTAGTGTTAAAACGCGGCAGAGATGTTGAATATGCAGATACGAAAATCATCCTCTTAAGTGCATTTGCCGAGTCGCACAATATACCATTAATTGAAGTGCCGTTTGAAATTTCTTTCCGGAATATTATGAGTTATATCATGGAAAGGCTCTTTAATGAAGAAGTAACCATGTTAAAGTATTTTAAAACAACTCATGATAATTTTGCAGCATTGACATTTTCCCAGCGCTCCTCTGAGCAGGGAGTAGAAAAGATATTGGATGTTTTGGCGAAATTGATCCGCAATCCGGCAGCGGTTTTCAATTACAATAAAGTGTGTATCGGGACGACCGATGAAAAGATTGATACGATCAGTATTAGTGATGATACAAGCGTTTGTGAGCCCGGGTTTTATTCCAATTATACATACCTGCAGCAAAAAGTAAGAATCGAAGCGGTGGGTGATGAGCAATATAATCAGTATCTGGTACTGTTTGAGATGACATATGGGGCAAAGCTATATCTGGTGATTACGGAAATAAATCCGGAGATTAATACCATGGACTACATAGCGATTGAGAATGCGATTACGGCTCTGCGGCAGGAATTCTCCAGGCTTCATGCGATTAATGAACTGGAAAAGAAATTCCAGAATGATATCCTATATAATATTTTAAATAAAAAAGTTTATTCAAAGGCTGAATTACAAAAAAACGTAAAGCTCCTGGATATGTCTTTAGATGGCGTTTACAGAGTTGTGGTTATGAGTACCAGTGTTGAAAAAAACTTTAATAGTGAAGAGAATCCGAAAATATCATATACAGACATTTTGAATGATGCTGTTACTCATATATTCCGGAAAACTAAAATTTGTGTTGATCTGGATAAATTAATTATTATTGAGGAACTGCATCAAGACCAAAAGGAAGATGAGTATAGAAATAAGATAAAGCAGATCATTGAAAAGGTTCAAAATCAGATATCCCGATATAATAAATACTTGAAAGTAAAGGCAGGGGTCAGCAAGGCTGTAAAAGGAATTGAAAACATTTCCGCCGGTTTTAAAGAAGCCAGTGATGCGCTGATGCTTGTGGATATTGCCGGTGACATATCAGAAGCAGATTCCCGGCAGATTATGATGTTTTCCGACTTGGGGATATTTAAGCTTTTGTGTGAGCTGAATGAACCGAAACAATTTTTGGAGTATATTCCGGATACGCTAAAAAAGCTGTATTATTATAAGAAGCCTCAGCGGAAAGATTTGCTGATCACCTTGAAAACTTATCTGGACCACAATCAGAATCTTACGAAAACAGCTCAGGATTTATTTATCCATTATAAAACAGCTGCTTACCGTGTGGAAAAGATCGGGAAACTGACAGGAATGGATTTTGATAATCCTAATGAAGTGCTGGCGGTCCGGATTGGCCTGGTGGTCTATAAAATGATTGAAAATTATAATAAAAATCAAATCTAAAAACGCGGGAGATTATCCAATGTGGATAATTTCCCGCACTTTTTTTTGCTGTTTGTACCGTTGTTATCCGTTAAAGAAATATCTATAATGAAGTAAAAATGAAGGTGTAAAAGAGATGGAAATAGAAATAAAAACTATAATTGATCGAATTGAAGAGCTGTATGAATGCGGGCTGCAGGATGACGGCAGTCATACCAGGATGGCCTTTTCGCAGGCGGATCAAAAAGGACGGGATAAATTTATCGGTTATTTTAAAGAACTCGGTATTGAGCCGGGGGTTGATGAAGCCGGCAATATCATTGCGAGAATGGAAGGAGAAGACAGCGGTTTACCGGCAATTGCAATCGGCTCACACCTGGATACAGTTCCCGATGGCGGGAAGTATGATGGTGTTCTGGGCTGTATGGCCGGACTCGCCATTTGTGAGGCGTTTATAAAAAATGGTGTCAAGCCCAGACATTCTATTGAAGTGATTGTTTTTACCGACGAAGAAGGATTCCGCTTTGGCAGCGGCTTGTTCGGCAGCAGTGCAATATGCGGAAAAGATCTGGGTATCAGTGAATCCGACCCGGATATATATGGAGAGACCAGGAAGGCGGTAATGAAGCCTTACGGAATATCGCTTGAAAAGATATATAAGGCAAAGCGGAAAGCCGATTCCCTCCATTGCTTTCTGGAGCTTCATATTGAACAGGGAGCAAGGCTTTATAAGAGTCAAATGCCCATTGGTGTGGTGACAAGCATTGCCGGTGTGAGCCGTGTGGAAGTACAGGTAGCGGGAGAGGCCAACCATTCAGGCAGTACGGCCATGCCGGACCGGCGGGATGCTTTGGCAGCCGCGGCAGATTTTATCGGGAAACTACCGGAACTGGTGAACCAATACGGAAATGAATTTACAGTGGCAACGGTCGGCAGTATCAGGGTTGAGCCGAATTCTGTTAATGTGATTCCCGGCTCCTGTACATTCAGTCTCGAAATACGCGATCAGGATGAACAGCTGATCCGGCTGCTTGAAGAGCGGTCGAAAAGCAGCATTGAAGAAACGTGCGGGAAGAACGGCTGTACCTGTAGGTTTAAGAACTTATCTTATCACCGGCCGGGTCCGATGACCGGCTGGGTCGCCGGGGGAATTGAAAGAGCGGTAAAACGCCGGGGGCTTCCTTATTTGAAGATGCCCAGCGGAGCTTTTCATGACTCGATTGTGATGGCCGAAGTATTCCCGACCGGAATGATCTTCGTGCCCAGTATAAATGGAATCAGCTATTCAAGACATGAATTTACCGAAGCGGAAGATATAAAAAGAGGGTTGAATGTACTGCTGGAAGCAGTAAAAGAAATGGACAACATAAATTTATCATAAGCAGGCAGCAAAGCGGATTGCAAATACCCGCTTGACAATATTAAAAAAGATGAAAGGATGGAAAGAATATGGAAAAGAAACGCATTGGTATTATCGGGGGAGGGATTTCAGGAACATGTCTGGGATATCATTTAAGTCTGTATGACAATGCAGAAGTGGTCGTGTTTGAAAAGGATACGATCGGCGGAGCTTCGACCGCAAAATCAGCAGGGACCGTCTGTTTGTTTGACGATTCGTTGAATAACAGATACTGGGATGTAAGACTTTACGGATTTGAGTCTTATCTTAAAATGGAGGAAGAAGAAAAAGGATCTGCCGGGTTTGATAAAACAGGCACTTTGGTGGTTGCTACCGATGAAGCGGTAGAGTCGGTGATAAAGACCGGTATCGCCCTGACTAAAGCAGCCGGCTATACCGGAGAATATATCACCGACATGGATAGGATTAAAGAAATATTACCGGATATTTCAACCGAGAATATTCTGGGAGCGGGCTATACTCAGGATGACGGTTATTTTGACGGAACAATGATATCAAATACATATGCCAAGAAACTTCAAAAGAATGGCGGAGCGGTTAAAACCGGTGTGAAGGTAACTGCTGTAAAAGTGGAAGACAAGAAGATTAAGGGGCTTACTACCAGTGAAGGGGAAGAATATGATTTTGATTATGTAGTGGACTGTACCGGGCCATGGAGCCGCTTTACAGGAGAGTTGGTAGATTTGGAAGTTCCGCTGTGGCATACCAAGGCAGAAGCTTTCTTTTTAAGCCCTCCGGGTAAAAAGCTTGATTATACCTTTCCGGTATTGAAATATCCGGCCTTTTATGCATTGCGGGCGGGGGATAATATCTTTATCTGCAAATCCCACCTTTCGATGGATTTGAATAATCCAATGCATGCAGGGCAGTGGGATCCGGATAAACTACCGGCGACGGGCGGCACGGACGATTATTTTATTGATTTCTTATTAGATCAGTTGGAAATGCGGGTGCCGGGTATCGTTGACAGCGGACTGGTATCATCCTGGCTGTCATACCGGGCAGAGCCTAAGGATTTCCTTCCGATTCTGGGAGAAACACCGGTCGAAGGATATATTCTGGCAACCGGATACGGCGGCAATGGGGTGATAGAGGCGCCGGCGGCGAGCAGAGATCTTGCCAAGCTGATTATGAAAGGCGAGAGTACACCGCTTCTGGAGGACTGGGCTTTTAAGCGTCTTTTGAAATAGCGAATAGAGAGAGGAGACAGTATGAAAATAGCTGTATTGATAAAACATGTACCGGTTTCCAATGATGTTTCCGTAGACCCGGACACCCATGCCCTGATCCGTGCCAATTCTGAAGGGATGATTAATCCCGCAGATTTGAATGCGATCGAAGCGGCACTGGTATTAAAAGAGCAGACCGGCGGACAGGTTACGGTATTTACAATGGGGCCGCCGGATGCGGAGAAGTCGCTGCGGGACGCAATGGCAATGGGATGTGACGACAGCTGTCTGGTTACTGACCGCTGCTTTGCCGGCGGTGATACAATTGCCACCGCAAAAGTGCTGGCGGCCGGTATTAAACATTATGGTGAATTTGATCTGATCCTGGGTGGTGCGCTGTCTTCGGACGGTGCAACCAGGCAGGTGGGAGCCATGGTTTCGGAATATCTGCAAATTCCGCATATCTCAGAGATCCACCAGATGGATTATGAGGAAGAAGCTGTTGATAAGCTGAACGCAGTTAAAAAGTATCAGGGAAATCAGTTCTGTCTGCAGACTTCCCTGCCTGCCCTGCTGACTGTTTGTTTTGGGGCTAATATTCCCAGACTGGCAACGTTGCGGACGAAGCGTGCAGCCAAGTCGAAACCGTTGGCGATTTATACCAATGAGGATTTGAAATTTCCGCCTCATGAGACCGGATTGGCAGGTTCGCCCACCGAAGTAATTGATTCTTTTGAACCGGAGTCTAAGAAAAAAGCGAAATTCATCTCCGGAACACCGGAAGAAGCAGCCAGAGAAATCAAAGCATTGATTCAGAAAGAGGAGGGAAGAGATTGATGGCCAGTGGAATTTGCTTATTTGCAGAACATTATAATAATATTTTGGACTCCTCTGTTGCGGAACTGTCTGCAGTGGCCCATGAGATAAAGGAAATCACCGGGGAGAAGATTCAGGTGATTCTGCTTGCCATGGAAAGCCAACCGCTCATAGAACAGTTGAAACGACTGGGAGTAGATGAGGTGTATGTTTATAATACAGAGAAAGACAGCCTGTTTCAAGATGATGCCAACAGCCAGGTGATTGCTGAGATGCTTAAGAGTATTACACCTTCCAGTGTCCTGATTCCGGCGACTGTGATCGGACGTTCCCTATTTTCCAGAGTGGCTGCAAAATTAGAATGCGGACTGACGGCAGATTGTACTGAGTTAAAGGTAGATGAAAGAGAAGACGAATCTTATTTCATAAGACAAAATAAACCGTCTTACGGGGAAAATGTGTTTGTGACCATTGTGACGAAGGAGAACCGTTATCCTCAGATGATGACAATACGGCCGGGTGTTTACAAACCCATTACTATTGCAGATAATAGCGATGTAAAAGTTATTCATATGGATGATATCAGCTTTCCCGCTTCCCGGATCGGGGTAACTGCGGTGAAGCCGGTTGCAGCCCGGGCGGACAGTATCCTTTCGGCAGAAACGGTGGTTGTGGGTGGAAGAGGCGTGGAGGACAATGAAAGTCTTAAATTGCTGAAAGCATTTGCAAAAGAGACCGGTGCGGCCATTGGTGGGACGCGGCCGCTTGCGGACGTAGGGCTGATTGCATTTGAACACCAGATTGGCCAGACCGGTTTTACGATCAGGCCGCGGATCTGTATTTCCATCGGCGTATCAGGGGCGATACAGCATACCGAAGGAATTAAGGATACAAAGCTCTGCATCGCCGTAAATACGGATGAAAACGCTCCTGTTTTTAACATAGCTGATTATGGTTATGTCGGGGATGCCAGGGAGTTTATGGAAAGTTATTTAACCTTATAAAGAAGCGGATCATATATTTATATGCTTTGCAAAAAAACAGGACTATTGCTGGAAATTAAGCAATAGTCCATTTTTTATGTGTTTATTACATCTGTCACTCTTACAAAAATCGTCATTTATCTAAAATGATGAAAAACAATTGAAAGAAAATAATAGATAGACACTAATAGATAGACAAATTGTAACAAGCAAATGTTATATTGTCAATAGATTAATTAAAAATATAACTAATTAAGTCAACTATATATCACTGACAACAAGCTTTTGAAGATGTGAGGTCTATGCATTTGTCAAGTGAGAGTGGAGGGTGATGTATCTTGCGAGAAATACTTGAAAGTATTTAAGATTGAAAGAGAAAGACTGCTATCATTTTTTTAGCCGTCAAAGTAGCCGTCAATAAAATGAAGGAACAGAGAGGGAGGATGTAACATGGCAAGACGTGGAGAAAATATATATAGGAGAAAAGACGGACGTTGGGAAGGGCGCTATATTAAGGGCCGCAGACCTGAAGGAAAGCTGATTTACGGATCGGTGTATGCCCGGAAATACAATGAATGCAGGGAGGAGCTTATCAGGATGAAATCGCGGTATATGCATGCGGAAAAGACGATTAAGGTGTGCGGAACGGGAACTGTCTCAGACTTTATGACGCACTGGCTGTACGGCATTATTCAACTCCATGTGAAAGCCTCCACCTTCAGTAATTATGCTGCCATAGTGGATAAGTGGATCAATCCTTTTTGGAAACATAAGAAGTTATGCAAGATAAGGCAGGAAGATGTTCAGTCATTCATTGATACCTTATCAGGACGAAACATGTCTGCGGGTACGGTCCGCAACATTTACCGTGTATTTTATGCAGCCATGAAAAAGGCGGCGGAGTATGAATACATCTATGTGAATCCCTGTCAGGGAGCCCGGCTGCCCAAGATGGAAAAAAAGGAAGCCAGGCTGCTGACGCTGCGGGAACAGAAAATGCTGGAACAGACAGCAAAAGGTGACAAGAATGGTTTTGCAATTCTTTTGGCTATCTACACGGGACTGCGTGTGGGGGAAGTCTGCGCATTGAAGTGGGAAGATGTAGATTTAAATAATGGTGTCATTAACATATCCCGGACAATCCGAAGGATTCAATGTCATGCTCCCGATGCAGACACAAAGACTGTATTAGTTACGGGAAGTGTAAAAAGTAACCATTCTGTGCGCACCATTCCCCTGCCGGTGAATATTTTGAAATTATTTAAAAAGTATAAGAACACATCTTCAGACAAATATGTGTTTACTTACAGCGGACATCATTTAGAACCCCGCATACTACAATACCGCTTTAAGGCACTGCTTAAAAAAGCCGGCTTGGATAATATCAACTTCCATGCGCTCAGACATACATTTGCCACACGTTGTATGGAATTGTGTTTTGATATCAAGACTTTAAGTGAGATATTGGGACATGCGTCGGCTAAAATGACATTGGATCGGTATGGACACAGTCAGATGGAGCATAAAAAAGCAGCCATGAAAACACTGGATCAGTTGTTTAGCTATTCCGCATAAAGTTTTGAAAATATCATAAATGTCATTTGATAACGTGAAATAACCATTCGCGTTATTTGTCATGTTTGAATATGGAAAATCTGCACTATTTCTTTGATCTAAAGTGCAGATTTTATTTTTAAGCAGAAATAAAGTCTCAGTTTCTATTTCAGGAGGAAACTAGTTTAAAAAATAAGCCGTCATTATTCTGGTCTAATTCAGAGCTGATCGTGCTATATCAGAGGGAACAAGGTGACTATCATCATTTTAGATAAATGAT
>Ga0153946_1001024_pt1 | contig 12191 bp, 12 predicted proteins | sample TSNJ030MetaG_FD_104751 | JGI IMG/M metagenome (GOLD analysis project Ga0153946, IMG submission 104751) | Attine ant fungus gardens microbial communities from New Jersey, USA - TSNJ030 MetaG | ecosystem: Host-associated > Fungi > Mycelium > Unclassified | place: USA: New Jersey, Wharton State... | reverse complement strand
TGGTACAACAAAGTTTTTTAAAATTTCTTCATAGCTATAATCAATTAATTTTAATATTAAAGCTTTTAGATAATCTTTATATTCACATTGCATATAATATTCTAATTCTCTGAACTGCACGAAAATCTTTCGTTTTGTGGCATTTGCCACATTCCAACGCGACCACCAATAATTATAAAATTCATATTTACCATCTACCTCTATAGTAAACATAGCACGTCTAAACTCATTGCACAAACTAGATTCTCTGTTAAAATAGCTTGCAAACACTTTTTGAACATCACTTAGCAACGCTTCATCCAATTGCATTGGATCATTTTGATATCCTATGCAGTGTAAAACAAAAGAAATTCTCCCTCTTAACAAATCAGTATCTTCAACTTTCCATATTAATTCTTTCAAATCAGGTCTAACTCTAAATATCTGCGCCTTTCGCTTTTCTTCTTCAATTTGTTCTTTAGCAAATGATGATTTTAGATCGCATGTTTCTAGAAATGTATATATATCCGAACATCCTTCTGCCAGTTCATTTATTAAGTTAATAACTCCATAAAAAGTTTGTGGACTTCTAATTATGCCTGGACGCTTACCATTTTTGTCCACATCACCCTGAGATACAATATTACGTATAACTCTCATCCATTCACCAAATTTTTCCTCATCAAACTTACAACTTCTTAAAAGATACTCCGTTTGCGCAAAGAAGAGGACTTTATGAGGATATGAAGAGCCTCCACCATAAATACTACTATGATAATTACTATATACAATTTCTGCCAAAAGAGATTCCTCAAAATCATGACTCCACATAGGAAATTCTACTTTTAAATTTTCAGCATTAACACTTATATATAATTCATAACAATTATATATATAACGGTAAACATCTTTAGTTACATATTGCAATAAACGCTTATCACTATTGTTTTCATTAAGGCGTTGCAATATAGAAGCCCGTTCCTCACCTCTCAAATCTGCTTTATTCAACGCCAACATAATCATTATTATTGTGGTAATAAATTTCATATGTGCATTGTCTATACTATTATTAAATTTAAAGTTTTTCCAAAAAAAATCCGTCCACGTTGTATCAATTTTAAACGCAAAGCTATCGGTTGGGCTTACACCAGTCTCCCATGCTTCATCTGTTATCAACTTCTGCAATTCTGCTTTGAAATTTTCAAATGGCGTTAGTAAGCGACCTCTTGCATTCATTTTAATATACAGGTCATCTGACAATCCAAAATCTTTTAGAACTAAATAGTGAAATGTTATTAGACGCTTTGATTGTAAACGCTCCCAAAGATTATCTATTTCATAAAACTCTCTATGTATGTCATCAATAGTTTTTAGCATAGAACTAATTGTCGGATCTTGAAACCACGAGAGAAAGAACCAATTGGAATCAATTATTACATCACTTATTTTCTGTCCTTCATTTGGTATTCCCATAAAATTATTAATGAGATCATGGCAAAACTCTCTTGATGAAATCCTTGTTTCATAAGAAAACTTAAGTAATAATTCTTTGATATTTTCATCATTAATAGAATCTTTAACCATCGCATACCAATGTATTAAAAATAATGTAGTCAATCGTTGTTGCCCATCCAAAGGTTGGAAAATATCGGCTTCAAGATTTCCATAAACAAAATCCAACTTAATCCCGCTATCATTCACTATTCTATCTTTAAGAGCACCTAAAAAGACCTGAAGAATAGCATCATTTTCCTTTCTCCCTTGCGCATAATCTCTTTGTATAATAGGAATTTCGATACTATTTTTTTTAAGTAACTCTATAAAACTCAAAGTTTCGCCTCGGTAATTATTCTCACTCATCTACATTCCTCCAAGATATTTTTCTAAAACTCTACGCAAATCAATTTCATATTTATCACGGTCGTCTTGTGTCCAAAAAGATATTTTAGGTGGATACTCACTAAAATATTTAAGAAATACATTTTTCGTGCAAATAGGTATAAATATTCCACCTTTGTCTCTTTCAATAATCGTTTTTCTCTTAACAGGAAAAACTGCATTTTTATAACTTCTGTTGGTTTTTGAGTCTAGCAGCGTTAAATTTGAAATTCCATTAATTTCATCATCATCTATATCTCTGTTAAAATGAGAAACAATATCTTCAAAAAGCTTAACAAACTCTTGCTCGTCATCTATAGTACAGCTATCTATTCTTTCATGTAAGCTTTTTGCCTCTGACTGCGTATCATCAATATAAGGTTTTACATCACTTAACCAATCAAGTCTACTACTTTCCGATTCTGGTATAGTCTCCTTGATCGATGTGATATGCTCTATATCCCACTTTTCATTTTTATATAGATCAAAAGGAAAATAAGAACTATCTTGCTCATTTTGTAACATAGTTAAGATATTATATAGTAATAACACTTTTTTCACATGTTTATCCGTATATTGCAGATCTGAAAAACAAGCTGTTTTCAAATTGTCCTTTATTAAATCATCTAAATATTCTTTAAATTTACTCTTTGTTATTTCAGTCGACTTTATAAACAAATCATTTATATTCACTGCATTAATACAAATCAAATAACCTATCTTATGATATAATTCTCGATCATTGTACCATTCTGTGAATCTTTGAAAATATTGCTTAATGTCGCGCCAGTTACTCTCTATATTTTCTTGCGATTTTGATGAAACTATCCTGCTGAAATATCTAAATGTTGAATAATTATCCCCTGGCTTTTTTTCATGATTCATAAGATCAAAAATAAATTCAATTCGATTATTTGAAATTTGATTTCCTGTAATAAAATACCATAATTTATCATTTTGTAATGAATTTTCTATATTATCCCATTCAGTACCTATTTCAAATTGTTTCTCTCTTAATTTTTTTGCTTCTTTAATTTCATAATTTGAACTATTCAAAAACAAAGCTTTAATTAGTTCCGCATTAGTCAAACTAATTTTTCCAATGTTTAATCTCGTAAAAACAGAAATTGTATCCTCTTCAAAGCATTCATACCAGATTACTTTAGTATTAAATTTAAATTTAGAACGAAAATCATCTTTATTAAAATTATTCCCTTTTCTTCCAAACCATGCTCCTATTGTTTCATATGCTTTGCTTAGATAATAGAAATCTATATTCTCATCAGTAGGTTTGCTCACTTCCTCTAAATTATCCAAAAAAAGTTTTGTATTCTTCCTAGTCTCATAATCGAGTTCAAATAATTTATCTCTCCTTGCCTCTATAAAATCTTGATTCAAATAGAAAAGAATAAGATATATTGTAGATAACCTTTGCTGTCCATCAATCACCTCATATTGCTCTTTCTCGCTATTTTTCACCACTATAGGCTGCAAACAATACCACGTCTTATCATCCGTATCCCCTATCTGTCGTGGCTTAAACTCATTTATATCATTTAATAGATCCTCTACTTCTTGACTAGTCCATCTATATCCTCGCTGATATGAAGGAATCATAAATGAATATTGACATAATTCATTAATTGTTTTTAGTTCAATAATATTTTCCATCTTCATTGGCTCCTTGATTTTATTTTTTCTTTTTGCAGAATCTTCTATCAATATAAAAGTTGCTTTTCTAACTTCACATTACTACAGACGGTAATTATCTCTCTAAAATATAATTCCTTCGAAAAAACTATTAAAATTGACATTGTATATTTTCTGCAATATCACCAAATCAGTAACCTTAATATTCCTCTCTCCAAGTTCTATCTTCGCATAAGTTGACCGAGACATATTGCTCCCCATCAACTGCATTCTCGCTGCCAGTTCATATTGCGACAGCCCACTAGCTTTTCTCAGTCTCAGCAAATTCTTACCAAAATCAGCATCTTGTAAAATCATTGTCATACTGCCCCTCCGTTCACGGTTCCTGATTAGGCACATTTTACTTGATTATACTTTAATACTCATGCTATAATGGTACACATATAGGAACCAAAAGGAGGAAATTGCCATGAACAACGATGATTTTACTGCAATATTAAAATCAAACATTGATGAAATGAAAGAAAATACCCTTTCTAATCTGCTCAACCATGACCACGAATACAAAAAACTATGTAAACTTCAAGGAAACGCCGAAGCTGAATACTTAAAACTTAACCTCTCTACCGAGCAAAAAGAGGTTATCACCAAACTGCTTACTACCACCGATTCACAGAATATGGAGTACAGTACTCTCAGCTATCTAGCTGGACTGTTTGACAGTCATAACTGGAAAAAGCTTCTCTCTATTGTACCTGCTGCCAATCAAACTGCTACCCCAAAACCCATTATCAGCGCTTTCTATAATGGCGAAATCGTTCCCATTGAACACAATGCTGAGACTCCAAGTACTCGTAGCATCTGGAATACCATTTATGATGCCGAAGAAGCCTTTGAATTCAGTCTAACCGATGAGGCAAAATCAACATACCAAACCATGTGCGCCAAACGCATGGAGGGCATGGCAAGAACTTCTGAAGACTATTTCTCTTATGGATTTCAATTAGGAATGAAAATGATAATTGACAGCTTATGCTAATACACTTCAAAAGCGGATAGATCCTTTCAACCTATCCGCTTTACACATTCTTTAATTCTAACCTACATACCAAAGAAATTACTTAACCATAGCTTCTGTTGCTTTTCGTCATCTCTTCACTCTATTCACCACTAGCATCCACTCCTATCGCATCAAATCCTTTTTGTTTACTGGTCTTATCGCATTCTTAGTAGCAGAAATAATGTCATTTACTTTTTCCTCACCCACAACCTGTTTAACCATTTCAAGGTCCCTAACAAATTCTTTCAGCAATAAGTTTTCCTGCCGAACCTTTTTCAGCGATTTCCCCTGATAGTCCACCTTCTCTCGCAAATGCTTGATTTCCTTTACCAAATCTTCAATCTTAGCTGCTGCACGCAAATATTTGACGGTAATCTGTTTGAGAATCTTCTTCAATTTTTGAACCAAAGGCAATGCCTTCTTTTCTCGATAGGATTTCGCTGTAGATAAAGGCACTGGTTCCGGTAACCGCCATTCCTCATTTTCATCATATACCCGAACATCACGTCTAATTTTTTCCTGTAAGGTTTCTAACTGCTCCAGCTTTTTATCAGCCTTTTTTGTCTTAAGGTTTAATTCCCTCAACTCAACTTTTTTCTGCTCCGCCTTGCCGGATATAACATCATACTCAATATCAACTTCTTTTATTTTCTGTTCTAGCAATACGACTTCTTTTTGTCGCTCCTGCTTTTGAAAACCAAGCACACTCAAATGCATATTATGAGTGCCTAACTTATTCCATCGAATTTGATGTCTTTCCATAATCTCTGAAAGTTCCTGCTTCTCCGATTCCATCCACTGATTCCACTCTGTATCATACTTTTTACCACCTTTGAACCCTTGCGACGCTAATGTCTGTTTCAACGACACTCTGGTATCTACACCTCTTTTACTGCCCTTTGTATACGGAACAAAATCAATATGCAAATGTGGCGTTGCTTCATCCATATGCAGATGTGCCGAGAACACATAGAGATTAGGATTGCGTTCTTGAAAACCACTCATAAACTCATCCAACACTTCTTTTGCAAGCTGTCCATTTTCTGACCTTGCATCCATATCATCCTTATTTCCAATCTAAAATACGGCTTCATGAAACAATTTCTCTTGCTTGCCAATTCGGATTTTTTCATAATAATCACTTATCTTCCGGTCATTGCGATCCTGCTTTGCATTATACCTATCCACGGCTTCATCAAATAATTCGTGATACACTGCTTTCAGATCTAAATTGCAATATTCAATATTATATTTACTTCGTTCAGGATCAACATTCTCTGCATGGAAGCTACGATTATTGTGATTGATAGAACCTTTCCCCATCATTCCGCTAATCGTTCTCTCCACTTCATACCACCTCCACTTCATGACTAAATAGTGGCGGACACGCCACACGTTTTGTTACTTTTGTCAAAAGTTAATAAATACCCTTGCAAAACTATTAGATACTACCCCCACTCACCTAATTGGATACAAAACAGCCGATTCACAATTGAAATCATTTTCAAATGTTATCGACGTGTTATTTCAGTTACAGGAGTTAAAGGATGTAAACTTTTCTATTGATGTGAAAAGACCACCCCACCATGATAACTGGGAATGCTCTCTTGTGTTTAATGGTAAAGATAACACTGCCGAACATAACGCTGACTTATGCTTGTTCTTAGAAGAGTTTAAAGAGTATGTAGAAGATTTAGAAACTAAAGCAATCTCAAAGAAAAAATATCAACAATGGCAAAATGAAACAATAGCTTATTATACTGCCGGCGACCACGCCGACGATAATGACTAAACACACACTTCAATATCTATTAAGGGCAACCTTATTGATATAAATATATTTCAGAAAGGATGATTATATGGCAAAAGCCTTACAGCGTGCAAATGGTACTGGCGCTGTCTACAAACTGTCCGGTAAACGCCGGAACCCATGGCGTGCAGTCAAAACAATGGGATGGGTTTACGATGATGATAAGGAAAAACTGGTGCAGAACCGTGTGACCGTCGGTTATTATCACACCAAAGACGAAGCAATCTTAGCTTTAAGTAATTACAACGAAAACCCTTACGACATCAAAACCGATTCCATAACTTTTTCAGAGACTTATGAGCGTTGGAGCGAAGAATATTTCCCCACTCTTACGCAAAAATCCAGTGTCAGAACCGTCACTGCTGCCTACAAGCATTGTACTCCGCTCTACAATATGCGAATGAAAGACATCCGGGTTGTGCATTTAGAGGGAGTCATTAAAGACGCCGATGTCGGCAATGCCACCAAAGGTAGAATCAAGTCACTGTTTAACCTGATATACCGCTACGCTATGCGTCATGAAATCGTAGACAAAGACTACGCCCAGCTATGCAATGCTGTCAAACGGGATGCCCCGCAGAAAGAGATGATTCCTTTTTCTCCGGATGAAATCCAGCAGCTTTGGGACCATGTGAATGACGTTCCTTTTGTGGACATGATACTCATCGGGATCTACTCCGGCTGGCGTCCACAGGAATTGGCAATTCTCAAGACCGGGAATATCGATTTAAAAGAACAAACAATGCAAGGCGGTATGAAAACCAATGCCGGAAAGAATCGCATCGTTCCTATCCATCCCCGGATTCTATCATTGATAGAGGAGCGATACAATCCCGAAAATGAATTTCTATTCAATGACGAAAACTGTACTCACGGTGTTGGCAAACAACTCACCTACGATAAGTACAGAAACCGCTTTAACAAAGTCATGGATCGCTTGAAACTGAACCACCGTCCTCACGAAGCCAGACACACCTTTATTACAATGGCTAAGTCAAGTCATGTGGATGAATACATATATAAAACTAATCGTCGGACACTCAATCACCGACATTACCGAGAAAACCTACACTCATCGCACCATGAATCAGTTAAGGCAAGAAATGAACAAAGTAAAGGAGACGCTCCATTGCTAGAACATCTCCTCAAACAATCATATTTTATTTGTGCGCTACGCATGTGTGCTACTTGTGCGCTATATGTGTGCTACACACCAATTCTCAGCACATCTCACGAATACTCACGAGTTCTGAAACCCTTGAAAACAGGGACTTTCTTATAATTTACCAGCCTTCGCAGCTTCCTCGATCGAAACTGCCACAGCAACCGTAGCTCCAACCATCGGATTATTCCCCATCCCGATCAGCCCCATCATCTCAACATGAGCCGGAACTGAAGATGATCCTGCAAACTGTGCATCGCTGTGCATCCGCCCCATCGTATCGGTCATACCATAAGAAGCCGGGCCTGCTGCCATATTATCCGGATGCAGAGTACGTCCGGTACCACCGCCGGAAGCAACTGAGAAGTATTTCTTCCCTTGTTCCAGACATTCTTTTTTATAAGTACCTGCTACCGGATGCTGGAATCTGGTCGGATTGGTAGAGTTCCCTGTAATCGAAACATCCACACCTTCTTTATGCATGATTGCAACACCCTCGGTTACATCATTCGCACCATAGCAGTTTACTTTCGCACGAAGTCCATCTGAATAAGACTTTCTGTACACTTCTTTCACTTCACCCGCAGCATAATCCATATCGGTCTCTACGAATGTAAATCCATTGATTCTGGAAATGATCTGTGCTGCGTCTTTTCCAAGTCCATTCAGAATAACCCGAAGCGGTTTCTGACGTACTTTATTCGCTTTTTCAGCAATTCCAATTGCACCTTCTGCTGCCGCGAATGATTCATGTCCGGCCAGAAATGCGAAGCACTCGGTTTCTTCTTCCAATAACATCTTTCCAAGATTACCATGTCCAAGACCTACTTTTCGCTGATCTGCAACCGAACCCGGAATACAGAAAGACTGAAGGCCTTCTCCGATCGCTGCTGCTGCATCTGCTGCTCTGGTGCAGCCTTTCTTGATTGCAATCGCTGCTCCGACAACATATGCCCAGCAGGCATTTTCAAAACAAATCGACTGAATTCCTTTCACCTGATCATACACTTCCAGACCGGCATCTTTGGTAATCTTTTCAGCTTCCTCGATAGAAGCGATTCCATAGCCATTCAGCACACTGTTGATTTTATCTATTCTTCTTTCATATGATTCAAATAAAGCCATTTATGTATCCTCCTTCTATCTCTACTCTGCTCTTGGGTCAATAATTTTAACAGCATCGTCTACCCGGCCGTATTGACCTTTTGCTTTTTCCCATGCTGTATTCGGGTCATCACCCTTTTTGATGAAGTCTGTCATTTTGCCAAAGCTGACAAACTGATAGCCGATGATTTCATCGTCTTCATCCAGAGCAATGCCGGTTACATAACCTTCTGCCATTTCAAGATAACGAGGACCTTTTGCTAAAGTACCATACATTGTACCTACCTGAGATCTCAGACCTTTTCCTAAATCCTCTAAGCCTGCACCGATAGCCAGTCCATCTTCTGAAAACGCGCTCTGAGAACGTCCGTATACGATCTGCAGAAATAATTCTCTCATCGCAGTGTTAATTGCATCACAGACCAAATCTGTATTCAAAGCTTCCAGGATGGTCTTACCCGGAAGAATTTCGGAAGCCATCGCTGCCGAATGGGTCATCCCTGAACAGCCAACAGTTTCTACCAATGCTTCCTGGATAATACCTTCTTTGACATTCAGAGTCAGCTTACAGGCGCCCTGCTGCGGAGCACACCAGCCCACACCATGAGTCATACCTGAGATATCGGTTACATCTTTTGCCTTCACCCATTTCGCTTCTTCTGGGATCGGAGCCGGCCCGTGGTTAACACCTTGTGCCACCGGGCACATTGTTTGTACTTCATGTGAATAAATCATGTGAAAACTCCTTTCGCTTACATCACTTATGCCATTACCTGCGTTCGCTTTTACAAGCTTGACAATAGTTTAACTCATATTCTGTTATATTTTCTCATAAGATGGGACATCCGTCAATCGATACTTTCAACAATCTTCCAGAAGTTATTGCCGCTTTTATAAGGCGCAATTTCATTGAAGGTAAAGGGTGCGGTCATCCAGCCTCTGCTAATCTGATCGTCATCACCATAATGATAAGAAAGACCTATTTCCAATCCTCCATCGCACAGGAAGAAGGCATTGTAATACCGGCCTTCCAGAGCTTCCCCCTCAAAGATTTTCTTAAAATCATCCAGCAAAATCAAATCGGTCATATCCACATCCGGGGCCTCTTCTTTCATACTCTTGTACCATGCATCCATGAAATCGTCATCCAGATCAATAATATCTTTAATCTCATAAACGGTTCCATCTTTCAGATTAATCGTTCTGGTCCTTAGATCGCCGTACTCCTGATATATATTTCCCCAGAAATAATGATCTTCAAACACAACACAAATGATCTCTTCACTCATATAAGTGACCTTATACCGTACCTCACTGCCCATGTAGATATAATCCTGCTCCATCAGATATTCTTTCATTTCCTGACTCGGATTCACGTATAGCGAATCTGCCGTCTGCATTGCACAATCCCTCAGTATTTGATTGATCTCCTCAGACTTTTCACTATTCAGCCCCTCAATGACCGGATATTGAACATCCATACACATTTCATAGCTATCGGCAGTATCCTCTTCATAATAGGAATCATCTTTTATCGAATACTTCAGACCGGAAGCTTCATAAGTCTTGATTGACCGAATGCCCAGTTTATCATCACCGGAATCACTCTGAGCACCGTCGCCATAATCATCTTCGAACGCATTATCCCAGTCACTGCCCCACTCATCATTCCAGGTATAGTCATCCGGTTGATTATCCACAGTATTGAACCAACCGGTCGCTGCCAGTATCACTACAACCGATCCAAGAAACAGTACGGCAGCGACAATTCCAATGATTAAAGCCGCCTGAGGTTTCTTGGTGTTCCTCTGGATCTCGGATGGTGAGATCATATATTCCATCGGAACGTAACGGATCCCGTTCTGGATCTGTTCATGTGCACTAATCTGACAGCCAAATTTCTGATACTGAGCCACCGCGTTCGGCGCGGCATTGACCGTCATCCGCATCAGTCTAAGCGTCTGGGCACAATACTGCTTCATCGTCTGGAAGATGGCCATTCCTATCCCCTGATTCTGATATGTACCCCGGACATCCAGAAGGGCAATATGTCCATTTCGGTACAGCGCTCCAACCGCCAGCATTTCCGGCCCCTCAAAGGCACCCCACAGAATCAGTTCCTGACGGTCATACAGATTCATAATATTATCTATTTTAATAAAACTCTGAAATTCCGCTACCCCCTCGGGAGGATACAGCGGTGCCGTATATTCTGCAAACACATCCCATACCAGATGCATCGCACTTAACAGCTCTACCTTTTCCAATCTGCGGATAATCATTCTTCTACCTCCTTATCTGTTCACACAGCAGCTTCAGTGCATTCACCACCGCACTTTGCCGGTTTTCTTCCCGATTCCCCGTCAAACGGTACTCTTTTACTGTTACTTCACCATTCACACAGCAGCCAATATACACCAGGCCGACCGGCTTTTCTGCCGTCCCGCCCTCCGGACCGGCGACTCCGGTGGTGCTGAGCGCCGCGTTACTGCCGGCTTTGCGTGCTGCACCGACCGCCATTTCCGCTGCTGTTTCTTCACTTACAGCACCATATTGCATCAAAGTTTCTTCAGATACCCCGAGCAGCCGGGCTTTTGCCTCATTTGAATAGGTAATATATCCTTCATGAAATACCTGCGAAGCTCCCGGCACATTAACAATGCGTCCGGCCAGCAGGCCGCCGGTACAGGATTCAGCCGTTGCCACCGTATATCCTTTTTCACACAGCAGCCGAACAGCTTTTTCTTCCTGCGTCTCATTATAATTCATATTACATTCCTCCCTGAGTCAGAACCTGCTTATTCTTCCCGATATAATCAACCAGTGATACAATGGTAAAAATGAGCGCCAGCCACATCAGTACCTGCTCCCCATAATAGAACTTACCGCCCAGATCCGCAATCATCAGAATCACCATTACCATCTGAAACACCGTTTTAAATTTTCCCCAGTAACTTGCCGCTATTACGATATCATTGTCCGAAGCAACCAGACGGAAGCCGCTGATTATGAATTCTCGGGCAATAATGATAACCACGACGATCACATTCAGACGATCCATCGATACCAGACAGATCATCGCCGTACACACCAGCAGCTTATCTGCCAGCGGATCCATAAACTTTCCGAAATTAGTGACCAAATTATTCTTGCGGGCCAGGTATCCATCCAGAAAATCCGTAAAGCTGGCAATGCAGAAGATCACCAAAGCAATCCATTTATCGGCCGTACCCAGGATATCATACAACATAAATACTACAAAAAAAGGAATCATCAGCACCCGCAGTACTGTTAGTCTGTTTGGCAAATTCATTCTACAATCTCTCCTATCAAATCATATTCTAAAGCTCCGGTAATTCTAACCCTGACAAAGTCTCCGGACATCAGTTCAGCAGTGGTATTCACAAAGATCAGCCCGTCAACATTGGGCGCATCCTTATACGTCCTTCCGACATACACATCTTCATCTGCCACTTTCCCCTCGATCATAAACAGAACCTCCCGGCCCACCATCGCTTCGGCCAGATCAAACGCAATATCCTGCTGCA
>Ga0153946_1001023_pt1 | contig 12200 bp, 9 predicted proteins | sample TSNJ030MetaG_FD_104751 | JGI IMG/M metagenome (GOLD analysis project Ga0153946, IMG submission 104751) | Attine ant fungus gardens microbial communities from New Jersey, USA - TSNJ030 MetaG | ecosystem: Host-associated > Fungi > Mycelium > Unclassified | place: USA: New Jersey, Wharton State... | reverse complement strand
TTTCTTCTTGATTTTTCTTCACTCTGCTCTCCAGAACTCCCCATCCTCGAAGGCCTTGTCAAGTATTGTCCAGCTTTTGTCGTTGTCCTTCCCATCTAACATATTCCAGTATCCGGAATAGACTGACCGCGCTCAAGAACCGCTCAGAATGCATCACGGCTTCCGATGTCAACACTCTCTATCGCGATGTCGTAAAACAGGGTGCGCATCAGATCCGTCTCTTGTGCTTCTCGTATCCCCATCCATGGCTATCACCACTCCTTGCTCAGCAACTGACTTTCAATCCTTTATCCCCGATGCCGCTCCCGGGATACAGTGACCAGGCTCAACGATGTCCGGGATGCCAGTACAGTGTATAATAACCGTCTCGACACAACCCTCGCAGATGTATTCAACCTCTTGTCTCTCTTTTATCTCACAATCGGCAAGACAAGAGACACACCGGCAACTTACTGCCAGATCGCTTCCATGCGCGTCAGTCTTCTCCTTCTCTTCTGATCCCAAACGCCTCATCCCCGATCTTCCAGCAAATACTGAACCACATGAATGAATCTGCTGTGTACAATGAATCAGACGTAGCGCCGTTTCACCAACGACTGCAGGAACTCCGAGGAATTGTACAACATGATCTCGAAAGCGGCAGACATCCCAAACCTTTGACAACTTTATTGGAACGACTGTTAAACGAGTGTGGTGTGTATCCATCAATAGCTTTCTCTCTTGGCAACTCATGTGCTACTAGATCTTGTCGTCAAACAATTACAAGATTCGCTTGCGATCTTGGATATTGAACTTGTACCTGTACACCAGAAGTTGGTTGCCATCCGTCGACAACTTGTAGCACTAGCCGCCAAAGAAGAGCCCCACAAAGCTGAGCTTAAACCGCTTCAAGAAGAACTTCGAAAGATAGACTCGCATGTTTTCTCTCTCGATCTTTCACCTGTTGAACTCATATAGACTTCTTAGAACGCGGGTGGATGGTAAATTCCTCGGCCCCGGTGGTATAGTTCCCGTATCCCAGGCTATCTGTTCTTCCCTTCTTGAGGAATGCTTTGACATTGCGCAGGAAATCAAAGCTCAGGAGGATTCCAAACATGTCTCTTCTTCTTTGAAACCTATCTATGATCGCCTCAAGCATATCCGTGCGGAGCTCGAAAGTCTCGTGTTAACACATAGGTGGACCTTGCGGGAGACAGACTTGTGGAATTATTCGTTGAGTTTGCAAGAAATTGATAGGATGAGGGTAGATGGCAAGTTTGTGGACTCGGACGGGAATAGGCCCACGGGACAATATGTAATTTATCAGTTGATTTGTGACTGATCTCATCATTCTTTTTGCTTTTCTAGGTGCTGCTCTACATGTTGAGGAGATGTTATGGCTTAATCTATCGATTATTGTCATCGAGCGAGCCGGTCTCAGAAGAACTCATGCCAATCGTATGCTTCCTTTCAGCTTTACTATTCTAAAATATCTCAGATTGTTTGTTTGATCAGGCTAACAAATTGTCTACTGTCAAGAAATGCCTCAACGAAGTGTTGAAATACGGTGGTCCTTTCAACGCCAGAGATCTCTATCCGGTGTGTCCATCTCTCATCTTCTCCCTTCTCAGATGCCTATAGGCTCTATAGTATCAACTGGCTTTACACCAAATCGATTCTTTACGCAAAGAAGGAAGATTCGTAAGTGTAGACGGTTCGATACCGGAAGGGCAAGGCATCGTCATGGCACATCTCAACGAATGTCATGAACTTGTCGAGATGGTGAACTTGCTGCTACTGTTGTTTTTTTTTAATCAAAGAGCTTATTTTTTTTGTATACTTAGTTGAAAGAATCGATGAATGGAGAAGAAGCGGAAGACGATCCTGAAGCTGAATTTGATGACGAAGACTATCGCGAGAACGATGTGCGAGGTGGCAAGAAAAGCGACGAGCAGCTTTCGGTGACTTCGAGTGGTCATGGGATACCGTTTGCGAAATCTACGTCTACGTCGTCGTCGGGATCGGATACCGATGATCGGTAATGGTTTCCTTTTGTTTTTGCTTTTAGAATCCAGTTGGGGGATTTTGTTAGGTGTCTTTTTTTGTTCTTTCATTGGCGTTCTCAGTTTTTTTTTATTTGGATTACATTGGTAAGGCAAGCTATATTATAAGTTGGTGTTGGGCTGTTTTTACGATGTGTGTTGTATCACCAATGTGTATTAAATTGTGTAGAGGTGATGTCAGTTATTTTCTTTTTTCTCCGACGATTTTTTTCCTCTTCTTTCCCCAATGAGGTTGTTTGGGTTGACTTTTGGGTAATGATAGTATGATTGTTCATACAGAAGAAAGACAATCATTTTTCTTGGTACATCATTTGACCCTGGGTTGCTCTGTGGGCAGATCATGCAAGATGATGAGTGGAGCTGCAGACTCATGTTTCCCCAATGGGTATAGGAGTCCAGACTCTACGTACTCCCCTCTGTCAATCGCGATTCACCTCCAGAGTTCGCCTTTAATCATACATTGCACTGGAAATGGAGCTGAAGCGATCAATCAAAGAGGTATACGGAGAAGAGCAAAGTGCATGTATCACAAAAAACACATCCAAGTCATCAAGAAGCACATTCCACAAGCTTATATACATATGTATCAAGTTTTCTTTCTTTTTTTAATCTGATTTGTTCCTGGGGATCGCTTCAAGAAGAGCTTCACCGTACCGGTTCTTGAAAAATACAATGTCACCTTCATCCTCCACAAATACGCATTGCGTGAAAGAACGCCACAAGGCACGAAGAACAGGCTATAAAATGTGATCTATGTCAGTTCAAAGATTTATGGGAGTGGTATCTCCGAATGTGTATCTTTTGAAAAAAAATAATCACCGTTGAGTCATAGTTGTAATAGTCGCCCAAAACAGGTTTGATAGCTTCTGTAGCAGCTGGTAGATTGTCTTTTTTTTAACAGGTCATCAGTATTCCGAAAGTATTTTTTCTTGTCAAGGGTAACTTGGGATGTGGGGGGGAAGTGTTTTTGACTCACAGAAGGGGATACTCGAGAAGAAGTGATGTGCAACGTGATCCGTATTTATCTTTACCGCGAGTTTTTGAGTGATAATGTACTATTTTTTTTCCGTGAGTTTGGATTAAGCATACGCACATTGTGAAGGACATATCGGCCGACCCAACCAAATATGGGACGATCCACTGTTGCAAGAGCACCACGGGCGAAAGACCATTCATTCTGGAAGATGTCACTGTAAGTAATTGTGTGGCTCGGTGTGCTGATGGAAGCGATTACTTGCCCCTCGATAATATGGAATCGTAGGGTCACTATGCTGAAGATAGGTGAACATGACCATCCTAAAAATTAGTTTAGTTCCAATCGTTATCCGACTAAGACGTTTGGCATGGCTCACCAATTATGCGCAAACTGACAGGTACATCATGAATTTTAGGGTTGACGATTATGGTATAATAGCGATTAGGGAACTTACAAACCAAGGCATTAGATAATAGCACCAGAGGGACTTCATGCCATAGTTCCTCGCGTAAAGGGCAAGCAAAGAAAGCATTGACAAGATAGCCGCGTCAGAGACAACAACTAAGGACCCTGTGGACTAGTTAATATGTGATGTCAGGATGCAGCTGAAGACATTACTTTCTTCGGCACGAAAGAGCGAACAAGTAGGTAAGTAGTGCTAGGGATATGGTCTTGTATTGTCGTCCATAAGAGCCTGAGTAAAATCTACTCACACTTGTCCAGGTTGGATATTTTGGATTTCCCTTCCGATTATGCCTAAGAATAGATCAGGAGCCGTCTAGGATCAAACGATGGGGTAGCTACAGTATATATAACTGAAAGCCGCTAAACAAGTTATCAGAGTATATCCAGTACACACGATGGTTAAGGCATCACTTACAAAAATTGTCGTACAAACAGCTTGAACAGTGTGAATGCAGGCGTCTCTTCCAAAATCTCCACATAGTTCATCCTTACTGCTACCTGGCCATCTGGCAATCGGAGATTTTTGCGGGTTGGTGGAATATAGGTTTCGTCATGCTCGAGGTTGTTCGTCGATTTCTATAAAACGGGTCGAAATCAAATTAGAGCTCTGGGAACCCAGCTTGTGCCTACATGGTGTGACCGATGGGTTGCTCGCCAGGAATAGTATGGAGTCAAAACAAATGTATGAAGTGACAACCCGAGCAGGGAATTGACCCAACGTGTTGAAGAAAGAGCGTCATGTCCGGCCTAAGAAACAGATTAGCATCTGATTTATGGAAGGAGAGAGACGTGCAACGAGCCTCGTGTCCTGATATTATCTTGCGTCAGAAAAAAAGGCGGGGTACAAGCTTCTGAAACTGACCTAAACACCAAATGCCTGCAAAGAACATGCCTTGCCAGCCCCAGTAAAGCACCCATAGGATAGGCTGTACAAGATTATGGATGACTTTCGGGTGGTTGCATGTCTTGGAAAGTTGGTCCAGGATGAGTGGAATTCGTTCAGCACAGACATACAGAAGAACTGTGAGGAACACATGAACTGAAATATAGAGAGCGCTCTTGAGTGTTGATCTCTCGAACAGGTGCTGAGGAATGGCATTGCGTAAATCTTTGAGCGATAAGTCCGGAGGCGCAAACGTTTTCCTGTTTGCCCGGACCTCGCATTCGGGACCGTCCGGGAAGATTTGAAACCATATCATAGTCAGATGCTGAGGTGAACCCAAGGAGAGAGAGGGAGATTCGAAGGTGTTTATAGTTGGTTGTTGATGATGACTGATCGGCATGTTTGTGGCCGATCTTACAATGAGTTTACTTCATTGTCTGGTGCCGTTGATACTGATGCCAACGTCTCCATCATCCTTGACGAATTTTGAACACTTCGGTTCAACTTCATAGTGTGAGGATAATAACTTACTGTGGGCGCTAGAAGCTCGAGTCATACAGTCACTACTGGTTATTAGAGTATAATTGTAGCCAAGTTTCAGTATCCAGCAAGCCAAACAAACTTTTTTCAGTGGGTAAAGGGTCCTGTCATCAATGAGAATCTGGTGGACCTAGCTTTCAGGCGCTTACAAATACACTATACTGTCGATCAGTTGAACTACCATGTGCAACGAGACACATTTTCAGTCCCTATCAAGTCCGACATATTCGACACGGAGGGAGGCCATTGGTGATATTGGTATCTCCATGAGTGGCAACAAGTTTCAACTGTTCAAAAGTTTAACCTGTTGCTGAATGTCTTAGTCATTAGGCTTTCATCCCATGGATGGAAGGCCTCGAATTAGTGACATAACACCCTATTTCAATATGAAGGAAAGAACTAGGGATCTTGGTTTAGGTCCCACTATCATTCCAGATGGAAATGGTGCAATGACAACACTGCCACCAACACTGAACTGGAAGGCTTCTTGAAAATGTTGAGGAAGTCCAGATACTTTCATGCTTGCTATTAGATGTCAAAAGAGAACCTCTGTTGTTATGGTCTGTCATGGAGTACTGGGGTAGTGTATAATGTCTGTGGTGGTATTTATTTAGCTTATTATATAATAGAAGGAAACAAGAAAAAGAAACTCCAGAGTCTGGAGATATAGAAGAAAAAAAGTTGAAAGAGAAAAAGAAACAATACAGGTCTGGTCTAGGGTGCTGTGAACTACTGGAACAAGGAGAATTGATGATAAAAGAGGAAAGAACAACCTTGGCTTCAACATATGTGTTGCATCCCAATCTTCTGTTGCTATTGGTCACTAATTTTGAGTCAAGAAGAAAGCCATCTAGAACAATAGAGAGAAGTACATGTTGAGAAGAGTTTGTACGATAGCAAGACTAAAAAGGAGCAAAAAGTATGCTGATCTACAAATTGAAGAATTTCAATGTATCTACACACGTGCATATGCAAAGTCCAAGAAAGGAGATATACTTGTATGTTACAGGCTACAATGTAATTTTACAGGAGAAGGAGAAACATAAAGGAGAATGATAATTAATAATAAAAGAAATGATAAAAGAAAATGATAATAAAGAATTCCCTATGCAGATATGACAAATTTGATCAACAAACTAAGTCGCTTTGAGTCCCTACCCTAACAAAGAATCCTGGAATTTTTTCCGCAAATCCGAATGTGACGAACTCCTCTCAACATAGCAAATGTCCTTCGAGAACTCCCCCTACAAAGGGAACAACTTTCCAGATACATACGACGACAATCACATCATCCTTCCCACATACATGAAAGGGGGGGATGGCTGAATATCATCGGCATCTCAAACTCCATGTGCGCATGAGCCACCAGGCTCATCACTAACCACACACCTATAGGCGAATATAGGGCAAGATTCTTCCCCAACGAAGTTAACTCATGTGCATACAACGACAACCAACTCGAAACATGGCAGCACATTCTACGCGAGTGTCTACTCTACATGGGATACTATCATGTCGGATACATCCTTAGCAAGGTAGTCAACTTCCTTCAAAACAATTCACGAGCGTTCTACTTCTTAGAAAATATCAAGTAGTCTACGAGCCTCTCAAGTGACACACGTCTCCCAATTCCTTTCTTCCCCTATCTTATTCCTAATTTCTTCTGCCCTTTATAGTGTATTGAAGTAGCTTATTTAAGTAGACACGTCTACCACGGACTGCGATCGAGCACCGTGTAGTAGATGGTTGACCGAAAAAAAAGATCATTTGATCAACATTCTATAAAATGTAACAGATTCATAGATAAGTACAAGAGATGATCAGGGTTCAGATAGAAACTTGTCTCAACTATCATTTATCTCTAACTACCATCATAAAATGATATATCTCATCAATATCTCATCATCAGGATATGAAACTCCGACGTAGTTTTAGTATTCGCTGCATGATATGGGTGGGTTGGAGACCCACTCGGTCGTCTGCCCCGATCAGGTAATAGAGATTGACGTTCTTTTTTTTGGCCAGCAATTGTATACGTACACAGTCCCCGGTAGTTTACCGACTACTTCATAAACATAAAAGGCAAACAGGAATGAAGTCGCAAGATGAAGAAGGCATTAGAGCTAGCTTTGGCGCCTGGGAGGGACCTTTGGGTCGTAGAAACCTAGTTTGTGTGATTGTGCTTAGTAGTGATAGGTTTTTCCTTGTATACAGCACGTTCAGGGGGTTCCCTGGTTGGAAACGCGACGGCGGTCGGGTTGGAACCAAGGAACTGAATGAGGTTTTTGAGGGATGGAACTTGGCTTGGGATGCGGTCCTTGGTGTACCTAGGGCACTCCCTGAGGATGTGCAGGCGGTGGGTTCGTTCGGGAAGAATCTCGTTCTGTACTCTCCTATGGGAACGTGCCCGAGAATAGTCCTTGATGCTCTGGCACACAGGGTGACAGATAGAGATTGACGTTCATTCTTCAGATAATCGGGGATAGTCGGTATAGTGTGGATACCTCACGCCACGTGAAAAACGTGGAAGGTTTCACTTGACATCAGATTGCCCGTCGTGTGACTAGGTTAACTCAAAAATGGCATTTTCACCACGCTGACTTTTGATAGAACCGTGCTAGCCCTCGTGCTGATGTTCACACACCCTGCAGACCATTTATCTTACTATACCACGCCCTGATATCTAACAATCGCCCTAGAGGTTGGGTGAATGAGGCCTTTGGTCCAGATAATGTACCCGGTTCACTCACAATGTCCTTGCCAGTCGTAGCAATGCTGCGCTGAGCGATGAAGGTTTTGCTCTACGTAGCCAGTTAGTTTAGTCTGCCCCTTTATACCTGTAATATACCTACCTCATTTATAGTGCTAATAGGTGCCACCTGAAAATCATTAACTTCAAGGGTTGTACCATGCTCATCAAGGACATGTCCTCTCGTAAACGGACGTAGATTTAACCTGTAGAGCGAGTATCAGGAAAGTGGCGATCAGAGTGGCGCATTTACATACGTGGCTAACATCGAAGCAGCGTATACTTTGGATACCTAGAGTAGATAGACCCAACTATTGAGGAATCAGAACTACTTACAATTTGAGATGATTTGATAAATTGCCAAGAATATAAGGTTGTCCTCCAACTCAGACTATAGGAAGCGTTAACGTATCGGCTTGCGACGCGTGTATAAGTGACTTACAGTCATTACGACAACAAAATCAGTCAGACTGAGAATAGGCGATGAGTTTCGAGTATACTGAGTGGCACTCAGTCACTAACCTCGTCAAGATTCCAATGTTAACAGACCAGAAAATGAGCTTATTGATGATCTTGTCCGTCCTGGTGGTAAGTAAGGCTTGCAGCCTGTGGACGACTATAAGATGTATACCTCAAGACTCCGGATCGGCCACGATTGAGGAAATAACCCAAAGAAATGGCAATCAGGAGATCGGTAGCGACGCCAAAAACGAGCGCCACAGTTGATGTAATCTGTCCAGAGATATAAATGAGCAATAGTTCATGAGGATGTTCCGGGAGCTACTTGAATTGAGTGAGGAAACTTGGAGTAGTGCCCAGCAGCAAAGCTACGCTCAAAAGTGAGTTTATGTAGTATGCCATGCAGAAATATCGTGCACCTCTGGCCAACCACAACTTGGGAGGATGAGAATGAGAAGTATAAAATGTCTAAACATATAGTGAACATACCCCACGTCATGCCTGCAGAAGGGACGATAAGGATAATGGCATTTGTTCCGAGATCATAATACTTACCTGAATGGGCCAAGGCAAACCCAATCTAATAGAGCTAGGTCAAGGTTGTCCCTGAAAAAAAAGAGGACAACTCACGATTATTATAGGGACAGATTTCTTCCGTCCGCTGACTGGGCATAACGTCAATACATAAAATCCAGCTTGTCAAGCCAAAGCGACTCACATAGATATACCCGCCATGCAAAGAATAAGTGAACGATGAAGATAAGAATTGCCTGAGCCATAAACATTCAACCATGACCTTGATGGTACAAGGGCTCACTGTGATAGCCAAGGTCATCTGCCAAGAAAGTCATTGACACGGGTGCAGCATTAAAAACCTGTTGTTCACTTACGGTGGCACTCCTGTCAAAGAGGCAGCAAATGAACAAACTTATGAACAAGGTGGACGTGATCATCAGCTCGTACCATGCGGTAATATCCAATCCAGGTATGTTATTGAAGTTTTGGACCAGATAGAAGTAAACTGCATGACACTCAAAGATCGCATGCAATACCTCTAGAAGCCTAACAAGGGATGTCTATGAAGGCTCTGAGGACATACAACAAACATACCAGACGCCCGCGACCTAAAAGACATATGAGACGTGGAGGGTATCACAAACCACAGATTCACGTACTAGTATCTTAAGAAATGCATTGTCTTTTGGGTAGTGTTGATAGTAGTACCAAGTTTGTAGGGTGTTCGCCCCAAAGAGACTATCCCGCAAAAGCTAGTGAGAACAGGCGAATTGAGAGAGAAAATGGACGATCACCAGACAGAGAACAAAACACCTATGAGCAAAGCACCAACAGTAGGGCCAACAATAGATTGGATATCTGGCACTTCTGCTTGGGACATTGGGTGCTTGCAAGAGCCGTTGCCATCGAAGCGAATGGATGTTTTAAACAAACTACGGAACTACATTCCATGTCACAGTTTCCTAATCTGGCTGTGTTGACCGACTTCCCGTAAGAGAGATTTCTCGGAACTATTCTCTCTTTGAATTAGATAGATCAGAGTGAGATATCATCTCCATTACAGATCAAGATCACACACTATATACAGATACTATCTTTCAACCACACTTGATACTCAGCAAAACAGTGATAAACTAAACAATAAGGTAAACGTTTGGAATTGGTCTTGGACAACACAATTCTGGACCTTCATAGAACATACATTGCTCTAGAGCCTATCTAATAATCCTTAACAATTACTGACTCAATAAAATATAATTTATGTTAAATAATCCATCATTTGATACGCGTACAGTAGTTTATCTCATTTATCTTTTGTCTCTGTTTTATTCATTGTCACACTACATTCTTCCCCTGTATATAAAGGCCCACTCTCTATGAATGGATATAAGTCGCTTTCCACCTCTTACTACTATGAGCTCTACTGTGACATTCACTAGGTGAGTCGGCTAGTGCACTTCACCGCTACGCGATGCTCGCTGTCATTATTTGCACGATTTACATGGCTCATACCTTTCCGTAAGGTAGAGAGGATCATTTTCTCGTTATAATGATGGTATGAGTACTTAGTTCTATCGATTATTTTAACACCATTTTATCTACAAACCTCGCTTGTTTCTATTACAAATTATAAAGAATTCATCCCATCTGACTTTGAATGGCTTTATCAAATTTTTATCTTGTGATTGTGCAACAAGTTTTCAATTACTGCCACTTCCCAACATGACTCACTGTTCACAAAAAGTGTTCGAGATGTTGGAGATATGTCTGTATATGCATTTACAGTGCGGAAAAATCTGCAAGAGATGCTGGCTGAGACTCCTGAAAGAGATAGGTAGCACGGCCAAGGGCTGAACGGAGCTTGTCAGCGAATGACATTACATGGTCCTCCCCAATCATAGTATAGTGTTCCCCATCAACATCGACAAGTTCAAATGTTGATTGAGTATAAAATTCCCATTTGGCAAGTCGCTGGTATTTATACTCCTCAGGGGTACCAAGCGAAGGAAGAGGGATCGCACAGAAAACTGTAGTCAGTGCGGATGCAATGGAACCCACGGTGACATAGGTACGTCCAGTCAAGGTCACCCGGTATGCCACATGTACCCACCGCCTGAAGTCATCCGTGTCCAACTGAAGCTCGGACAGCCGTTTTTGATCGGACAAAGAGAAGAGATGGTGGATGATGTTGCGAGACAATTTCTCCGGTGGCTCAGTATCTGCGCCACGCAGCTCAGGAAATTTTCTGATGACATTTTCTTTGACTTCATCAAAATCAGGAATCCGAATGAGCCCAAGAAACATGAGAAGGTTTATGAGAACTTCGATCCAAACAAGTTCCTCCATTCGGAATCGGATTTCAGGTGGTAGATTGAAGATACCTGTCCAGGCAACGCATCTTCTACGAGCTTCCAGCTTTTTGGTGATCTCATAGGCCACAGCACCTCCAAAACTGTAGCCTCCAATAAAGTAAGGCCCGCTGGGATACGCATTGAGGATGTGAGCAGTATAGCAGTCAACCATCTCCTCAAATGACTCAAACGGATTGTTCTCGTCGTCGAATCCACGGGCGCGTAAGGCATAGATAGGCCGATCGTCCTCTAGAACCTGAGCCAGCTTCATAAAAATAAGAATCTCGCCAACACCTGGATGAACCAAGAAAAGTGGTGGTTTAGACCCACGAGGGTTCAAGAGGACGAGCGGGTCATAGGCGGCGTCGTCACGTTCATCATTGACGATGATCGTATCAATGAAAGATGCAAGCTGATTGATTTCGGGCCGGCGCAGCATTTCGATGGTGGGTAAATCGGCAATGTCCAAGCGATCCTGAAGGATTTGCCTAAGTTGTATGAGATGCATAGACGATGCACCTAGATCAAAAAGGCTCGTGTCGCGCTTGAGTTTTGAAGGTGTCATGTCGAAGAGTTTAGAGATGACTTCAATGATGACCTCTTCGGTGTGGCTCAGCTGCTCTGTGAGGTTGAGAGCTTCGTCTTCTTTCAGCTTCTTTTCAATGTCTTGATAAGTGCCCTTGATATATGCTACCACAAGGAAGGAACGTGATACCTTCCCGAGGGCTGTCTTCCTAAAAGCAGATCTGGGCAAAGGGAGTACGATGTGGGGAGACTTAGAGCAGAACAAAACACTTGAGCGCTTTATGGCACGGTTGGTATCTAGAATCCTCTGGAGTTCACGATCGGCAAGTTCATCCTCAACTGCAAGCGTATGTTGATAAAAGATAGCGTATGTTTCCGTATCAGCGTCCGCTAGACGCATTGGACAAACGTAAATGTAGGATTTTGTGATGCCGTCTATCTGCAAGTTTTCGATGAAGTGTTCGACGTCGACTGTAGGATATTTAACACCATTAATGTTGATACAATCTTTGTCGCGCCCCATGAGGTATAGATTCCCATCCTTATCGATCATACCAGTGTCACCAGTGATAAACCACCCTTCGCAGAAGGACTCTGCCGTTGCTTTCGGATCATTATGATACTCATGAAACACGGTTGGGCCAGTGATCTGCAGCTGACCCTCTGTCAGGAATGGACTTGGCAAGCCGGTGAC
>Ga0153946_1001020_pt1 | contig 12217 bp, 14 predicted proteins | sample TSNJ030MetaG_FD_104751 | JGI IMG/M metagenome (GOLD analysis project Ga0153946, IMG submission 104751) | Attine ant fungus gardens microbial communities from New Jersey, USA - TSNJ030 MetaG | ecosystem: Host-associated > Fungi > Mycelium > Unclassified | place: USA: New Jersey, Wharton State... | reverse complement strand
CAGCAGACCGGTGATCTCCAGAACCTTGCCCTTGCCGTTCAGCTTTTCTGCCAACACCGTACCCACAGCTTTGCCCAGGTTGTAGTTGCTTTGGCCGATAAACACGGTTTTGGTATCGGTATAGACGTCCCGGTCCAGGACAATAACGGGGATACCAGCCGCCGCCGCTTCATTGACAGCATTGACCAGGCCTCCGGATTCCACCGGGCTCATGACGATTGCATCGCAGCCCTGGGCAATCAGGTCGGAGATGTCGGAGGACTGCTTGACGATGTCCACGTTGCCGTCGGTGATGACAATGGACACGTTGGAATGCCGATCTGCCTCCGCTTGCGCGCTGTTGTTCATCTCCACACGCCAGGGATGATTCAACGCGGTTTGGGAAAATCCAATTTTGATGGGCCTCTCCTCTCCATTGATAAGTACCGGGCCTGCAGCTACCGGCAAAAGGTCTTGATAGGGAAGCGCCGCGTAAAAATCATCGACAGGCACTGTTTCCCCGGCGGAGGCGTCGTTGCCGCCGGAGGGAGTGGAGGAGGTACTGCCGCCGGAAGGGGTGGAAGCGGCGCCGTCAGAAGTTTGGCCGCTGCCGCCCGCACATGCGGAGAGAGCGAACAACAAGGAGAGTATAAGCGCACCTGAAAGAAATCGTTTTTTCATTTCTGCACATCCTTTTTACATTTAGTTGTGGGGTCTGATATATAAAAGGCGCCTTTGCCTGAATTTGGGGGCTATTTTTTAGCCAGCCACCGCACCAAATTTTGCCAGAGGATATTGTAATAAGGCCAGTTGCAAAACTCCTCCGGCGACCAGTGTGGGGCGCAGTCGGTGGAATAGGGCAAGGTGCGGCCTTTTCCGAAAGTGCCCAAGGCGATGATGGGGTCTCCCCGGTAGCTTGCCAGTACGGTGGCGTCCGGCTTGGCAGCGGCCTTGTTGTATCCGAGACACCGGGGCCACTCCTTCGGAAAGCCGTCCAGCAGCGGATGTCCCAGGTCTATTGCATCCGGGGCAAAGCCTTGTGGAATCTCCTGGCGGTCATCCCCCTCTTGGAAGAGAACGGGCAGAATTTCTTCAATTACCGTATTTTTGTAGTTTCCCTTACCCTCTATCCCCATGTACGTCAGGTAACCGCCAATCATGCCCAAGCCGCCGCCCAACAGGACGAATTCCTTCATCATTTCCAGCTTATTGGGCGTGGTTTCCACTTGTAAAAACGTTTTCATTGGAAGCAAAAAAGTGTTCGCGCCAATATCGCTCAAAAGAATCACGTCGTATTTTTCCCGCAGCTCCACGGCAGTGGTGGGAAAATCCGACTCCACCAGGTGGCAGGGAAGGTGGGTAAAGGAAAATTCCGGCAGGCTTAAGGCTCTTTGAATATACCGGATGCCGGTGCTGTAGTTGTCAAAGCTAAAAGAGTCAAAGCCTTTGGATTCGACGGTGTGCACAAACCAGGATTCGCCGATAAACAGTACGGAAGTTTTGTTGTCCATAATATCGCAGCCCTCTTCCAAATCTATTATTGTATTCTCACTGGGTGCGCAAATCCTTTACGGATCCGCGCTCCACCAGACAAACCCCCAAGGTGCGCTTGATTTCGGGAACCGGCCGGCCCTCAATCAGGTCGAAGAGAATATTTGCGCTTACCCGCCCCATTTCCGCGGTGGGCCGGTCGATCACGGTCACGGCAGGGGAGATGAAGCTGGCCAGGTGATTGTCGTCAAAGCCCACGATGGAGATGTCCTCGCCAATTTTTACTTGATTATCGTAAAGCTCCTTGATGGCCCCCATGCAAATCAGATTGTTGGTGCATTCCAGCGCGGTGGGGGGATCGGGCATATCCGCGAAATAACGCACCCCCGTCTGTCCGGTGGATTCGTACCACTCCCCCTCAAATAAATAGCGCTCCTCCACGGGGATATTGTTGTCCGCCAGAGCCTGGAGATAGCCGGCTTTTCGCTCCTGGCCGATGTTGAAGTCACAAGGGCCGTTGATCAGTCCGATTTTGCGGTGTCCCTTGCCAATCAAATGCTGAGTCAGCAGATAGGAGCCGCCCAGGTTGTCGATGACGACGCCGGGTTTGTCATAGCCGGGCAGAAAACGGTCCACCAACACAATGGGGCAGTCGAAGGCGTTGTAGATGGAAAGATCTTTGGTAATGGGGATGGTGATCAACCCGTCCACAATTTTGCCGATGACCCCGTTGCACAGCTCCCTCTCCTGCTGGATGTCGTTGGTCAGGGAAAAGATCAGCGTGTTGTAGCCCTTTGCTTTGGCGTATTCCTCCACTCCATGGATCACAGTGCTGTAAAAAGAGTTGATTACCTCGGGAACGGCGATTGCGATCATTTTGGTTTTTTTGGTCACCATGGAGGCGGCAATATTGTTGGGAGTGAAATTCATTTCCTGAATGGCGGCCAATACCTTTTCCCTGGTTTCGTCGTTTACACGGTCCCGCCTATTGAGAACGCGGGACACCGTGGAGATGGAAACACCGGCTCGTTTCGCCACATCTTTAATGGTAATGTATGGTTTGTTGGCCACTTCTTTCAACTCGTTTCACTCTATTTTACGATAGCTACACCATTGCTGGTGCCGATCCGGTCGGCGCCGGCCGCGATCATCGCCAGCGCGTCCTCCTTGGTGCGAACCCCGCCGGAGGCCTTGACCCCCATTCTTTCTCCCACAACTGCCCGCATCAGCGCGATGTCCCCGGCGGAGGCGCCGCCGGTGCTGAATCCGGTGGAGGTTTTCACAAAATCCGCCCCCGCCTCCAAGGCCAGGGAACAGGCTGTTTTTTTCTGCTGGTCGTTCAGCAGGCAGGTTTCGATAATTACCTTGACCAAAGCGGCGGGGTGGGCTGCCTGCACAACGGCACGGATATCCTCACTGACAGCAGTCAAGTCGTTGTCCAGCAGAGCGGAAATATTGATGACCATATCCACCTCCGCCGCTCCCTCCTCCACCGCCAGCGAAGCTTCGAAGGCCTTGGTTTTGGTGCGGTTGGCCCCCAAAGGAAAGCCGATCACCGTACAGACCTTGACGTCGCTGCCGTTGAGCTGTTGTGCGCACAGCGGAACAAAACAGGGATTGACGCAGACAGAAGCGAAGCCGTTGGCCTTGGCTTCGTCACATAGGGCGATAATCGCCTCCTTGCGAGCGTCTGGCTTTAGAATTGTGTGGTCGATGCAGGCTTGCAGATTCATGGGAATCCTCCTTAAGATGAATGAGTCTCAATAAACTGGTCGATTTCCTGTCGGGTGGGCATGGAGGGGGCGGTGCCCATGCGGGTGACCGAAATGGAGGCCAGGGCGTTTGCAAAGGCCGCTGCCTCAAAGATATCCTTTCCCTCCGCCATGGCCGTAACCAAGCCGCCGTTGAACGCGTCTCCCGCCCCGGTGGTATCCACCACCTTCACCTTGGGCGCGGTTAGAATTTTGGCGCGTTTGCCGTTGGACACAAAGACCCCCTTGCCGCCCACGGCCGCGGTTGTTCACACATAGTCCCACAGCCCGCGCACCGAAGCTTCCCCGGCGAAAATCGAAACGGTCTTGCCGCCGATATCGCACACAAGGCTGCCGTCCTCCGCCACATCCAGACAGACGCCCCGCTGCTGTGTACCCCCCCGGGTGATTTGCACCTGGCGGCCCAGGTTGACGCAGCGTTTTTTGTATTCCTCCCGCAGCGCGGGAAATCCGTTTTCGGAGCAAATATCCAGCAAAGGTTCCATTTCATTGAGGATTGCGGCGCAAATTGTGGACATTTCGAAATATTTTACTGTGGCGAGAAACAGAGATGTTGCATATACTAAGTTGAGCGACTGGAAATCCTCTGCCGTGTGCCGCACGTTGACGCCGATCCCCACAATGGCGTCGGTGTGCGTGCCCGCCACTCGGCTTTCGCACAGGATGCCGCAGATTTTTTTGCGCTCCCACAGAACATCGTTGCTCCATTTCAGTGCAAAGGTTTGCCCGCAAAGCGCCTCCAGCCCCCGGCACACGGCCATGCCCGCCACAAAGGGCAGGGCGGTGAGGTGCCGCTGGGGCCAGTCCCGGAGCAGCACGGAAAAGGGGAGGGCGCAGGCGTTGGTATCCACCCATTGGCGGCCCAAACGGCCCCGGCCGCCGGTTTGCCGCCGGGCCAGAGCCACCGCGCCGTGAGCGAGCCTTGTGGTTTGGTTTTTTAGATAGTTATTGGTGGAATCCACCTCCTCCAGATACACGAGCGTGCGGCCCAGATGGCGGGTGGTCAGCGACGGCAGACTGTGCAAGGGCGGACCTCCTTTTACTTAGTGAATCAACTTAAAGTTGATTCCCATTCTACAGGTAGGCGACATTGGTGACGATGCCCGCGGGTGTAATGTCCACAAGCCCATAGCTGGGCCTGCCCGTGGCGGGCAGTGTGACGCTGCCGGGATTGAGCAGATACAGCTTGTCCTCATAGTTTTGGCAGGGCATATGCGTGTGGCCAAAGAGGGCGATATGGGCCCCCACACTGCGCGCCTGCAGCTGCAGGGCGTCCAGTTGCAGCTTGACGCCAAGGGTGTGGCCGTGGGTGAGAAACACCTTTTTTCCATCACACCACAGAATGTCCGACACCGGCAGGGAAGAGCCCCAATCGTTGTTGCCGCGCACACCGCGGAAGGCCTTGTCGGGATGATTCTGCCGCAGCAGCTCCAGCTCATCCAGCCCGTCGCCCAGGTGCACAAACCAATCGGCGGTGGGGTGGGTGTTCACAATGGTGTGCAGTATCCGATAATTGCGGTGGCTGTCGGAAAAAACAACGATGCGCAAAATTGTTTTCCTCCTTGGTGCAAACAGGGTAATTTGATAGGCCGGTCCCTTTTGGCATACCAATTTATACTGTAACATAAAAATATATTAAATGGAATAGGCGGTGCTGTAATTTTGAACAACCTAAATGTGTCCGGCGAACAGATGAACACTCTATTGAACATAGCCAGCAAAAAGCTGGGGAAAACACCCGAACAGCTGCAGGCGGAACTGGATCAGGGCAAGATGGACGAATTGGTCAAGAACCTGGACCCCAAGGTAGCGGGCCAAGTGAACGGACTGCTGAAAAACCCCAAGGCTCTGGAGGCGATGATGGGCAACGAGAAGGTAAAGAACATGCTGGAAAACCTTATGGGAAAGAAATAGAACCGCAATAATACCGGCATTGCCGACACGAAAGGAGGGGCTCCCTGTGGATGAATTGTCCGCCGCCCTGTCCCAGATAATCAGCGACCCCAACCGCATGCAGCAAATCCAGGCCATGGCGGCGTCTCTGGGCTTGGGCGGCGCCGACACGGCGGCCGGCGGACAGGGAGGCCCCCCGGGCGGCAACCAAAGAGAACAACAAATCCAACCCCCGGCCACTGGTGGCCAGGGGAATTTGGATTTGTCCGCTTTGAATGAAATACTGGCGGGTCTTGGCCAGCAGCAGGCCGCGCCCCAGCCGGCTTCCGCGGCGCCGGAGGGCACCGCGGATATCGCTGCTCTGATGCAGGCGCTGCAAAACGCGGCGGCCGGTCAGGCGGCGCCTGCCGCCCCCGCCAATACCGGCGGCATCGATATGTCCGCCCTTTCCGGCATGCTTGCCGGGCTGGGCGGCGGCAGTCAGGCCGACAACGCCGCAGGGAGCGGGGGCATCGACATGTCCGCCCTTTCGGGGATGCTGTCGGGCCTGGGCGGCGGTCAGGCCGGCAACGCCGCGGAGGGCGGGGACATCGACATGTCCGCTCTTCAGGGGATGCTGTCCGGCTTGGGCGGTGCGCAGGCGGCCCCCGCCACCGGCTCCGGCATGGATATGTCGGCCCTGGCGCGGATGATCAGCAAGGGCGGCAGCGAGGCGGGCGAGGCCCGGAACCTGGCGTCGGGTATCAATATGAACACCCTGATGCAAATTCAAAAGGCCATGTCCAGCATCAACAACAACCGGGGCAATATTGAGCTGCTGTTGGCGCTGAAAACCAGATTGTCCTCCGAACGGGCCAAAAAGGTGGACGACGCGGTGCGGGTGATGCAGCTGCTCCAATTCCTGCCCCTGCTCAAGGAATCCGGCATTTTCTCCGGCATTGACGACCTGCTGGGCCGCTTCGGCCTCAGCGGCGGAGCGGGAGGACTGTTGGACCGGGTGGGACTCTCGGGCGGTGACGGCGGAGGGGGCCTGCTGGAGAGACTGGGCCTTTCCGGCCAGACAGGGTCCTCTCCGGGCTCCGGCATCCTGGGCCGCTTGGGCCTGGGCGGGCTGTTGGGAGGAAGGTGATGGCAGTGGCAAATGAAGGACGCATGGATTACAGAGACACCGACCTGCTGCGCATGCAGCAGGAGGCGGCCCAGCGGGTGCGGGATATGCAGCGGCGGTCCCAGGAGCGGACGGTGGAAACGGATGACAGCTTTTTCCCATCCTTTGCGCGGCGCAGCTGGCGCGCGGACCCCGCCACCCTGCCCGCGGGGGGACGAAGTGAGGCGCCGCCCATCCCCCCCCTGGAGCCACCGGTGAAGCCGCCCCCGCCCGCCGCCGACACGGCGGCGGAGGAGAGAAGGGCAACACCTCCCGCGGGAAATTCCCCGGATGGCGGGCCCATCAGCACGCTGCTCCAGGATATTGTCAAAGCCGTGGGGCTGGACGACGACCGGCTCCTGCTCATCGGCCTGCTGCTGATACTCATCAACGAAAAGGCGGACGACACACTGATTCTGGCACTGTGCTATCTGCTGTTGTAGCTTGCTATGTCCGGCTCAGGAACAGCCGGGTGAGGAAAAAGCCAATTCCCCCGCACACCGGAAAGGTGAACACCCAGGCCAGCACGATTCCCCTGGCACTTCCAAGGTCCACCTCCCGGCGGTTCCCGGCCAGCCCCGCGCCCAGAATCGCCGAGGTTTTTGTGTGGGTGGTGCTCATAGGGATTCCCCACAGGGTGGCCGCCAACAGACACAGCCCCGCCCCCAAATCGCTGCACACACCCTGGTATTTTTGCAGCGGCACCATGCGCCGCCCCACCCGCTCAATAATTCGCCTGCCCCCCGACAGCGTCCCCAGCGCCATGACGACGCCGCACAGCACCATCATCACCGGATGCTGCCGCACCACCACGTTGCCCGGACGGTATACCCCCTTGGCCAACAGCTCCGCCAGCACCAGCACCGCCACAAACTTCTGCCCGTCCTGGGCCCCGTGCATAAACGCCATCCCCCCCGCGCCGACAATCTGCAATCGGTCCATCCCCCGGTTCCCCAGCCTCCCCAGGGGAGCCCGCAGCAGCTTTGCCGACGCCCAGCCCAGCCCCAGGCCCAGGCAAAGCGACCAGCCAAGGCCCCACAGCACCTTGCACCAAGCCTGCACATTGACGCTTTCCGCGCCCCCCAGGGCAAGCGCCGCCCCTGTCAGCCCCGCAATCAGCGCGTGACTTTCGCTGGTGGGGATTCCAAAGGCCCACGCCGCCACCGCAAACACAACGATGGACGCCATTCCCGCGCAAAGCGCCACACACGCCCTGCGGGGCGACGTCCCCAAATCCACCATTCCAGAAATCGTATCCGCCACCGAGGAGCTCACAAGACTCATGCACAGCATCCCTGCCAGGTTGCACACCGCCGCCATGCACACCGCCCGTTCATAGGACAGCGCCCCCGTGGACACCACCCCCGTAATGGCGTTGGGCGCGTCGGTCCACCCGTTGACAAACACCACCAGCATCACCAGCAGCAACAGTCCCAGCTCCCACATCCGCCATACCCCCGCTCACATGTCTTGTCTCAGTATATGGCCCGGCGCCGCCATACATGCCTGTGTGGGGAGCCGCGTGCCACGGGGGGAGCTATCATTCAGCCGACAGTTTAAGAGGCGGATACCTGTTTCTTTTGCTTCGATGCGTGATTGCAGAGATCTGCCAGACAACACAAGGGGCATTGGGGGCTGCGGGCCTTGCAGACGGCGCGGCCGTGGTGGACCAGGCGGTGGCAGAAATCGTTGGATTTTTCCATGGGCAATATGTTGCGCAGCTGTTTTTCCACCTGATCCGGATTTTTGGAGTCCACCAGTCCCAAGAGGTTGGTGATGCGGATGCAGTGGGTGTCGCAGACCACGGCGGGCTTTTTATACACGTCGCCCACAATGAGGTTGGCGGTTTTGCGCCCTACGCCGGGCAGCTTTAGCAGCTCCTCAATGGTGTCGGGGACAACGCCGCCGTGTTCGGCGATGAGCTTTTTGGCGGTTGCCACAATGTCCCGGGCCTTGGATTTGCCCAGCCCGCAGGGGCGGATTATTTCCTCCACGGCTTCCGGGGTGGATTGGGCGAAGCTCTCCAGGGTGGGGAATTTGGCGAACAGGTCCCGGGTGACAATATTTACGCGGGCGTCGGTGCACTGGGCGGCGAGGCGCACGGAAATAAGCAGCTCATAGGGTCTTTCGTAGTCCAGGGAACAAACGGCGTCGGGGTACGCGGCCTCCAAAGCCCGGACAATTTTGGCGCTCCGTTGTTTTAAGGTCATCTTTCCCTCCAGACCGCATTGTGCAACAGCCCTGCCGCCTTTTCAGCCGCGGCGCGCTGGATTTTTAAAAATAGTAGAGTCCCCACCCTATTTCAGCTCCGCCACCGTCACGCCCGCCTCGCCCTCGCCGTAGACGCCCAGGCGGAAGGCGCGCACGGATTTGTGCTTTCGCAGGCGCTGATGGACGGCGGCGCGCAGCGCGCCGGTGCCCTTGCCGTGGATGATGGTGATGGTTTTGATGTTGGAGAGGATGGCGGAGTCGATATAGCGATCCAGCTCGATGAGGGCCTCCAGGGAATCCATGCCGCGGAGGTCCACTTCGCTGTGGGTGGGTTCCCGGGAGACGCCCACGACGCTGCGCAGATTGGTGGAACCGCTCTGGTAGGTGACTTTTTTCTTCTCCACCAGACGCAGGGAGCTGAGCTCGGCTTTGGTTTTGATGATGCCCGCCTGTACCTGTACATAGCCCTTTTCATCCGGGGGCGAGAGGACGGTGCCCTCGGCGGCGATATCGGTGATAAAGACGGTGTCGCCGCGTTTCAGGGCGCGGGGCAGCTTGTAGGAGGCGGCCTTTTTTTGGGCGATGGGATCGGCGGCGTCCTCCAGGTCGCGCAGATAGCTGCGCAGTGTGGACTTGACGTCGCCCACGGTGGCGGAAAAATCGTCCTTATCCTTTTGCTTTTTCAGGTCCTCCAGCTCATTTAAGAGCTGATCGCTCTGGAATTTCACCTGCTCCACAAGACCGCGGGCTTTTTCCCGGGCGCGGGCCAGCTCCTCCTCGGCTTGGGCGTCAATTTTTTTGCGGGCCTCCTGGGCCTCGGCCTGGAGAGCGTCGGCCTGGCGGCGGAAATAGGCGGCCTGCTCCTTTTCGCGCTCCAGCTCCTGGCGGGTTTGCTCCAAGCCGCTGACGACGTCCTCAAAACGGGTGTTTTCCTTGGACATCTGCTGTCTGGCTTCCTCGATAATCTCCAAAGGCAGGCCCAGCCGCTGGGAGATGGCAAAGGCGTTGGATCGCCCCGGCACGCCGATGAGCAGGCGATAGGTGGGGCTGAGGGTGTTCACGTCAAACTCGCAGCTTCCGTTTTCCACGCCCTGGGTTTGCAGGGCGTACATTTTAATTTCGGCGTAATGGGTGGTGGCGGCGAGCTTTGCGCCCAGACGGCGCAGATGCGCGATAATGGAGACGCCCAGGGCGGCGCCCTCAATGGGGTCGGTGCCCGCGCCCAGCTCGTCGATGAGCACCAGGGTATCCGCGTTGGTCTGGCCCAATATGGAGATAATGTTGGTCATGTGGGCGGAGAAGGTGGACAGATTTTGCTCGATGCTCTGCTCGTCGCCGATATCCGCCAGCACCTGGCGGTAAACGCACACGGTACTGCCGTCGGCGGCGGGGATCATCAGGCCGCACTGGCTCATGAGCACAAAGAGTCCCAGGGTTTTTAGGGCGACGGTTTTGCCGCCGGTGTTGGGGCCGGTGATGACCAGGGTGTCGAATTCGCCGCCCAGGCGGATGTCGATGGGGACTATTTTGCCACTGTCGATAAGGGGATGGCGGGCTTTTTTCAGATGGGTCTCGCCCTGCTCCACCAAATCGGGCACGCTGGCCTTCATTTTATCGGCCAGACGGGATTTGGCAAACTGCACATCTAATTGGAGCATCACATCGTAATTGGTGAGAATGCGGTCGGCGTCGTCGCCCACCTGGGCGGAGAGGGTAAAGAGGATGCGGCTCACCTCGTGGGCCTCGCGGCTCTCCAGCTCGCGGATTTGGTTGTTGGCCTCCACCACGCCCAAGGGCTCCACAAACAGGGTGGCCCCGCTGGAGGAGGTGTCGTGGATCAGTCCCTTGATTTCGCCGCGGTGCTCGGCCTTGACGGGCACGACAAACCGGCCGTTGCGTATGGTGATAATTTGGTCCTGTAAATATTTCTGATAGGTGGTGGAGCGGATCATCCGATCCAGCTGTTCCCGGGCATGCTGCTCGGACTGGCGGATTTTCCGCCGGATGTCCCCCAGCTCGGGGCTGGCGCTGTCCGCCATCTCCTCCTCGCTGAGGATACACCGGGCGATTTCCTCCTCCAGCGCGCGGTTATCCTCCAGGCGGAAGAAGAGCGAATCCAATGAAGTGGGGGCGGAGCCCGCCTGGGACTTCCACTTGTTCAGGGTGCGCGCGCAGCGCAACAGGCCGGCGATGTCCAGCAGCTCCCGCATGGAGAGCATTCCCCCCACACGGGCGCGGCCCACGGCGTCGCCACAGGGCACTAGCCCATAAATGGAGGGGGTGCCGAAGCGGTTGGTGAGCTGGTGGGCGTCACCGGTTTTCCGCATCAAATCCATGGCCTCCCGGAAGCTTGCGGCGGGCTGTATGGCAAGGGCGCGCTCCTTGGACGCGGGGCAGCTGGCCAGCTCCGCCAGCATACCCAGAATTTTGTCCAGCTCCAACGCGCGGATATGTCGGTTATTTGCTTGCAAAAAGGTTCACCTTCCTTTGCTGTTGCCGTTATTCTGTCATGGGCCGCAGGGCCCTGTAGATTTCCAATGCATGAAAGGTTTTTTCAACTTGGTAGTGCAGGTATTGCTCCGCCAACCGCTCCAGTTCCCCCAAACCCTCGCCGGACAGCGAAAACGCAAAGAGCTTTTCCGGCGGGCAATAGATGATGTGGCGCATGGCGGCCAACACCCCCATGCGCAGCGGTATGCCGCCCACGGGCCGCTGCCCGCCGGCACAGCCGCCGCACAGCAGTGTGCCGTCGGCGGGGAAAAAGAAAAATTCTTCCGCCTGGTATACGCCGCACCGGCGGCAGGCCACAAGGGCGGGCATATACCCGCTGAGCGTGAGGATGCGCAGCTCATACAGCGCCTTGAGCAGCTGTGGGTCCCGCTTTTCGTTTTCTACAAAGTGCAGCGTGTTGAGCAGCAGGGATAAGTACATGTCCGCCGGTTCCTCCCGGGGGGTGAGTTCGGTGGACAGCTGGGCAAAATAAGACGCCAGCGAAAGCTTTTCCACATCCTGACGGATGCCAAAAAAGGTGCGCTGGGCGTCGGCGTGATCCACCACATACCGGTCCCGGTTTTTAAACAGCTCAAACTGGCCGTAACAAAGCAGCTCTGTGGAAGAGGCCAGGGCGCTGCGCAGGCGGTTGGCGCCGTTGGCATAGGCGCTGAGCACCCCTTGCTCCCGGGTGAGTATGGTTACAACACGGTCCTCGTCAAGCTTGTAATCCCGCAGGACTATCCCCTGGGCTTTCAACCTCATCCGTATCCAGCGCTCCTTCTGCCTGGGCGGAGAACATCCGCTGCTTCTGGCTGTTGCAATACGCCAGGTAGTCGTCAATACTTCCGGTTTCCAAAAAGCTTTCCCAGGGGGTCGGCTTTGCACGCATAGTTTGGTTCCTCCTTTTGGCGAAACATATGGGACAAGGAAATTGCATCTTTATTTTCCCACCAAACGACAGCGCTATAAGCGGAAATAACTTGTTCCTTTTCCAGTAATATAGTGAATCAACTTTAAAAATGGAAAAAAGAAAGAGGAAAAGTTGATTCCCAGCCGGTAAACCAACTTCAAAATGATCGCATTTTGAAATTGGTTTACTATATTTTATGATTTATACTGAACACTGATTAAAAAGTGATAATAAATTGCGAGGATATTTTTCGACCAGCTAGGAAGACGACGCAGGCGGGCTGTCGCCCGGCAAGGAGGATGACAACGCTGGGCGGAAAAT
>Ga0153946_1001019_pt1 | contig 12224 bp, 13 predicted proteins | sample TSNJ030MetaG_FD_104751 | JGI IMG/M metagenome (GOLD analysis project Ga0153946, IMG submission 104751) | Attine ant fungus gardens microbial communities from New Jersey, USA - TSNJ030 MetaG | ecosystem: Host-associated > Fungi > Mycelium > Unclassified | place: USA: New Jersey, Wharton State... | reverse complement strand
TTTTTTGCCTAAACTATTGACATGTTTTCCAAAAAGGTATATTATAAATATGAACATATGAACAATTGCTCATATGTAATAGCGAAAAGTATGATTATGGAGGGAAAAGCCATGAAGAAAAAATTTAAAATGATCAACCTGGACTGTGCAAATTGTGCAGCAAAAATGGAAGCGGGAATAAAAAAGATTGATGGAGTGAACGATGCAACCATGAACTTTATGATGCAGAAGCTTACAATTGATGTTAACGAGAGCAAATTCGAAGAAATCAAAACGCAGATAGCCGATATTTGCAAAAAGGTTGAACCGGACTGCAAAGTCGGATTTTAAGGAGTACAGATTATGACAAAGAAACAGAAAAGGGTATTGATTCGCATCATTATTACTGTTGCTGCATACATACTGCTGACGATTGCGAAATCAACCGGACTGCTGAAGGGATTGGAGAGTTTCCCGAACGGCTTGTTGTGGTATGCAGTTCCCTATCTGATCATCGGATGGGATATCCTTTACAAAGCTGCCCGCAATATCAGTCGTGGTCAGGTGTTTGATGAGAACTTCCTGATGTGTGTGGCGACTTTTGGGGCATTTGGGATCGGAGAGTATCCGGAAGCGGTAGTGGTAATGCTGTTTTATCAGGTTGGAGAGCTTTTTCAGGATTATGCGGTGAACCGTTCGCGGCAATCCATTGCTGAGCTGATGGATATTTGCCCGGAATATGCCAATATCGAGTTGGATGGTCAGCTTCAGCAGGTCGATCCGGACGATGTGGCGGTCGGCGATATTATCGTAGTTAAGCCGGGGGAACGAATCCCGTTGGACGGAGTCGTGGTTTCCGGCAGCTCGATGGTGGATACTTCGGCGCTGACCGGTGAATCGGTACCGCGCCGGGCTGTAGAAGGAGCGGAGATCATCAGCGGCTGTGTCAACCAGGATGGGGTATTGTATGCACAGGTTACCAGAGAATTTGACGATTCGACAGTAGCGAAGATTTTAGAACTGGTAGAAAATGCAAGCAGTAAAAAGGCGAGCGTCGAGAATTTTATTACGAAATTCGCCCGGTATTATACTCCCGTGGTAGTAATCGGAGCAGTGCTTTTAGCAATCCTTCCGCCGCTGCTGTTAGGCGAAGGCTGGGGGGTATGGATAAACCGCGCCTGCATCTTTTTGGTTATCTCGTGCCCTTGTGCCTTGGTTATCTCAGTGCCGCTGAGCTTCTTCGGTGGAATCGGAGCGGCTTCAAAGGGCGGGGTGCTGGTCAAGGGAAGCAATTATCTGGAAGCGCTGGCCGAGATGGATACGATTGTCTTTGATAAGACCGGAACGCTGACCAAAGGAGAATTTAAAGTTACAGAGATTCATTCCGCCGGAATGGAGAAAGCGCAGTTGCTGGAAGCAGCGGCGCTGGCTGAAGGATATTCCGATCATCCGATTGCCAGGTCGATTAAAGAAGCATATGGTCAGGAGTTGAATATGGAGCGGGTAAAAGCATTCCGGGAGATTGCCGGACACGGTGTCCAGGTTGCTGTGGACGATAAAGAGATTCTGGCGGGGAATGCGAAACTAATGGATAAGATGTGTGTGTTCTATGAGCCGTTGCCGGCAATGGGAACGATTGTATATCTGGCTCGTGATAATGTTTATATCGGTGCGATTGTAATCGCCGATGCGATTAAAGAAGAGGCCAAACAGGCGATCCGTGATCTGAAGGAAGCCGGTGTACACAAGACCATCATGCTGACCGGCGATAAACGTGAAGTCGGTGAAGCGGTAGCTGCAGAATTGGGATTAGATGAAGTGTATACGGAACTTCTGCCTGGTGATAAAGTCAGCAAAGTGGAAGCCCTTCTGGAGGGCAGAAGTAAAAAAGAGAAACTGGCCTTTGTCGGAGACGGAATCAACGATGCGCCGGTGCTCACCAGAGCTGACATCGGTATCGCAATGGGCAGTATGGGATCGGATGCGGCGATTGAGGCTGCGGATATTGTTCTGATGGATGATGATGTCGGGAAGATTTCGCTGGTTGTAAAGATTTCCAGAGGGACCTTGCGGATCGTGAAGCAGAATATCGTCTTTGCATTGAGCATCAAAGCTTTGGCACTGATTCTGGGGGCATTCGGTCTTGCCGATATGTGGGAAGCTGTATTTGCTGATGTAGGTGTATCAGTAATAGCGATTCTAAATGGTATGCGGGCACTTAAAATCAAATAAATATAATAATTGAGAAAAGAGAGTACCGGTTTCAGTGGAAGTAATTACTGAAACCGGTTCTTCAATTTAAAGAAATTTTGAAAAATATATAAATCTATGTTATGCTTATGAGAAATGTTAGTAAATTAAGGAGGACTCTGATGAAGATACAGGAATCAGCAGAAAATTATTTAGAGACAATATTGATGTTGGGACAAAAAAAGGGCAATGTGCGCTCTATAGACATTGTGAATGAATTGGAGTTCTCGAAACCAAGTGTCAGTGTTGCAATGAAGAATCTACGGGAGAATGGCTATATATTAGTGGATGCAGATGGTTATATTACACTGACCGCTACCGGCAGACGGATTGCAGAAACAATGTATGAACGACACACATTACTTTCAGAATGGCTGGTTTTTCTGGGAGTAGATCAAAAGGTTGCGATGGAAGACGCCTGCCGCATGGAGCATGTAATCAGTGCGGAAAGCTTCGAAATGATTAAAAGGCATGTGGAAGAATATAAAGAGAAGCGGCCGATTGAATATTAAGAACAATTCTTCTATTGACTAAAGCATTAGTATGTGCTAACCTATATTATAGAGTTAGAGAGTTCTAACCATATATCTTTACACAAAGGAGTGGTAAAAATGCCATTAGCGATGACAGATATCGGCCAGATAGGCCTGATAAAAAAAATCGGCGGAAACGTTGAAACAAAACGCTTTCTAGAGTCTCTCGGATTCGTAGCCGGAGGTAAAGTTACGATTGTTTCTAAGAATCATGGAAATATTATCGTCAATGTTAAAGAAACAAGGGTTGCGTTAAGCAGCGAACTTGCTAATAAAATTATGGTTTGATTTCAGGAAGGAGATATAAGGTGATGCAGACATTAAAAGATGTACCTTGCGGCAAAACCGTTACAGTAATTAAGCTTCATGGCGAGGGGGCCGTGAAACGCCGTATCATGGATATGGGGATTACAAAAGGTACGCAGGTATATGTGCGTAAAGTAGCGCCGCTGGGAGATCCGGTCGAAGTTCAGGTGCGTGGGTATGAGTTATCTCTTCGCAAAGCAGATGCCGGGTATATAGAGGTAAAATAATTTTTAAGATGTAAAGTTAGACGATACTAACTTTCTTCTCGAATTAGCAGATTTAAAGAGAATTAGCAAGCCTAAAGGAGGAGACGCAACATGTCGGTTAAAATAGCACTTGCCGGTAATCCGAACAGTGGTAAGACAACATTATTCAATGCTCTGACAGGATCAAATCAGTTCGTTGGAAACTGGCCGGGAGTAACGGTTGAGAAAAAAGAAGGAAAATTAAAAGGAAACAAAGAAGTTGTAATTATGGATTTACCGGGAATTTATTCCCTGTCACCATACACACTGGAAGAAGTAGTGGCACGAAATTATCTGATTAAAGAACGCCCGGACGCGATACTGAATATCGTCGATGGAACCAACCTGGAACGAAATCTGTATCTTTCAACACAGTTAATGGAACTTGGTATTCCGACAGTTCTGGCAGTCAACATGATGGATATTGTCAAAAAGAACGGCGATGTCATTAACGTCAGAAAACTGAGCGAAAAATTGGGCTGTGAGGTAATTGAAATATCAGCGCTTAAAGGCGACGGCGTGAAAGGAGCGGCGGCCCAGGCGGTTAAAGCAGCGCAGGATAAGACAGCCAAAGTTCCGCAACACAAATTCGGCGCCGAGGCAGAAGCGGCATTAGAACAGATCGAAGCAAGACTGGAAAATGATATTCCGCATGAGCAGAAACGTTTCTATGCGATTAAATTATTCGAACGTGATGATAAGATTGCCAATATGATGAAAAAGGCTCCGGAAGTAGAGTCGGTTATCGCTCAGATCGAAAATCAGCTGGATGATGATTCGGAAAGTATTATCACCAACGAAAGATATGAATTTATCTCTTCTATTATCAACACAGTATGCAAGAGAAAGAGTGCAGGTCACCAGACCGCCTCAGATAAAATTGATGCGGTTGTAACCAACCGTTGGCTTGCGCTGCCGATCTTTGCAGTGGTAATGTTCATCGTTTATTATGTATCGGTAACTACCGTCGGCGGCTGGCTGACCGACTGGACGAATGATGGTTTGTTCGGTGAAGGTTTTGAATTATTTGGGGCGGAAATTCCGGGAATCCCGGTCTTAGTTGAAAATCTTCTGGTTGGCATTGGATGTGCAGACTGGCTGCAGGGATTGATCTTAAAAGGTATTGTCGGCGGTGTTGGCGCCGTGCTTGGCTTTGTACCGCAGATTCTGGTACTGTTTATCTTTCTGGCATTTCTGGAAGGATGCGGATATATGGCGCGTATTGCCTTTATCATGGATCGGATCTTCCGTAAGTTTGGTCTTTCTGGTAAATCATTCATCCCGATGCTGATCGGAACCGGATGCGGTGTCCCTGGAATCATGGCATCGCGTACGATTGAAAATGACCGCGACCGTAAGATGACAATTATGACTACTACCTTTATTCCGTGCGGTGCGAAACTGCCGATCATCGCTTTGATCGCCGGCGCGTTATTTGACGGAGCATGGTGGGTAGCACCGAGTGCATACTTTGTTGGTATTGCAGCAATTGTCGTATCAGGTATTATCTTAAAGAAAACAAAGATGTTTGCAGGAGATCCGGCACCGTTCGTTATGGAATTACCGGCTTACCATTTCCCGACAGTTGGCAATGTAATCAGAAGTATGTGGGAGCGCGGCTGGTCCTTTATTAAGAAAGCCGGAACCATAATCCTGCTCTCATCAATTGTAATCTGGTTCTTGTCCAGCTTTAGGCTTGCTGGTGGATTTGCTATGGCGGAAGATTTAAACGATAGTCTGCTGGCAACGATTGGTAAAGCTTTTGCATGGATATTCACCCCGCTTGGATGGGGCAACTGGGAAGCAGCAGTTGCAGCTATTACGGGACTTGTTGCGAAAGAAAACGTAGTGGGTACATTTGGTGTACTTTATGGTTTTGCTGAAGTGGCTGAAGAAGGTGAAGAGATATGGGGGCTTTTGGCATCCGGTTTTACAACGGCAGCTGCGTATTCATTCCTGGTGTTTAATTTATTGTGTGCGCCTTGCTTCGCAGCGATGGGTGCGATTAAGAGAGAAATGAACAACGCAAAATGGTTCTGGTTTGCAATAGGATACCAGACCGGTCTGGCATATGTAGTTTCACTTTGCATTTATCAAATTGGGAATCTCATTACCACAGGTGCTTTTGGTATTGGAACAATCGTTGCAGTCGTATGTGTGGCTGGATTCATATATCTGTTGTTCCGCCCATATAAACAAAGTGGTACGCTGGATGTAAGTGATAGTTCGATAAGTAAAGCTAAAGTATAAGGAAGGTTGCATTATGACTCTTGGAACCATAGTGATAGGATTCATTGTATTGGGGGTTCTCTTTCTGGCAGCGCGCAGTATCTATAGAGATAAGAAGAGCGGTAAAGCCTGCGGCAGCTGCAGCGGATGCAGCTGCGGAAATTGTGAGTGCCATAGTGCCGGGCCGGAAGAGAAATGATAAAAGATAACAATGTGTACGGCAAAACTGCTGTCTTATACCTGTAACCGGGATAAGACAGCAGTTTTTAGTTTAATGCTGGTAATAAAATATGGCCAGTTGGGTGCGGTCTCTTAAATCAAGCTTATCTAATATGGTGCTTAGATAATTTCTGACCGTACCTTCACTTAAAAATAATTTTTCTGCTATTTCTTTGTTGCTTAGTCCGTCAGCAACCAGTTCGATCACTTTATATTCCCGTTCGTTGATATCGAATTCACTATAGTCAAACTGCTCCGGTGTGGAGAGCAGATCCGGGATCTTAGCAGTGATTTCATTTCCGAACACGGTTTGTCCTCTGTGCACAGCTTTTACCGCAGGGGCAATGCTGTCATAATCCTGTTTCAAAAGATAACCTTTGGCACCGATTTTCAGAGCGCGGACGATATATTCGTCATCCAGAAAAGTAGTAAGCAGCAGGATCTTGGCATCGGCATCATATTTCAGCACTTCCGCGGCACCGTCCAGTCCGTTTATATTTTTCATCCGGATATCCATCAAAATTACATCCGGTTGATGTTTACGGTACAGTGAAAGGGCGTCGCTGCCATCAGAACCGATTTCGGCAACCTGGATTTCTCCGTCTGCCTCAAGAATGGTCTTTAGAGCGGTGGTGATTAAAAAATCATCATCAATGACTACTATTTTCATTATATAACCTCGACTTTCTTTTATTTCGGAAGAGTAATAAATATGCGGAACCCGGAGTTGCTTTCAATCAATATATTGCCCTTCAGCGTTTCTACCCGGTCACGCATATTAGCGAGACCGATTCCGGAATCGGGAGACTGGTTGATGCCGGTACCATTATCTTCGATCACCAGCTGGTACATGGATGGATGCTCCCGTGCCAGAATATGAACCTCGGTGGCATTGCTGTGCTTCATGATGTTGGAAAGCGCTTCTTTGGTAATGTTGATAAAACTGTATTTCGTATCGTTTGGAATATCGCTTTGCATGTCATAATTCATGGTAATGCTGCAGAAATCAAAGGTATCCACCAGTCCTTCCAGCACGTCCTTTAGGTTGATGGAATTATCATGCAGATCATGAACACTGCTGCGGATGGTATTCATTGCCTGATTGAGTGTTTCATCCAGCATATTGAGCTGAGGCTCCAGAGCGTCATTTTTATTAACGGCTTTTAAAGCCCCGGTCATTAAAATAGAACGGGAGAGGAGATGCCCGACATTGTCGTGGATATCCCGGGCGATCCGGTTACGTTCCTTCAAGGTTGCAGTATAGATCTCATTATTCTGATTCTCCAAAATTGAATGGTTCTTATCTTTTAATATTTGATTTAATTCAATGCTGTCATCGCGGTTTTTTTTATAAACAGCTTCTAATTTAATATAAGTCATGGTCTGATAATACAGAAGTATGGAGACAGCAATTCCCATGAATGAAAACAGGATGGAGGAAAGCGGCTGCTCCTGGCCGTTAATGATAAAACTCATTACCGCCGGAATCCAGGGCAGGATATGCCTGGAAAGTATAGCATCATATGAAATCGACGGCATAAATAAGAACAATGCCGGGTAAAAACAGGCAAAGATGCTGTAGCCCATTGTAGAAATAATCCGGGCAATTTGGTTATCGAGATAGTAATTTATCGCGCTGATGCTCAAAGCGGTAAAAAAAGCAATGACAAAAATAGTATTGATGCTGCCCAAAGCTACCGAGATAAAACAGTACATCAGCAATAAGGATCGGTTCATCAGAGGTCTCATAATAATCTCCTTCTTAATGCTATCATACACTATCTGCAGGCGGGTTCACAATAGTGGATTCAGAAAATGACAATTGTCATTTGAAGATTTGACATCTGACACTACCGCCGGCATATAAAATTATATATACTCGTGTTAGAAACGAAGGAAAGGGAGCTGAAGAAAATGATTAAAATTGAAAATTTAGTAAAACGTTACGGCGATCTGGTTGCACTTGACCACTTAAATCTGGAAATTAAAGAGGGTGAAATCTTCGGACTGTTAGGACCGAACGGCTCAGGGAAAACAACCGCCATCAATTGTATGTTAGCGTTATTAAAATATGACAAGGGTGATATCACCATTTTCGGTAAAGAAATGAAACCTGACAGCTATGAGATCAAACAGAATATCGGAGTAGTAATGCAGAATGTAGCAGTTTTCGAACAGATGACCGTATATGAGAACATCGACTACTTCTGCGGATTGTATGTGAAAGAAAGAGCCAGAAGAAATGAACTGGTAGAAGAAGCGATCGCCTTTGTCGGGCTGGCTGATTACCGTAAAATGTACCCGAAGAAATTGTCGGGAGGTCTGCTCAGAAGACTGAACATCGCTTGCGGTATTGCACACAAACCGAAGCTGATTATCATGGATGAACCGACCGTTGCAGTTGATCCGCAGAGCCGGAATCACATTCTGGAAGGGATTCAGAAATTGAATGCACAGGGTTCCACGATTATATACACATCGCATTATATGGAAGAGGTGGAACAGATCTGTACCCGCATCGCGATCATCGATCATGGGAAGAACCTGGCAGTAGGTACAAAAGAGGAATTAAAGAGCCGTATTAAGACTGGTGAGACGGTTACGGTTGAAGCAGTGGTGCTGAATGAACAGCAGCAAAAAGATATTAGGAATCTGCCGCATGTATTTGAAATGGATTACGAGGAACAGATATTGAAAATCCGGCTGAGCGGTGCCAAGCATAATCTGGTCCGGATCCTCACGTATCTGCAGGAACAGGAGATATCCTTTGGACGGGTATTCTCAGAACTGCCGACACTTAATGATGTATTTTTAGAGATTACCGGAAAGCAGCTGAGAGACTAGGAGGGGCGTATGTTACAGTTAATGAAATGCAGAATTTTACAAATTGTTAGAGATAAAGGGGATATGTTCTGGGCAATGCTATTCCCGATCATCCTGTGTACACTGATGTATATGGCTTTTGGCAACTTTGCCGACTCGGAGCTTATTGACACGATACCGGTAGCGGTGGTAGTGGCAGAGGAGAATACGCAAAGCGAATATTTCCGGGAGTTTGTCGATGGCATGGAGGATGTACTGGAAGCAGAATACCTGGAGGAGGAAGCGGCAATTGAGAAATTGGGGCAGGGTGATATCAAAGGAATCTTTTATACCGGAACCGAACACAGTCTGACCGTTACGGGATCCGATCTGGATACCAGCATCCTGCAGGCACTCCTGGACAGCTATAATAAAAATGAGGCAATGATTATGGAAATCGCCGCGAACCACCCGGAGAATATGGAACAGGCTCTGGAAAGCCTGAGTAATTACGAAAGCACTACCCAGGAGGTGACGGTTGGAGGTAATACCTTTAATACGGAAATTTCTTATTTCTTCGCAGTAATCGCAATGGCGTGTCTGTATGGATGTTTTATCGGTGTCCGCTGTCCGATGGATATGCAGGCGAATTTATCGGCACTGGGTGCCAGAAGAAGTGTCACTCCGACCCATCGCCTGAAATTAATCATTGCCGATATGCTGGGGACATTCGTAGTACATTTTGGCAACATTGTAATTTTGCTGGTATATATGAAATTTATTCTCGGAATCAAGTTCGGCGATCATATGGGCGGTATGCTTCTAATCTGTTTGGTGGGAAGTATGATTGGCGTAGCGCTGGGAATGTTCGTGGGAAGTATCGGAAGAATTTCCGAAGGAATCAAAACCGGGATTATGCTGGGGGTATCGATGGTATGCAGTTTTCTGTCGGGGCTGATGGTATACAACATGAAGGATATCGTTCAGCAGAACGCTCCGATTGTAAATCGGATTAATCCGGCAGCCCTTATTTCAGATGCATTTTACTGTCTTAATGTTTACGATGACATGGGCAGATATTATCAGAATCTGATTGCTTTAGTGATCATCGGTATATTATTAATTGCCGGAAGCTTTGTAATGGTGAGGAGGGAACGTTATGACAGTATTTAAAGGATATCTGAAAATAATACAGCGAAACTTTCCGGCTCTACTCTTGTATTTTGTGATATTTCTTGGGATTGCCATCGGAATTCAGATGGCAGTTGGGAATGAAAGCGTTATATCATTTGAGCCGGAACGGCTTAGTATCGGAATTGTGAATGAAGACGGCGGCGAACTGGCCGAAGGACTGATTGAGTATGTTGGTCAGGTCCATGATATTACGATGCTGGAAAATGATAAAAGTGTGATTCAGGAGCAGTTGTTTTACCGTAATGTACATTATGTCATTGTCATCCCGGAGAATTTTGAAGTGAACTGTCTGGATAACGGTGAGAAGATGAGCACAACCAAGATTCCTGATTCGTATTATACGTATTATGCAGAACAGCGGATCGATGGTTACATGAATGGGGTGCGGGTATATAAAGATGCCGGATATTCAATGGATGAAGCGATTGATCTGATTGTGGAGCAGGGAAAAGAAGTATCTCAGGTAGAGATACTGGATGTAAACGGCAACAAAGGTGAAGTGCAGGGATATATGTATTTCCTGGTTTATTATCCATACTTGTTTATTACGGTAATATGTTTTGCGCTCAGCTTTGTGATGATGGTGTTTCAGGATAAAGAGATCAAACGCAGAATGCTCAGTTCTTCGGTGTCGCAGATGAGACAGAAGGCCGAAGGCGGACTGGCGTTAGCGGTGGTAGGAATCGTATTCTTCGCTGTCTGTATCCTGATCCCGACGCTGATGTATCCGGACAGCTTCCTGAACGATCCGCATCTTGGTTATCTGCTGCTCAATGCTTTTACGCTTTTGCTGGCATCGCTGGCGATTGGCTTCTTAGTTGGGGTGGTTGCAAAGAATAAACAGATCGCAAACAATATTATCAATGCGGTCAGTCTGGGAATGTGCTTTCTGGGCGGGGTATTCGTAACGATTGATCTCCTGGGAAATAATGTTAAGAAGATCTCGCAGTTCCTGCCGGTATACTGGTATGAGAAGAATCTGAATATTCTGGCTGGTTACAGCAATCTGAGCGAAACGCTCAAGATCGATCTGTTTAAAGGATTCGGCATCCAGTTTATATTCGCGGTGGCGTGTGTGGGAATCGCGTTGGTGATAAGTAAATACAGAACGCAGGAGAGTTAAAAAGCGTTGGAAAAGAGGTGGTAAATATTGATTTACTGCCTCTTGCTTTTATGGATTTTAGGCCCTATAATTGAGAAGGAGCATTCAGGAATAAGGAGGGTTATTATGCAGAATTTTACACAGTACAATCCAACCGAGATCATCTTCGGTAAAGATACAGAACAAGAAGCCGGAAGGGCTGTGAAAAGGTGGAGCGGCAGCCGGGTGCTGCTGGTCTATGGTCAGGGCAGTGCGGTGAAAAGCGGACTGGTTGGGCAGGTGAAAGGCACATTGGCGCAAGAGAATATCCCATGTACTGAGCTGGGCGGCGTACAGCCGAATCCGCGTCTGAAGCTGGCTGAAGAAGGTGTGGCGAGGGCATTGGAATTCGGGGCGGATTTTATCCTAGCAATCGGCGGAGGCAGTGCCATTGATACGGCCAAGGCAATTGCTCATGGGGCCGCTAATCCGGGCGTTAAACTGTGGGATATCTGGAGCGGGAAAGTGCCGCTGACAAAGACGACGCCGATGGGTTCGGTGCTGACCATTTCAGCGGCAGGCAGCGAGACCAGTGATTCCGCAGTGCTCACCAATGAAGAACTGGGGAAGAAGGCAGGCCTGAATATTGTTTATAACCGGCCGGCTTTTGCGATCATGAATCCAGAATTGACTTATACCTTGCCAAAGTATCAGGTGGCCTGCGGTGCGGTGGATATTATGATGCATACGCTGGAACGGTACTTTATACCCAATCAGAGCAATGAGATGACCGATGAGATCGCTGAAGGTCTGCTGCGGACGACGATTCGCAATGGCAGAACCGCCTATGCAGATTCTTCGGATTACAATGCGATGAGTGAACTGATGTGGTGCGGCAGTCTGTCTCATAACGGGATGACCGGACTGGGGCGGGAACGGGACTTTTGCGTCCATAAGTTCGGGCATGCTCTCGGCGAGAAGTTTGATAAAGCTCATGGTGCTACATTATCGGCGACGTGGGGGGCCTGGGCGAAGTATGTATACCGGGAGGATCCGGCTAGGTTTAAGCATTATGGGGCGCGGGTCTGGAACCTGCAGATTGAGGATGAAGAAGAAGCGGCGCTGGCAGCAATCGAGAAGACGGTGGATTACTTTGAATTTCTGGATATGCCGGTCAGCCTGACCGGGTTACTGGGGAAAGCGCAGAGCGATGTGGTTCTTTGGGAATTGGCGCGGTCGGCAACCCAAAACAATACCGTCAGGTTATCAAAAATAAAGGAATTGGATATGGATGATGTTTACGAAATTTATAAAGCAGCGAACAGCTGATACTTTAAATGTGGATTGGAAAAATTTTTACCGTCAGGTGTTTATTCTAATTGTACC
>Ga0153946_1001016_pt1 | contig 12237 bp, 15 predicted proteins | sample TSNJ030MetaG_FD_104751 | JGI IMG/M metagenome (GOLD analysis project Ga0153946, IMG submission 104751) | Attine ant fungus gardens microbial communities from New Jersey, USA - TSNJ030 MetaG | ecosystem: Host-associated > Fungi > Mycelium > Unclassified | place: USA: New Jersey, Wharton State... | reverse complement strand
CATGAAACTTCCTCATTTTCAATATTTCAAGTGCCCTCCAATCACGCTCATGAGGAGAATATTCGTGTGTGCAGTGACCATGCATGACTTTCCTGACGAATCCAATGTCTTTCCTGATCCGATCGTGAGGGCGCATTTGGATGATATTGTGGATCAATTTCGAAAATCCTCAAAGCCTTCCTTTTCCATAGACTCAAGCTACCGTGTGCATTAACTACTTGACCTTGGTGTATGTCCACATATCATTGATCGTTTGACTCCCTTCGCCGCCTGTCGAGCTGTGAAATTCTCAAATCTTATCACTAACATTTGACCAGCTAAAGGTAGTCGTCAAAAGTCATTGTCCTGTATGCACTTGGTCAAATATTGGATCTAGCAACAGTTTGTGGAAGTCAGTCTACAAGAGTATGATCCTAGTGTTTTACATAGAAAAAGAAATGCTCAATGCACAATTCCAAACCTTTTGTTTGGCATACCATGCAATGCAATGCTAGCTAGACGTGAACCCATTAGATGGGCTGTGGGTACAAAACTCCCAACAGGATGTCTTCTCATCAAGTCGTTCATTCAGTACCTCACGTCGTTGGTGGCCGGTGTGAGAGGTGCCTCTAAAAGGTCTAGGCACTATATTCAGATGAAGCTCGAGCTATAGGAGACTGTCTTTCAAAGTGGATGTTGGGGTATTTGAGATTATGGCCCAAACAAAAACAACGAGCGAAAACAATGATATTGAGGCCATGGCACCAACAAATCAGTTTGAGTCGAGACCAAGTGCTTCTCGACGAGATTTCGAATTCGGGTCAAAGTAAGGCTTCTCGCCCAAGCTGACCACGCGATTACCCTCACGATGATCGGTGTAGTCGTTGCTATAAGAAAGAATACATAAAATCTGAACCTCGGTGGAACCAAAGTGAAGGCATACGTAGCAGTATGGACAGTGACTCTGTTATCCCAGATTGCGATGTCGTTAGGCTGCCAGCGATACCTGACCTGAAGATCATGATTTTCTGAAATGTGTCTTGTCAGGTAATCTAAAACGCTGTCGGATTCTTCCGATGTAAGCTCGTTGATATTCTTTGTGAACCTTTGTATCGGGAGTAAGAACTTTCCTCTATCAACCCACACACAAGCAGATACTTACCCCTTGTTAACGAACAATGTCTTGAATCCCGTAACAGGATTCGTGCGAATAACTGGGCTAACGATGCCAGTTCAAGAGCTGGTTAGAGACGTGATGAGAGTCGTGATGCTCACTGGACAGACTTTAACTCGCTGCCAACGTTTTCGGGAGCGCCTCGTTCTTGGTTTATTTGGAGACCCGTTTCTGCGCTGTACTACAACCGTGTTCAGACAATCACTCATTCGTAATAGAGATTACTCACCACATTGAACATACTTCCATCATGAGTAGCCGTCAAACCTTCCAAGAATTTCTGATATGCAGGGGAAAGTCGATCATAAGCTTCATAACCACTAGCCCACTGACGAAGGAACTGTCAATAGGATGCTTCCTGTGATCATCCTGTGCCCATACCAAGGTATCACCCCCAACTAGGAGAGATGTGAGTGATTGATGAATAGCCAAAATTAAACTTGAAACGCACCTGGAGGGAGTGTGTGTAACTTGAGGATCTGTATACTTTGGTGAGATGATCGCATTCAAGTTAAGCAGAAGACCCCTTACCGCGTAGTCAGAAGGGACCTTTTCAAAGGTGATGTCAGAATGCCAGCCTTCACTGGCCCGAGTCTTCGTGAGGCGACCGGGTCTGGCAATACCTCTATATGTTGCCCTTAAACCTCATCATTCCCAGAGGCTGATCATGGCATACCCCTTAGAGGAAATGACGGAGATTTCACGACCCAACTCTGGGACATTTTCAGAAATAGGGTGCCTATGTAATTTACTTGTTGCAGGCTTTCCGGTAAGCTCTCCGAGCCTTTGTCCAAGTGTCTTCTGCTGCTCGATCGTGATGTCCTGATCCCTGAAGAATACTACTCCACGATGTGATACGAGAACAGCAAGATCATGAATCAGCTCATCAGCGTTAGATGCTTCAAGGAATCCAGAAAGCTGGATGGATTTGTTCGGAAAAACAGTTCCTATGACCGGCGTAGCGTCGTAGCTCTCATATCGAGCGAGAGACGCAAGGAAGGAGGGTATCAGAGATGTCACAGCAGCTGGCATTTTTTTCTCAATATTGAGACGGAGGGATACCAAATGGGAGGAATTAGCTGAATAGGCAATCGTATCATGAGGTACAATCTAACTCATGTGATCTTACGAAGATGTTGGTGGCCGTTTCGGATTCAGCTCCTAATGCTACCCAGGGGGCCTGCCTCGGCAGTGTCCCCCATAGGTAAGCGATCCTCGGGTTGGTTTTTCTTCTTCATCAGAGCTGTTTGCGCTGGTCAAGGTCTGAGAAGGCAGTGGATATGAGTCCATCAGAAAAGGAATGCACCAATTGCGTGAGTTTCTTAATACTATCCAACCACTAGGTTTAGGAATTCATAACAATTTGTCTGAGAGACGGATCTCGACAAAAATCCCAGAGGCACTGCATGTGTGAGACACTAGCACGAGGGAGCAACACACAATGGAGGATAGAAGCTTCACCGGAGATATCGACAGGGATAAGATCCCATACAAATTACTAAGAGGGAAGGGATTATGTAACTACCAAATATCATTCAATCTTCATCCACAATAACAATCTTAACCGTCATGCCCAATGAACCTGGAATCGATCCAGTAGCTGAGAAGGCTGGGTTCCTGCGGACATACATGTCTGGTCATCCAGACACACTCGTTGCGTATGCTAAATGGTTTGGTAAGGTACCGGAGGCCATAACAAGTGCTAAAATGAGCGCGATCAATACACAAGTCCGTTTCCTTTTTTTGAGCTGGTTGAATGTTCCTGAGGTTCTGTCCTTCAGAGAATGACACTCATATGTACTTTGAAAAGTGGTGGTGTCAAAGAGATTGATATTCCAATTGAACCGCCTCTACGCGGCTACGAAGACGTCAAACCCAGGCTATTGGAAATGAAAGCCTTGGCGCAGGAAGGATTGGGCATGGTATCAGTTCTCATCTTCTGCGACTTGATCAAGGTATCTAACTGTGAGGTAGATAAAGACTCCACGTATCACCACTTTCAAGGCCAACCGTGATATGAAGAGTGTTGGCATCATTGTGCTGTTAATTGCCTATCTGGCATACTCCCCTGAGAATTCCCTTTCTCCGTCCTTCTTTCCTGCCCATTATATTCAACAACTTGTCGGCGTTGGGATATTCAGGTCTTTGATGAAATTAATTTTTTCTGTTCATGTCTTAGAGTCTCTCTATACTTTGTATCTGTGTCGAAAACACACGGGTTTCAACGTCGGGGTAGGTTCCTACATGCAATTGATATTCTGGACAGAAACTCATTCAAACATTAGTTCCTTTATGTGGCTTCAACCATGCTTTGTGGTTACACTGTCTGGATGGACCTGAGAAGGCGTATCCAGGCTGCAAGGATTGACTCGGTCATGAAGATGGAATAACTTTGTCATTCATGTATGTTTGGATAAATCCGCTCACGGTTTCACTGGCAATTGTCATTACTGTCAGGACCGTCATGAATTGTGGTCGCTAATACGATGCCACCACGGCCTCTACGACTAACAAAAACCACAATGTTGTAGGTGTTCACAATTTCAAGGTAAAGCTCGAAACACTGGAATCGGTTCCGTTATATTCAGTTATGATTGTTTTTTCAAAGGCGGTATAACCTAATAGGGGCAATGTGACAATGCACGCCGGAAAGCTCACTGAGGTTAATTAATTACAAGGAAATCCCAGCAGTGTATGTGATAGGCAAGAATCCACACATTAGGTGTGAGAGTAAGAAGCCTATGTTGTGAGATCAGGGTATCTTACACTGTTCTAACACCTTTCTCAACCCATGCCCCTGATACACCTTATGGTCCATATGATTTTGCACTACAAACATCGTCTTGTGCTTTGATCCGTCTGTCGAGCGTTGTCGTTCTGTTGTCTATTTCAATATAGACGCCCCTATTCAACTACTCGATGCAGATGTAAAAATTGATAAGAAACAAAGCCTTTCGAAGCACAACTCGCATCAAAGAAGCTCATACTCGATGAAGAATAAAGGTGCAGGTAAAGACAGGAAGGCGGAGAGGCTGAAGTCACATGAGAAAATACTGATCTGCATACCTGAAGTCCAAGTAGGTCGAACTTTGTGGTAAAGCTGGTTCTCTCTTACATGAAATTGTAGCTAATGACAGACAAATCAAAAGAATTTTGACATAGAATAAAGAAGAAATTCTACTCCAGAGAATGATGGTTGATCAACTGAATTGCACCCGTCGATAATCTTGTCATGGGATGAGTTCGCTGATGTTTAATACGTCGACACCATTGAATTAGCGTGTAACCTTTTCCACGGTAAATCCGCTTAAAACTACTTCGGGTCGATTATCAGAGCTATTACAGTCAACTTTCAGTAGTCGGGAGAAGGCCTAAAATCATGGGTCTTGACAGAGTATGGGTAAACACCTGAAAATCAACTCGAGGAAATGGAAAATAATGTGGGTCATGACAAAGTATGGGTCGATTGCATGGCTGCTGACTTGTTTCTTTGCCCCTCCTATCCCATATATGGAAATATTCAAGATAAATGATGTAATGACGTCCACATCGGATTACAAGATTTACCGCTCATTGCGTACAGAACTCCACTTCCAAGCATGGTCCATCACCCCAATTAGTTCCTAGTTAGTTGTAAAGCTCTTTTCCATGAACACAGCCAATCTATCTTCGATTTCTTGGGCTTTCGCTCCTGTATCAGCCTTCATCTCACTGGGTACACCATGAGCGACCTCGTGGTTCAAGCGTTGTCAGTGCTAGCCACTATTTCGGGTGGCACAATTTTGCTTCTGGCAAACTGCTGTATTCTTAGTGATAAAAATGTCATGGGAGGCCCTGAAAGGCCAAATAGCATGGTCCCTGAATCCAACTCGCTTCTTGCGTTGACCATCCTCCTTGTAGCCCCTCTATTTGTCCCAACAAGAAAGAACTTCGACGTTTGGTCCATGGTCCCGATACACCACAAGCATATATTAAAGCCATTGCAGATCAGTGACCTTGTGTTCGACTTTAAGATGAGATATCCCATCAGGCCACGTGCCCGGACTGTATGAGCGTCGCTCGATATCTCAGGGAGACATCTCGTACCACTAGAGCGACTTTCATCTATGTCAACAATTTGACTCCCAGAGCCCTTTATGGTGTTCACTGAAAATGTGACGGTTTGTCCATATACCCTTCGGACAGTTCTGGTGGAGATCTTGGTTCTTTCACATGTGAGCCTGTACATTCAGACACTCGGGGACCGGATCGTTATCAGAGAACCCAGGAAGTTGACCGAGTAATAGTTGACCCATATGATGTCTGTGCAACTCATGACTTTATTATTTGATAGACCTTACATCAATGTTTCAGCTTGACGGATGATGTATTTTGGGGAAGTCGTTTCGCTACTATATATTCTGCGCCACCCACGGATCATCCAGCCGAAGAAGTACGATTGGGTGTGCGTGGAAAATTCCACTCGTATCAGACTGATCTCATTGGAGCTCAATCGTCATATGAAATGTTCGCTTCAAGTTTTCCATATATTATGCAGAAGAATAGCTCGACTGTCACCATCTCGCCTCACATATACCATCTCCTTATCCCAGCCCCAGGCAATTGGCAATTCCCATGGGTCTTGAGAAAAATCGTGGGAGCGTTGAACAGACCGAGCATCATGCAGTAGAAGACGAACAAGAGGTTAGAAGGAAGCCTTATTTCGGCATGACTGGAACTCAGCTCAACATCTGGATGACTGTCGCTTGTACCACAGCAATGACGCTCTTTGGTGAGCTGGTTGCTTCATCGTGTCCTCAGTCTTAGACTTACCTGAGTGGTTCTCCCTATTCAGGTTATGACCAAGGTGTCTTCGGTGGTATCATCGTCACTCAAGATTTCCTCAACACCATGGGCAACCCGAACCCGAACCTCCAGGGAACAATTGTGTCGTTATACGACATAGGATGGTCTGTATCATCATCAAAAATATACCCCACGTAATCAAGAAACTTATCCCTCCCAGCTTTTTCGGAGCCATCTCTACTTTTCTTTTGGGTATGTTAGTATCTTCCGGTTGGGTGAATTTGACTAAGGTCCATCACCTCAAGGCGAACGTTTTGGCAGGAAAAAGACATTCATCGTTGGTGTTATTATCATGTCAATCGGAGCTGTACTCCAGATTTGTGCTTTTTCTCTTGCACAAATGATTGTTGCCCGAGTCGTTACCGGTATGATCTGAATTCACTAGCCGTTTGTCTTTCATTCATCTCAAGATCACAGGTTTTGGGAATGGGTCTGTCCTTTTTGTATCGTCGAAGAAATGGCTGACAACGGTGGTTTAGGATCAATACTGCTACTGCTCCTGTCTGGCAAAGTGAGACGTCGAAGCCCTCCTGGCGAGGCAAGCTCGTTATCTTCGAGATGATGTGGGCTACTTTCTTATCTGATGCCGTGGATAAAGCAGGCTCATTCCGATCAGCATGAACATTGCAGGGTTTTCTCTCAGTAATTGGATGACATATGGCTTCAGCTTTGTTCAAGGCAGCCTCGCTTGGCGATTCCCTATCGCTTTTCAGCTAATTTTTTCCATCATCTTAATCAGCACTGTCCCATGGCTGCCGGAGAGTCCTCGTTGGCTTCTTGCCCATGGTTTCGAGAAGGAAGGCGTCGATGTGCTTGTCGCTCTCGAGGGAGCTAATGCTACCGCTAAAGACAAGTATATCGTGACCCAAAGAGACGAGATCCTTGAGGCTGTCAGAATTGAGAGAGAGACCGCACCTAGTTGGAGGGACATAGTGAAGGGCAACACTGGTGACACCGGTATGATTAAAAGACTCATGCTTGGTGCAGGCACGCAGTGGATGCAGCAGTTAGCTGGAGTAAATGTGACAAGCTATTAGTGAGTATGATCTCTTGTAGCCCTTGAAAGTTCTCAGTAATTTTCCATAGCCTTCCTCTAGTCCTTCAAAACTCTGTCGGTCTCTCCAACAACCTTGCCCGCCTGCTTGCAGCATGCAATTCTGTTTCATATCTTGTCTTTTCTTTCTTTGGCCTTTTACTCATTGAGACGGCCGGTAGAAGAAAATTGATGATGTGGGGTGCTGCTGGTCAATGCGTCTGCTATATCATGATTTCTGGGCTACTCTCCAAGGCAAATGCTCCCGTCATCGGATCTCGTTATGGTGCAGGTGCTACAGCTTTCTTTTTTTTATATTACGTATTTTTCGGAATTTGCTGGCAGGTAAGCCTGGTGTGCGATGGAGACAGATGATCACAGTGGTTCTGAAAAGTATTTCTCTAGGGAGTGCCGTGGTTATATCCAACCGAGATCAATAGTCTCTCTATGAGGACCAAAGGCGCAGCTTTAGGAACAGCTTCTAACTGGTAATATCAAAACGTACTTGACTTTTGTTTGTTTTTCTGACATCGCGTCCGACATAGGATATCCAACTATCTGGTTGTTCAAATCACACCTCCGGGTATAGCAAACCTCGGTTGGAGATTCTACCTTATTTGGGTGGTGTTCAATGCCATCTTTGTGCCTGTATGCTCGATTGTCATTTTGGAATATCTACATCTACTGATCTTGAATAATGCTCTAGGTTGTTTGGCTTTTGTACCCAGAGACATCTAACCGCCATCTTGAGGATATTGACAAGATGTATCGTGAGAATAAGAACATGATTTTGGTTTTCAAGAACAAGGAGGCTACGCAAGTAGAGAGGCCACAAAGATTTGTAGATGCAGATGCAGAGCGGCTGGGTCTAGCTGGAAAGGAATTTTAAACATCCCGTCAGCCGAGTTGGATAGTTGATCAGGGGGTAGATTTTTCGAATGATATATCGTAATCCATTATCACTACAAGTGGAATGGATGATAATGTAACTTGATTTCCGTGCCTATTAGGTCCATTTCTCTGACGAATGATTGCTTCAAAGTCAAAAAAAGTCAAAGGGGAAAAGGTGTCCGATTTCAATTGTATTGTCCTGTTCGCTACACCTCAATCCACTCGTGAAAGAGGTGCCCAAAGAATGTTCAAACTCAGACTCTTTGGCTTCTTCATTTTCTTGTTCGTACAGGTCTGGCAGGGACTAGAGAAAGTACGTTCCTCGACAATAACAGAAAGAAAACTTAGGACCGGGAGATGGACTAGTCTCCTCCCTATAATAGATATGGCTTATAATGTTGTCCAGATTGTTCAAACTGTGACAGGCGTCGAAATAGGATTCCCTTAACTCAGCCCATGTTCAAGAAGTCGTGACGGAATAGACCAATGCAGTCGTCCTTCCAAATTCATTACTCATCTATATCGATGAGACTGGGCACGAGCTCAACCATATTGTGGTGCTCAAGAGCATTGTGGAACAAATTTCATTCAAGGTTCAGTAGGAAGCACGTCACCCTGTCGAAGAAACACTACTTGGACGTCGATTAACTTGGGCGTGGAGCAATATTGCAACTAGCGTTAGCCTTTTCACACTCAATTGAAGTGAGTTCATGTAGAAACAGCATGAGCCTCGACGGCTGAATGATCATCTAACGCCGCCATCTTCTCCGGCTTCCATGTTCTTTTGGCATATCGTAGAAGGCACACAATTGACGTAGGCGTCATTCCTTCCATACGTTTTGCAGCACCCTAAGAACATCACATTTTAAGTGAAAACTTCACAACTGAGAATTCGATTGACGCACAATAGTCGTAGGTCGTACACAAAACAATTTCTCTCTCACCTCGGAGCTCAATCCTGCAACTTCAGAATAATCCATCTGTGGATCAAGAAGAAGACTCTCATCTTCCATGAAGAGCCGAAGGTCTGCTGCTTGACGATCGAGTTGAGCACTGTAGCGACCTAATCAGACGGAACGTCAGATACTTCAGACAAGGCATAACCCGACCACTCACCATCGATATCTACCCGCGCAAGAATCTGAGGGTCCATTTTGCCAAGTTGGTCAATCACCGGAATCATTGTGGTAGAAGTGACTCCTGGATATCTCAGCATTTCGTATGCACTGTTGTTCGTCAGTAAGATCATAGGCCAAAATGGGACTAATGTACCTACGGACTACACCATCCCTTTGAACCACAAAACCATGCGAATTCCATTTCTACTCTACGTTCAGCGACCGCGCAGTCAAGCAAATCGAACACGCACCTGAGGGCTCAAAGCAACAGACTTCAAAACAGCTATAGCGTCCTCGATCTCACCTTTGGTCTTCTGGAATACATCCCAACGTTCATCAGAGACCACACCCACTTCTCTTCCTAGAGCACATCAAACGATTTGTGTAAGTACCTGGGGTTTCCTTTCAAAAGAGCATCTACACGGCGAACCTTTACGTGTTAACCTTAAATCCGCATTATCACTTCGGATGGTCATACGGTACTCTGATCGCGATGTGAACATACGGTCTGAGAATCAGTTGATTGAGGAGGCATACATATGAACTACGTGCGATATACTCACAAGGTTCTTCAGCCCCTTTCACGATCAAATCGTCTATCATGACTCCAGTATACCCATCTGCACGCGTGAGAATAAAGGGGGGTTTGTGAAGTGCTGAGAGACCAGCATTTACTCCTGCTATAACTCCTTGTGCTGCCGCTTCTTCATATCCAGTGGTTCCTGTCAAGGGGTTAAGGACAAATGTGACATTATAATGCGAGAAGGCTCACCATTGATTTGACCCGCTAGGAACAAGCCCTGTCCTTGGGTTAGCCTTTTCGAGTATGTAGCGGTCAAGTCTACGAACCTGTATTCGTTTGGTCTCCAGTGTTGCTAAGAGACAAAATCAGGAAACTTCAGGCAGTATTAAGAAGACATACGCCTAAGCTCTCGAGCATCCACATGGTCGTACTCGACGCCATACGCAGGTCGAACCATCTTTACATTTGTCAGGCCGGGTATCGTCCGCATCATTGACTCCTGTAACTCCTCGGGCATACTGCATGAGATCCCATTGGGGTATATTACATCTATAGCGAATTTTTCTCAGATAGAGAGCATATAGGAAAGCGAGTGGCCCACCTGAGTCGTAGCCTTCCGGTTCAAGCCATACTGTATGGTGGTCTTTGTGCCCGAACCTCAGAATTTTCGCCTCGAGAGAAGGGCAATATCTAGGTCCTGTCAGCACGAAATCAAATCTGGACAGTTTTTCTCGATCCGAAGCGCACATACCTTTGCGAGTCTCCTGGATGTGGCAACTCAAATGTAAACTATCTTTTACGATCCGGTGCGTTTCAGGGGTCGTGGCAGTCTGATAACAAAATACTTGATTATTCTGGGGGTGGGGTAAGGGTATGAAGCCGATGACAAGGACAGAAACGTACTACATTGTCCACTTCTCTATTCATGAAACTAAAAGGTGTGGGTACAACATCGCCTTCTTGCTTGATCATTTCTGAAAAATTTATGGTCTTGCCGTCCAGTCGTGCAGGGGTGCCAGTCTGTAGTCGACCGAGTTTGAAACCAGCAGCACTCAGAGACGCTGAAAGCCCAATTGATGAGGCGTCACCAAGACGTCCAGCAGGGAAGCGCTTCATGCCTAAGGAATGTAATGGAATATTGTCATGATTATTGGGAGAACATGAGGACATACCGACGTGTATTTCGCCACCTAAAAACGTTCCTGTGCAGATGACAATCTGGGAGCAATTAATGACTTCTCCTGTTTCTGATATCCACATCCTGATCAATAACAAGATGTCAAGCTAAGCTCAAGCACTCACCTAACCTTACGCCAATCACATTCGCCCAACTTCCAAGTCTGGCAGTGGAGTGGTCGACGACAAGGTCAAAAACGCTCCCGGCCATTATATCTAGCTTAGAGTAGTTGTGTAAAATGCTCTGAATATTACGCTTGTATAGATTTCGATCTATCTGAGCCCTTGGTCCCTATCATAGAACAAGTCGTAAGTGTACGTTATCCGGCATCGTGCCTGCTGACTGACCCAGACGGCTGCACCCTTTGAACGATTGAGTATTTGGAATTGGATCCCGGCTTTGTCTAAAAAACATCAAACAACATCAAACACTTCGAAATGAGTGTGCTGACCTGTAACCCGCCCCATGATTCCATCCAATGCATCTATTTCTCTCACGAGTGTTCCTTTTCCAACTCCTCCGATGGAAGGGTTGCAGGATAATTCACCAATTGAGTCCAGCTTTTGCGTCAAAAGTAGGGTCCGAGCCCCAGTCCTCGCAGCACCTGCGGCCGCTTCGCAACCCGCATGACCACCACCAATCACACAAACTATGAGGAGAAAATGAGAGTTGCAAATGTGAGTTTGTTGGAAACAGCTTCTGTACCATCATAGGAACGATCTCGAGCAGTCGAGCAAAACCGAGAAAGCACGTTTTTACTGCATTTTACCGCACGCGAAAACATGCAAAGGAACTATTAGATTCGAACCACGTCGTGTTATTAATTTTGGAAGCTTAACCAAGCAAGATCGGATCAGCGGGAATACTGTGCCTTGGATTATTAAGGAGCCAGTATAATTAGCACGAGCGTGAGTCAATGTTTCCTCAAAAAAAACGGAATATGCGGTATATCATCATCCGTCCATCTTGGTTCGCCCCACCATGACGGGTACTAGTTCCCTCACTGAGCAGACCATGGGCGATAGTCCAGTTGATCATACGGAAAAGACCAATGAAATCTCTGCCGAGTTATCGTTATCCGATGCCCAGCCACGAACTCATGACTTTGGCATTATCCCTATTCCCTCTCATCTTCGCTATGACCCATCTGGGTCATTTCATTTTGGAATGATGTTGAACATCGTTTTTGCATTCTTTAGCACATTCAGTGAGCCGACATCCGATCAAAAGACTCCGAGCCACTGAGGATCTGTAACTAGCCGTTGCCAATCTATACTACTGTCAACCATTGTTAAGTGAGTATTTTTCAAGGCTATATGCTTTTCTCCTTAAAAGTTGATGTGAAAAAGTCCAGATCTCGCAAGAATTTCGAGTGACCTATTCCGAGATATCCAGGTACGTCATCTTGCTAATCTGGGAGGCGAGTACTAAAGGAGACAAGAGTCCCGACTCTTGTCCAAGCAGGGTGTGTCTATTTAACAAGTTTGCTGCTGTAGT
>Ga0153946_1001014_pt1 | contig 12239 bp, 10 predicted proteins | sample TSNJ030MetaG_FD_104751 | JGI IMG/M metagenome (GOLD analysis project Ga0153946, IMG submission 104751) | Attine ant fungus gardens microbial communities from New Jersey, USA - TSNJ030 MetaG | ecosystem: Host-associated > Fungi > Mycelium > Unclassified | place: USA: New Jersey, Wharton State... | reverse complement strand
GGGCGGCACCCTGCTGAGGGAGGCAGTCATTGAGCAAGCGGAGGCCGATATAAAATTTGAGCCAAGCAGTTCCTCAAGTAGTTCCTCAACTAGTTCTCCAAGCAGTTCCTCAAGCAGGTCCCCAAGCAGTTCCTTAAGCAGTTCTTCCAGTTACACTGCATCGAAAACCGCCTGTATCTCCATCAAATTCGTCGAAAACTTTGTCTCGGTGGAGGAAAAAGACTTCGACTATAAGTTCACCCTTTCGGTGGCGGGCGAAAAAGAGCCACTCACCGAATTCCGCGTATCCGGCACCATGGTCTTTGACACCATAGACAACGCCGACACCGGCAGCCAAATCGATCTCAGCGGCGGCGACGTCCTGGACGCCGACAAATTCGCCCAACAAGTAGAATTTGACCTGGGCAACGGCGTGTTCATCACCACCAATATCTTCGAAAAGCAAAAATACTACGGCAAAGCCACCATGGATTCCGACGCCACCGATCTTTTGGTCATGCGGGAAAACCCCGGGGTGCAAACGGCCATCACCATGCACACCGTAAACCTGAAAGGCAGCGGCAACATTGTCTCCTTCCGGTGGGAACCAACAGAGTATGTCTACGACGACGCGGGCGCCTATCTTGGCACCACCGCGGAAAAGCTGCCCTACAGCGACAAATACTATATTGCCGACAAAAAGGCGGACACGCTTAACGTGCCTGGGTCGGCGAATGAGTGATGAATAATGATTGTGTCGCCTGCGGCGACGGATTTTAAATGAAATACATCGCGGAGCGATACCAAAATTATTCATTATTCATCATTCACTATTCATTAATCCCTTCATTATCCCTTGCGGGATCATACGACGAGAGGAGTTGTTTTTTATGCGTGAGCTTGGAAGAGCCTTGACGGCGGCAATTCTGGCGCTCTGCTTGACAGTATCGGCTGGCGGCGCGGCCTTTGCCACAGACAGCGAAGACAGCGGGGAAAAATCCACGGGAATCATCGTGGGTGAGCAAACCGCGGTGTCGGAGGGCAGGGCGCTGGCAGCAAAGGGCGATGGCTGGCGCTACGACGCCGGCGTCCTGACCCTAGACGGCTATGACGGCGGCAGGATTGCCGTTTTCGGGATGAATCTCGACATCGTCCTTGCGGGCGAGAACAAAATCACCACGGTGGATGATTACTGCATCTTCTCCACCGATGCGGTCACGATATCGGGGGACGGCGCGCTGGCGCTGGATTGCGTTGGCAGCGGCGAGTATACCTTTGCCAACATCCTCGCCGAGGGCTCCATTGCAATAAAGGGCGGCACTATCCGCGCCAAAACCTCCTGCGACACAGAGGCCATATGCATCTGGACGGAGAAAAACCTTGTGATCAACGGCGGCGACCTGCGGCTTCGCGCCGACGCCGGCAGCGCCCTGGGCCTTGCGGCGGAGAATATCGACATCAAGGGCGGCACCGTGCGGATCGAGGCGCAGGGCGTCAGCCAGGCTGCGGGCTCCCGCGCGGTAAACCGCCACACGATTTCCGGCGGGGCGCTGCGCATATCCTCCACCGCGGAACACGACGCCTACGGTGTAGCCAGCAACTACGGCGATAACCGCATCCGGGGCGGCAGCGTCATCGTCGACGCCGTCAGCACCTACGCCGACGCCGAACGGGCCGCACTGACCAAAATCATGACGAATGCCTACGGGATTTTCTCCGGAAAGGACATTGTTGTGGAACGCGGCGCAACCACCGTAAACGCGGCGGGCGTCTACGAAATCTATGCGCTTTGCGCCCAAGGGGGCATCGCGGTGGAGGGGGGGCTGCTCACCGCGACCGCCCAATGCCCGTCAAATAATGCCGGCGCCTTTACAGCGGCCGACGGCGTTGCGCTGAAAACCGGCGCGCGCATTTTGCAGGGAGCTTCCGCCGACACCGCGGCCGCTTCCACCCAGAACGCCTGGGACACCGCGCTTTCCCTGCGGTTGGTGTACGATCCGGAGGACGATCTGGATTACCACACCTCCATGCGGTTTGTCGAAATTTGGTGATAGCGCGTCAATACATCTGATTGTATATCCGTTCCGGCTGATCCATGCATTGGGAAAACCCTCTTTTCAGTAGACTACATCTGTATTAAGCTGCTTTCGGTTTAACATCTTTCATAAATAGAAGCAAAATGCCCGCCGCCAGAAGCGATAAAGCCGCGCCGAAAAAGAACGGAACAGCCGCCCCAAATTGACTCCATAACACACCCGCAATCACGCTTGCAGGTAACAGCGCAATACCCGTAACGGTAGAATGGAGGCCGAGCATTGTCCCTTTTAGATGGGTTGGCGCTATTTCAGCGACAAAAGCCCGTTCAACACCCGCAATTGTAGCCGTATACGCGCCATACAATACAAATGCCGCTATCATTTGCGGCTGGCTGTTTGAAAAGGCAAAACCGAGATAACATAATGCAAAAACAATATAGCCCGATACCAGCAGCTTCTTTCTTCCCACCTTGTCGGACAGGCCGCCAAAAGGCAGGGATAATAAAGAGGCGGTTATGTTGAATATGAAATACAACAGGATAACGCTGGTATCGTCAAATCCTGTTGCCTTTGCTTTCAACAGCAAAAAGGAGTTGGACGAGTTTCCCAGCGTGAATAAGACTACTACTAACAGATAGAGTTTTAGCTGTCCGTCAATCTCCCGGATATTTTTCCAGAACGGTTCTTTTTCTCTTGGCTGACAAGGCTCTTTCTTTTCCTTGATGAAAAAGAACATGCAAAGTCCTAATATAGCGGGGATAGCGGAGATCATAAATATCTTTTTGTAATCAAAATTTCCGTCGCTTCCCCGAAGCAAAAAGTAAGTAAGTAGTATGCCCATTGCGGCCCCGGCCATATCCAAAGCCTTATGTAGTCCAAACGACTTCCCCATGCTGTTTTTTTCGGCGCTTTCGCTGACCAGCACGTCACGGGGAGCCGTCCGAATCCCTTTGCCGAAGCGGTCGATGACTCTTGCCGCCAATATGCCGGCCCAGGACCCTGCCAAGAGCAGCGCCAGCTTGTAAAAAAGGCTTGTGGCATACCCTGTAAAAGCAATCAGCTTTTTGTTTTGAAACTTATCGGACAGGTAGCCGCTGAAAACCTTTAGCAAGCTGGCAAGGCTTTCGGCAATCCCCTCAATAACACCCACAATAGCAGGAGTTGCCCCAAACGCCGATGTGAGATACAGAGGGATAAGCGGGTATACCATTTCGGTACTTAGGTCAGTGAAAAAGCTGACTAAACCGAGAAAAACTATATTTATCATATTCATCTGTCCTAACTACATAATTTTACCACGCAAAGCTCATCGGTGCCTTTATACACCGATGAGCTTCTTTACATTGCATTTCGGAATTATTTGTTTAGTAATCGGAAGAAAACAACACCACAACAGTCGTTCCTTTGTCCTGTCGGCTTTGCAGTTCTATCTTCCCGTCATGCACCATAACGATATGCTTGACAATCGCCAGTCCCAGCCCCGTGCCGCCCGTCTTTTTGGAGCGGGATTTATCCACGCGGTAGAACCGCTCAAAAACGCGGCTTTGCGCTTCTTTTGGGATGCCGATGCCTGTGTCCGCCACGTTTATTTTTATCTGGTTATCCCTGTTGATAATATCAACATGAACGGCTCCGCCCGGTTTGTTGTACTTTATCGCGTTGTCTATCAGGTTATAGAACATTTCATACATCAGGGAACGGTTCGCTTTCATGCGTATGCTTTCGCCGGAAATCTGTACGGCAACTTGATTATCCGCCGCTTTTTGCGATAATGCTTCGACGGTTTCGGCGGCGACGGCGGCCAATTCCACATCCTCGAACAACTCCTGCCCGCCGCCCTCGTCCAGCCTGGAAATCATCAGAATATCCTCAATGAGTGCGATCAGCCGCCCGGCTTCATCCTTTATCTGTCCATAAAACGCCTGTTTATCATTTTCCTTTACCATGCCGTTTTGCAGCATTTCGGCGTTGCCGTATATAGATGTAAGCGGCGTTTTAAGCTCGTGGGAAACATTAGCCGAAAACTCGCGCCGCAATTTTTCGGATTTCGATTTTTCGGTTATATCCAAAAATAGAATAATCGCGCCGCCGCCGCTGACATGGCTGAAATACACCCGGTATGTCCTGCCAACGCGCTCCATACCCATTTCTCCATGCTTGCCGTCAAGCGCGTCGCGCACATGCCCGGAAAAACTCACGTCACGCAAAAATTCCAAAATGTTCTTCCCGTCCACCGGGGAATCCTTCTCAAATATCCGCAAAACGCTCTTATTGGCCGACAGGACGATACCTTGCTTATTTGTGAGTAGAATACCCTCGTTTATGTTGTCCATAATCGCGTTGATTGTATCCGAGCGGTTTCGCAGATCGGAGAGCTGCCGTGCGATATGCTCGCGCTGCTGTGCGATTGTCCTGATAAACGGAGCAAGCTCATCATAGGGGGCGGTCAGCTCCAACGCAAGATTGACCTCGTTTATGGGGGCCACAATCCTTTTCGTAAGGCTTCCCGCCAGTAAATAACCGGCGATGACCATGACCAGCACAACGCCCGCCACAATCGGCAATGTTCCGGTAAATACGCCGAATATACTGCTTGAGGTTTTCGCCACGCGCAGCACATAACCGTCCGTCAGCCTGACCGCGTAATAAACCGTTTCCTTCTGCAAGGTATCGGAAAAACGTATGCTTTGGCCGAAACCGATTTCAAGCGCGTCGCGAATTTCCTCCCTGTCAAGATGGTTCGGCAAGCTTTCCGCTTGCGCTGTGTTATCAAACACGACCGTTCCATCGGGCATAATAACAGTAACGCGCATATCGGAGCTTTTGGTAATGCCAAGGGCCTCAATTGCCGTTTGCGAGGAATTGTCCGCAAAGGTTTCCGCCCTGTTGCGGAGGGTTTCTATTGCCGTCGATGAAAATTGATGGTAAAATACGAAGCAAAGCGCCGCCGATATCACTACAAGGCTGGCTGTGGTCAGCAGGATCATGTTAAGAAAAATACGCTTTTTCAAACGCTAACCCCCAATCTTATAGCCGACATTCCGCACAGTTTTAATCAGGTTGCCGCTTTCACCCAGCTTTTGCCGCAGAGATTTAACGTGCATATCCACCGTGCGGCTTTCGCCGTCGTAATCGAATCCCCACACCTGTTCGAGCAGCTTGTTGCGGCTCAAAACGATGCCCTCGTTGATCATCAAATAGTAAAGCAGTTCAAATTCTTTGTAGGTAAGGCGTACTTCTTCAGCTCCCACGAATACAACGCGCCTGCCGTTATATAATGTGACATCGCCGATTCTGATTTCGTCCGGCTTTTCCGGGACGCCTTCGCTTCTGCGGAGTACCGCTTTTACGCGCGAAATGACCTCCATCACGGAAAAAGGCTTGGTAATGTAATCATCCGCGCCTAAATCAAGCCCCTTGATGCGGTCAAGCTCCGAGCCTTTCGCCGTAAGCATGATAACGGGGACAGGCTTTTGCTTTCCCGAAGATCTGAGCTTTTTCAGAATGGAAATGCCGTCCTCGCCGGGAAGCATGATGTCCAAAAGCACAAGGGAAGGGAGGCCCTTACGCAATCCGGCATAGAACGCCTCGCCGTCCGCGAAGCCCTCGGCCTCAAATCCGGCAGACGGCAAGGCGTATAAAATCATGTCCCGGATGCTGTCGTCGTCCTCCACGATAAATATTTTTTGCATGTTTCCTTCCCCCTTACAGCACCTGCTTTTCCTTGTGTTTCCCCGTGATGGAAAAGATAACCCATTCCGCTATGTTCACGGCATGGTCGCCGATGCGTTCGTAATATTTGGCGATTTGCAGCAAATCAAACGCCTGCTCTCCGTTGCCCACATCCTCATGGATCAGTCCGATTAAATCCTGCTTGATAGACACATATAAATCGTCCACTACATCGTCATAGCCGATAACCGAATGCGCCAGTTTCAAATCCTTGTTTACAAAAGCGTCGATGCTGTCCGTAACCATCTTGATTGTCGCCTCGGCCATTTGCGGTATGTGTTCCAGCCTTTTGATAAATTCCTGCCCATCCAAATATGCACAAAGCTCCGAAATATCGGCGGCCTGATCGCCGATGCGCTCCATATCTGTTATCATTTTAAGGGCAGTCGAAATTTGCCGCAAGTCCCGCGCCACGGGCTGCTGGTGCAGGAGTAGCTTTAGGCACAGGCTTTCGATTTCCTTTTCCTTTTCGTCTATTATACCATCGTCCGCTATAATTTTTTGGGCCGCGTCCACGTCGCGTTCCCCAAGCGCCTTTGTCGCTTTTGCGATGGCGCTTTCGATAAGCGCGCCCATTTCAATCAGATTATTATTAAGCCCAGTCAGTTGTTCATCAAAACGGCTGCGCATCATCCGAACCTCCCTGTGATATAGTCCTCTGTCCGCTTGTCTTGCGGCAGGGCAAACATGGCTTCGGTATCGCCGTATTCGATAACCTCGCCAAGAAGGAAAAATGCTGTTTTGTCGCTGATTCTGGTGGCCTGCTGCATGTTATGCGTCACTATGATTATACTATATTTCTTCCGCAGAGTCAGTAATAATTCCTCAATTTTACCGGTGGAAATTGGGTCGAGGGCGCTGGTCGGTTCGTCCATCAATAATATCTCCGGCGAAACCGCCAAAGCCCGCGCGATGCAGAGCCTTTGCTGCTGTCCTCCCGAAAGACCGAGCGCGGATTTTTTTAGCCTGTCCTTGACTTCATCCCAAATGGCCGCACCGCGCAGGGATTCTTCCACAATTTTATCCAGTTCGTATCTTGATTTGATTCCATGCGTCCGTGGGCCAAAGGCGATGTTGTCATACACGCTCATAGGAAAGGGATTCGGTTTTTGAAACACCATACCCACGCGCTTGCGCAGCGCGTTTATATCCACATTCCCGTAAATGTCCTCGCCAAACAGCTTTACATTGCCGGTAATTCTGCACCCCTCCACAAGATCGTTCATGCGGTTGAGCGTTTTGAGCAGCGTTGATTTCCCGCAGCCGGACGGCCCAATCAGCGCGGTAATTTTTCCGGTCTCTATGTCCATATCAATATTTCGGAGGGCTTGAAAGCTATGATAGTATAAATTCAAATTCCTTATATCAAAACAAGTCATGCCTTGCCCCCAATCTTCTTGGCGATACGCACTGATACGGCGTTAATTAAAACGACCACTGCCAGCAGCACAACTGCCGTGGCGTAGCCTTCGTCCATGTGCAGCCCTTCGCGTGAGAGCGCGTACATATGCACCGATAGCGTCCGCGCGGATTGCATTGGGCCGACCGGAATCTGCGCCACTGTCCCCGCCGTGTAGATAAGCGCCGCCGTTTCGCCCACGATGCGCCCGATTGCGAGTATAACGCCCGCCAGAATCCCGGGCATGGCGCTGGGCAGAACGATTCTGAAAACCGTGCGGAGCTTACCCGCGCCCAGCCCGAACGCCCCTTCGCGATAGGTGTCGGGAACGGCTTTGAGCGCTTCCTCGCTGGAACGCATTATCAGCGGCAATATCATGATGGACAATGTGAAGGCTCCGGCCAGCATGGAAAAGCCCCAGCCCAATGCCGTCACGAAGAACAATAAACCAAACAAGCCGTATACAATGGACGGGATGCCGGAAAGGGTTTCGGTCGTCACGCGCACGAGGCCGACGGCCTTGTTGCCGCGCCGGGCATACTCCGTGAGGTAAATCGCCGCAAAAACGCCCAGCGGTACGGCGATAATCAGCGCCATCAGCGTCATAATCACCGTGGAAATCAGCGCGGGCATAAGCGACACGTTTTCGCTGTTATAGGTAAGCGAGAACAGCGAAGGCTTTAAGTGTGGAATACCCTTTACAAGAATAAAGCCCACAAGAAACAGTAACGTGCAGAGTGTTATTCCCGCCGCCGCCCATGTAATCAAAGCCATAAAGTGTTCGGAGACGTTTTTTCTTCTCATCATTTCGCCCTCCTTTTGAGAGCGGAAAAGCTCAGATTTATTATCAAGATAAACACAAACAATACCACGCCCGTCGCGACAAGCGCTTCACGGTGCAGCTCGGCGGCGTATCCCATCTCCAGCACGATATTCGCTGTGAGCGTGCGGACGCCTCTGAGCAGCGACACGGGTATACGGGCCTGATTGCCCGCGACCATGATTACCGCCATTGTTTCGCCGATAGCCCGCCCCACGCCCAACACAACGGCGGCGAACACGCCCGACTTCGCGGCGGGGAGCAGCACGCGAAACACGCTCCTGTAATGCCCCGCGCCCAGCGCCAGCGCCCCCTCATAATACTGTTCCGGCACGGCGCGTACAGCACTTTCAGCGACACCGATGATGGTGGGTAAAATCATGATGCCCAGCAGAATACAGGCGGACAATATGCTGTTGCCGGTAAGCGGCACAATGGCCGCCATACCGAAGAAACCGTATACCACAGACGGGATTCCGGCAAGCAGCTCGACGCCCGGCTTGACCGCTTTATACAGCCTTTTGGGGCATACCCTCGCCAGAAAAACGGCGGTCAGGATTCCGATGGGTACGCCAAGCAGTATTGCTCCCGCCGTGACATACAGGCTTCCGAGTATCATCGGAAGGATTCCAAACGCGGCGGGTGTGTCCGCCGGTGACCAATCCCTTCCCAGCAGGAAGTTGAACAACCCGATTTTCTGCATGGCCGGTATACCGTTTACCAGCAGGAACAGGCAAATAAGCCCCACGGCCAGTATAGAGGTGAGCGCCGATAGTAAAAACACGGCGCTCATTGTTTTCTCCTTCAGCCTGTTCATTTACTCACTTCGCTCCACTTTTGCGTTTCGCCCGTGTAAATCGACCGCACCTGCTCCTTGGTAAGATTTGCCAGGGGATTGTCGTTGTGTACGATAACGGCGATGCCGTCAACGGCAATCTGCGTTGGAGTAAGCTGTTCCAGCTCGCTGTCCTTCAATTCGCGGCTGGCCATGCCGATATCGCATGTTCCGTCGATAGCAGCCGTCATACCGGCGGACGAATCGCTCTCTTGAATTTCAATGGTGGCGTCCGGATTGACTGCCAGATACGCTTCCTTGAGCTTTTCCATGATGGGGGTTACGGAGGAAGAACCCGCCACTACAATCTTGCCGGACGGTTTATCTCCCGCGTAGGCGGGGGCGTTGTCGGCGACAGCGATATAGCTTTTTGCGACAACGTCTTGACCCTCAGCCGACAGAATAAAGTCTGCGAAATCTTTCGCCAATCCCGTAGGCTCGCCCTTGGTTGCAATGTTAAAGGGGCGTGCAATGGGGTATGTACCGTTTTTCACATAGTCGGCGGTGGCCTCAACTCCTTGGATCTGGACTGCCTTGACCGTATCGCCCAGCGAACCTAACGATATGTAACCAATGGCATATTTATCCCCGGCAACATTCGTCATAACAACGCTGGTTTGGTTTGCGATGATCGCCTCTTTTGTCGTCATATCCTTTTTACTGCCGTCGTCGCCCTTCACTTCAACTCCGAAAAGCTCAATAAACGCGCCGCGTGTGCCGGAGCCATCCTCACGCGACACAACGCTGATGGACTTTGCTGTGTCAAATGATGAGGCCGCCGCTGAGGGCGAACCGCTATTCGCGCATCCTGTCAATACGGAAAGCGCCATTGCCAGCAAAAGCATGATACTCATTAATTTCTTCATGAATTATTCCTCCATTTTTATTTGCTTTTAGTATTACATACAAATAGTATTGGAGAAATATATAAGCCAACTAAGGCTGCGTGTAAAATCTGCGTAAAATGTTGATATAGTGAATCAACTTTAAAATACTATTATTTTGAAGTTGAATTGCTATAATGAAGAAAACTAAATATAAAAATACCCAGCATTTCGCTCGATCTCGCTTCAGATCAGGTTCGGGTAATGGGCACATAATTCGTGTCAACGAGTAGCTGCCTGCCCTCGTCGGTCAGCAGCCAATCACGCAGAATACGAGCGGGGCTGTTTTCCGGCTCGTTCTTGCGGATAACCGCGTAAAAGTCATTGATCAAGGGATAGCTGCCATCCCCAATGCTTTGGGTGGAAGGCTCCACGCCATCCGCCGCCAAAAGCTTGAGATTCGGGTTTTCATACATCAGATTGGCGTAATAGTAAACCGAGAAGCCAATTGCACCACCGGAACCATCGTATTCCGCGACGGCGTCGATTAGTGCGCCCATCCCGGCAGGCCGCAGTTCGCTGGGAGGTTCCATTGGCTGGATGCCTTTCATCAGCAGGCCCAGGAACAATGTCTGGCTGCCGCTCTCCAGATTGCGTTGAAAAGCCGCGATGGGGCCGCTCTCTCCGCCTACATCCGACCAGTCGGTGAGGCTGCCGGTATAGATGCCTATCAATTGTTCCCGGGTAAGGCTGTTAACGGTGTTCTGGGAATTGACGAGGAACACAAGGCCGTCTCGTCCGATGGGGACGATCTCAAGCTGGTCGAGAATGCCCATTTCCTCCATTTCTGCCTTGATGTTCTCCGGCGCCTCGTACACCAACAGCAGGTCGGCCCCCTCGTACATCATGTTGCGCCATACGGCGCCGGTGCCGCCGCTTGCCTGTACCAGCGTTTCGGCCTCCTCCAGCGGCACACCGCATATTTCGCTGTACAGCTTCGCCATCAGCGGCATGTTGGCGGTAGAACCGTCCACACGGGGATAATTGTCCGCGTTTATGCCGGCCGGTACAATGACAGAAACGCCGGAACTGGTTTCGGTTGGCACCTCGCTTGCAGGCGGATTGTTGCCGGCGCCGCCACAGGCTGTAAGCGTCAATAGCATCGCTGTCATAAAAAAGATAATTCGTTTTCCAATCATTCTGTTATCCTCCCGTTAGGGCGTGCTTGAAAATCCCAATTCGTCGTCAAAATGCCCATATTTTGCCTTTCAAAGCGAATTTTCAAACACGCCCTAATCATCGCCGAAACCGGTAAAAATTCTCCGTTTTACGATCCAGTTGCCGTTCCAATCCATGAGTCCCACATCAAAGCCGCGTCTCAGGGCAATGCGGCCGGGACCCACATCGTAGACCGCAGTAATGTTATCTACGATTACCTTGCCGGCATGATCCAATATGTCCGTGCGGTAGATGCTGTGGCCGGGCTCGTCGGTTCCAAGCTCCTTGCTCGCCTGCAGCAGGAAGTTTTCCATATTGACGCCCCATTCGCTGTAATCCGTCTTGTAATCGGATACGATCTCGAAACTGGTGTAGCGGCCCGCGGGGATCATCACCTCCAGATTCGGTCCCAGCAGACCGTCTCCATAACGATCATCATCCTCTACATAGTAGGTGTAGAGGTCTTCCCCCAGTACATTCAAGGAACGCGCTCCCGGAAGCTCCACCGAGGCGAGCTCACTTCCCGCCCGGTCGATCATCACGGCCTTTCCATCGGTGATGCCCAGAAACTTCCCGGCTGGCTCCTCGTCGTAATGGGTTTGAGCCGGGACCAGCCAGGAGAAGCCGCCTGCGATCTCTTTGCCCTCCACCGTGACCAGTGAGGCGTTGATGGGATCGTTCTCTGAGCGAAACGATCCGGTCTGCACGACGGCGAGCTCACCGTCATAATACTCAATTGACGCCCCATCAGTCGTGAACAGGATACCGTCCTCCGGGTGAAAAATTCCGTACTCCCCGCCATTGCGGTACACGAGGCAGTCGCCTTTCAGGTTACCGTAGACGCCGCTCATCCATTGGGCGGCGAATATCTCCCGGAAGTTGCGGTCCATGATGTATTCCATCTCATTCTTTCTCTGTTCATAGGGATGCACCAGGGATGCGGTAAAGTAACCGTTCCAGGCATAAGCGCTGTAATAGGTTTTTGGCGGCGGGAATCCGGAGAGCGCTTCGCCCGCTGCGTTCACCACGCCCTGCGGTGTGCGCCAGCCGTCGCAGAGCAGAAAAGCGCCTTCATTCAGCTTCACGACGGCAAAGACGCCCTCGTATTGTTCCGTGCCGGTGGGCACATGGAAAAGCGCCGTGCGATAATCTTCAGGAAGCTCCGACATCTCCATCATCATGTCCCGCTGATCCTGCCGTATGATATACTCGCCGAAAGCGGACAGGTAATCCTTCTCCTCCCAATCGATGAGTTGGTTGCCCTCCATATCGTAAAGAGAGCAAAACGTCCTGACTGCCGGATTGCCCCATTCGTCGCGCCTGCCGGTGTCTTCATATCGCCTCAGATATTGGTAACGGGGCTCGCCGGTGGCAAGGTCGGTCAGCTCGATGTATT
>Ga0153946_1001007_pt1 | contig 12276 bp, 13 predicted proteins | sample TSNJ030MetaG_FD_104751 | JGI IMG/M metagenome (GOLD analysis project Ga0153946, IMG submission 104751) | Attine ant fungus gardens microbial communities from New Jersey, USA - TSNJ030 MetaG | ecosystem: Host-associated > Fungi > Mycelium > Unclassified | place: USA: New Jersey, Wharton State... | reverse complement strand
TATCGGACACAATTTCCTAAAATAAAGATTGTGCTCTGCACAATCGCCGCGCCGAGCGCTTCCTCTTAAGCGAGTGCGCATCCCGCGGAGCGTTTTATAGTGTAGGGAACGAAGTTTCCTATACTATAAGATAAAAAGAAGCAGTTGCCAATGCCCCTGCTTCTTCGTTTATCATTGAACGAATTATCCGTTAATCATAAAAGCAACTAACTTATCGATATCTTCTTTCTCGTAAGCTATAATTTCCAGTTCCGGGATCTCTCCGTTGGAGAAGATGTTTGCCATTGATACATATTGAGAAAGTTTTGATTTCAGATTAAGTCTGTCTCCTTCACCCGTTACTAATTCTACTTTTCCTGTGCAACTGTCAATCACTTCAAAAAACTTCTCAATATTGCTAATATTCTGTACTTTCATATTATTGCACTCCTTTCTTATTGACCTTCTTTTCTACGCTTCTATTATACCTTTTTCTCATCAAATTACAATGCTTTTATACTTTTTTCCTTAATTTCAATCCTGCCCTCCTTCAAAAGCCGGCCAACCGCACGTTTAAATGCGTTTTTGCTGAGATCGAATTCACGTTTAATGACTTCCGGATCAGCTTTATCCGTAAACGGCAGCTCTCCGCCATGAGCTTTGATCCTCTCCAATACCAGCTGTGAATCGGTATCCATCTGCAGAAATGCTTTTTCCCGGACGCTCAGAGTCAGCTTACCATCCGCCTTTACCTCCGTTACGCGCGCTTCAATCCGTTTCCCCACTTCTAATTTACCATACGCTTCTTTCTTTGGAATCAGCGCCGAATACCGGTCATCCACCGCTACAAACACGCCGAATCCGTCACTTTTCTCATAGATGATTCCGCTGACTTTCTCATCCTTCTGATAAGGCGCATCGGTACTCAGAAGATCATAAACCTTCATGGTAGCACAAAGACGTTCGCTTTTATCTACATAAAGCGAGACCAGATAGGATTTTCCCTTCTGTACATTGGCCGTCTGCTGTTTGAAAGGAAGCAGCAGATCCTTCTCCAGCCCCCAGTCCAGAAAGGCTCCGATTTTCCCCACTTCCAGCACCTCTAATACCGCCAGACCGCCTAAAGTCAGCTTTGGCTGATTCGTGGTTGCAATCATCCGGTCCTGAGAGTCTTTATAAAGAAATACCTCAATCGGATCGCCCGGCTCAACTCCTTTCGGAACCTGTTTCCCCGGAAGCAGTACCTTGTCGTCATCGGTCCCCAGATACACACCGAAGTCGACCTGCTTTACAACTGTTAAAACCTGTTTTTTTCCTAATTCCATCTTCATTTTCTCCTTTTTTGTACACTTCGGTTGCTCTATTCCATTACAAATTCCACTACCGCAAACGGCTTACCGCCGGTTTCACACAGCTCCACTACCGTCCGATCTTCTTCCACCGCCAGTTTCGGCAGAATCTCATCGCCGAATACTGCGGCTTTCTTATATTCTACCCGTACCTGTCTTACTTTCGCCTCCGCCGGAAGTGCTTCCAATGCCATCTGCACATATTGACAGTTATTCACATGTCCGTTAGTGTCAATGTGGTATTTCCGCACCGGAAAGACCGGTCCGTCCTGACATTTGTCCGGAAGATTAATCTTGCGCGGCGCATATTCCATCTCCAGCGCCGGTTCCACATTATAGAGACGGATCTGCTCTTCACTCGGTTTGGCAGGTCTGCCGGCCTGCATATCCATATATACCCAGATCGAGTTGGCACAGGCTGCAGTCTGGCCCTGCTCATCTTTCATTTCAAAATTACGGACGCCGTAGATCCCCTGGAACCCGGTCGCCCAAGTCTCTACTGTAATGGCTTCGCCAATCTTCGGACGGCGTCTCAGTACGATCTGCCAGGATGAAAGAATCCATGCTTTATGATGAGATTCCAGGTGCTTAAATCCCACTCCAAGTTCTTCGGACTGAAAGGTACTGCAGTCCTGAAAATAATTTATAATCGCCGGAAGTGTAATGTATTTTCCGCTGTCCACCTCACTGAATCGAACCCTTCCCTGCATTTGATATTTCATAACTATTCCTCCTTTGAATTGGCGATGTAACTTTTTTCAATCGTAATTACACTCCGGTATTTTCCATCTAGCAGCTGCAATGCTCCTTCGACCTGCCCCCGCAGATCTTTCTGCATCTTTTCATCATAACTGTGCGGAACGGTCATGTCAAAAATTAAATTAATCCGCTTCTTCCCTTCAACCATCCGGAAGTCGTGAATACTGGCCTGACTATCCAGTACGGCAATTGTCCGCTCCACTTTTACCCGGGTCGCCAGCGTCACCTCATCTCTGGTCTCGATCGGATCCATATGAATAACCAGATTAAGTCCCAGAGTCTCCTGAGCATCCCGTTCGATCCGGTCAATGATCTCATGGGACTCTTCAATATCCACATCATTGGGAACTTCCGCGTGGATCGATGCCATACTGCGGTTTGGTCCGTAATTATGAACAATCAGATCATGACTGCCGGCAATTCCCGCATAGCCTTCGACAAAATCGGAAATTTCCTGATAGGTCTCCATCGTTACCGCCTCGCCGATCAGCGGTTCCAGGGTATCTTTGGCAATACTGAATCCGGCCCACATTACCGCCAGCGCAACTGCCACACCGATCCAGCCATCGATATTAATCCCGGAGAATTCCCATACCAGCAGTGACACAATCGTGGAGCCGGTAATCAGAACATCGTTGATGGCATCGGCACCAGTCGCTTTGAGTACCTTTGAATCGATCCGCCGGCCCAGCTTCTTATTAAAATACCCCAGCCACAGCTTCACCCCCAGCGATCCCGCCAGAATCAGCACTGATATGAGCTGGATTTTCATCTCTTCCGGATTGCGGATCTTCCCAAAGGCATCTTTCAGAAAGGTAAATCCGACCTCCATAATAATAAATGCCACGATAAAAGCCGATATGTATTCCACCCGTCCGTGTCCAAATGGATGATCCTCATCAGCTGGTTTCTCTGCCATTTTAACCCCTACCAGACTAATGACAGATGAGCCTGCGTCAGACAGGTTATTGAACGCATCGGCCGTAACCGAAACACTGTGAAGCAGCACTCCGATTGCTGCTTTCACGGCAAATAGCAGGATATTGCAAAAGATGCCTACGATACTTGCCAATACCCCATAGGCAGTACGCACAGACACCTTTTCTACCTGATTATAATCCTTTACAAAACACTTTATTAAAAATTCAGTCAACATTCTTGCTTGTCCCTCTTATGCGATGAACATGCCGCGTCACTCCTCGTCACTGTCTCCGAAGAAATACCACTTAATCTTAAATTCCGTCGTGGAGGTAACCATTTCATATTCATCATCAGTCAGTACTTCCTGCAGTTCTTCTTTTCCTTCTTCCGATACGACCGCATAGGCAGCATCGGTAAAGCACAGATTTGGATATAAGACACACCACCAGTTCTTCCCGGCGCCTTTACCGATTTCCACCCGCAGCGCTTCATATTCACCGGCTGGGAAGGTGACATCTCCGTATGTCTTATCAGGAAAATAGCAGGTGGTTACGGATACTCTGGCAGAATAGCCATATCCTTCTTCCCGGATAATCGCCTCGGCTGCTTCCCGGATGTTATCTTCATTTTCCAACGCCCATGCTTTCGTTTCTTCCGCACTGTCCACGTCCGGAAGCTGCTCTTTCATATATTCAATAATTCCGCTTTTGACGACCAGCTTTAATTCCTGATCCTCCCCGCTGTCACTGTTAGCCAGCACATGGAAGCGGAAGACCTCCCGGGCCAGATGCTCCTGAGTCTCCAAGACCTTGGCATTTAGCTCCATCTTGCGGACGATCAGTCCGGTCAGCAGGAACGATATAAATAATGCAATAGCGATGCAGATTGGTTTACGATACTGATTCATTCTGTCTTTCATATCTATGTACCCCTTTACCTTAATTATGTTTGGGAGTATACACAGAATTTTTCTGCTTTATTCAATTAATTTATTTTTTTGTATGAATCATATCCATGACCGCATCGACCTGGTTGTCGACATGCTGTCCGGCAATCTTAGTCGCCTCATCTTTTTTGCGCGCTTTGATATACCTGATCATTTCCTCGTGCTCTTTGAGGAGCTGCGGGTAATAATACTCTTTTTTAAGATGCTCCACCCGGAAACGGTACATCTGCTCACGCAGATTATTGAGCAGCTGAATCAGCCGCTGATTACCGGTGGCCAGATGAATGACATCGTGAAATGCCACATCGGCCTCAGCGATTCTGGTAATATCATCGCTGCCGAGGGTATCTCTAAATGCCTGTGCGGCATCGGCAAGCTCCTGAATCTGTACTACCGTCATCTTATCGCAGGCCAGCTGAATCGCCAGCGCTTCCAGTGCCCGGCGGACCTCCAATACATCATGCAGGCTCTTCTCTGAAATATCGGCAACCTCTGCACCTTTGCGGGGAATGGTCAGTACCAGCCCCTCCTGTTCTAATTTGTGAAGGGCCTCCCGCACCGGGGTTCGGCTGACCCCCAGCTTATTCGCCAGCTGGATCTCCATCAGACGTTCGCCTGGCTTTAGTTCTCCTCTTAAGATGGCTTGTCTGAGGGTGTTGAACACGACATCTCTCAGCGGCAGATTGATATCCATATGAACTTCAAAATTGCCCATTTTTATCTCCTTTTTATCACGTGTGCGTTGGTAAGGTAAACCTGTTTGGCTAACTTCTGCTGCTTAATGCTGCGATATGCTGCTTTGGCGCTTGTCCGACTGCTGAAGATTCCGAATACGGTCGGTCCGCTGCCGCTCATAATGGCATTCAGGGCACCCGAGGCTTTCATACTATTCTTGAGCTCCTCGATTACCGGATAAGCCTTCACGGTCACCTCTTCTAATATATTTCCCATCGAAGCGGCGACTTTCTTAAGATCCTTCTGGTGCAGTCCTGCAATGATTCCGTCTATATCCGGGTGCTTCAGGTCTCTCCCGGCATCAATACGCTCATATACCCATTTGGTCGATACGCTGACCGGCGGTTTGGCGATCAGAATATAACATTTCGGTATTGACGGCAGCACCGTCAGCTCTTCACCGATCCCTTCGGCCAGCACTGTCCCGCGCTTAATGCAGTACGGTACATCTGCTCCCAATGTAACACCGCGTTCCATCAGCTGCTGTTCATTTAAGCCCAGCTTAAACATCCGGTTCATCCCAAACAATACCGCTGCCGCATTGGAGCTTCCTCCCGCCATCCCGGCCGAAACCGGAATATGCTTTTTCAGCGTGATCGATACGCCGCCCTGTATATTAAATTCATCAATCAGAAGTTGGGCTGCTTTGTAAGCAATATTATTTTCATCTGTGGGCAAGAAGTAAAGATTGCTCTCCACTTCTATGCCCGGTTCTCTGCGGCGCTTTAAAATCACATCATCATAAAGATAAATGGTCTGCATCACCATCCGGACATCGTGATATCCGTTTTCTCTGACCCCCAGTACATCCAATCCCAGATTGATCTTCCCGAGTGCTTTCAGCTCTAATCTATCCATCCTTTGTTCTCCGCTTGTATTTTGTATACACTATTATTACAGTATACTCATATTTTCCTTAAAAATCAATATTTTATCACCTGTACGAATATTATTTTCATCGCTGATTTCATTTACATCCATAATACTGTCTATGGTGGTATTGTAACGTTTTGCCAGCGACCACAGATCATCACCGTCTTTGACGATATAGCCGACTACACCGGGACGTTTTTCCAATTCTTCAAGTGCCATCGGTTCGAAGGAAATGTCGGTGATAACTTTGGCTTCCACCAATCGTCTGAAAAAGCTGTGGAATGCCAGCACGGCCTTCACTTCAATTTCGTCGCCGCCCAGCAGCGTTATCGATAATTGTTCCAAAGAACTTGCAATGTCAAAATTCATATTGCTGCATGTCTCGTTACTTTCTATTACGTAAGAAAAAGGTATCATTCCCTGCCATGTATCAAATGGAATCTGATCGTTTTCTTTGACATACAGGAAACAGAGATGGAGAATTCCTTCCACCATAATGCCATTTGCAACAATTTCTTTATTTTCAATCTGCATTGTACCGCTGCTGTGGCAGATCTGCAGAATATCATCCTTGATCTCCGGCAGTGACAGCTGTTCTCCAACTTTGCACTTGGAGTGGTTCTGCATGATCAGCTCTTCATAAGAGGCATCCTTGATCTCAAGGTTGCAGCTCTTCTCCAGCGAATATACATCCTCCAGCAGTTCGGTCGATTCTTCTCGGTAAATAGCAATGCGCAGTTCCAGTGTTCCTTCAATTCCCAGCACCCGCATTTCACCGTCTTCATCGGTGCGGATATCGGCATTGGCATCATTTAAATCGGCCATTGCATGATGATACATGCTGCTGTCGGCACCGCCGCATTCCACCCGGCCTTCATAAGGCACGGCCTGTTCTACCCAATCAAGTTTGCCATCCTGAGATTCATAGAAGCAGAACACCTGAAGCTCACCCTGAAGCTGCAGCACGTCATCTTCTAACCTGGTGTCCAGCCGGCGGCTGGAGATATCACACCACAATACCTGACCGATATTCTCCTTGGTTCCCGGAATATTGATTTCTTCCTTGATTCGGTAAGTATCTTTCTTACTCGTATGTAACTGCAGCAGCTGCATCGGTTTTTGTTTCTTAAAGATCTGATCATCGTCTTCAATATCGGTGGTCATCTCTTCATTGACCAGTTCATCTGAGCGGACTTCCAGATCCATCATCGCCTTAATGTTCAATTTTCTGGAGTGTATCATCGTTGCATTAAATTCCACTCTGGCATTGGTCACGTAGAATTCTTTCTCACCCTCTTCTTCAGTGTAGACCATCTCTTCGAACGGCATCTTGCCTTCCAGCGAGGTCAGGCGCGGTTCTTCCTGATCGGTTGCGTAGAGGATCTGGAAACAGAGTTGTCCGGTCACATACAGGTAGCTTTCTACCCGTTTAACACCGTCAATCTGAACATCTCCTACACCCAGTACAATTCGGGCAATATCCGATTTGGTGTCCGGTACATTATAATCTTCATCCATCATAAACTGATCCGATATTTTTTTGCCCATGCGGCTCTGATACATTTGCTTCTTCGTTAACTCCATAAGCCCTCCTTAATCAAACACAACATTTTTTTCGTTATACTCTATCTTTATCACAACGTACGGATAGGTGATCTGATCGACCACCTCTTCCTCTCCGGCCGGACCCAGCAGATTGGTATGTATATAGATGGCGTTCTGGGTCTCGTACACATCCGTCACCTCAATACTGTACCCACTGCTGCCCTGTGCTCCATACCCCTCGCAAATGTACAGGGCTCCTTTATCTGCATAGGTAGTTTTAAATGGCTTTTCTTTCCGCTCTTCTATCTCGGCTGCCATCTCTTCGGGAATGTTGTCCTCATCGACTACCGTAAAATCTAAATCTTTTAATTTCTCGAGATTGCTTTCCTGAACCGAACATCCCGCTGTAAACATGAGCAGGCACAACACTAACGCTAAACCGCCTATTCTTCTCATAATATTCCTTATATCAGATTCTCTCTAACATCATACACAAAAAGTCTCCGGAAAATGACTCTTTTCTTGAATTGACATGCTTTTGTAGTGTATAATGGCTCTATACTATATAAAGTTTGGAGACAATTTATGAATTTTAATACAGCACAGCAGATTTATGAGCCGCTGCCCCGCCGGTCGGGGATCCTGCTTCATCCGACATCGCTGCCGTCAGCGTACGGAATCGGGGATCTGGGAGCAGAGGCTTATCACTTCGTAGACTTTCTGGAAAAGGCCGGCCAGCAGCTCTGGCAGGTTCTGCCGCTTACTCACACCGGTTTCGGTGACTCACCCTACCAGAGTTTTTCCGCATTTGCCGGACAACCTTTACTCGTGAGCCCGGAGCATCTGTCAGAACTTGGTCTGCTTCAGCCATCAGATCTTAATGATTGCCCGAACGGCGATGCTGCTTTTGTCGATTACGGCAGGCTGATCCCGTGGAAAGAACAGATATTGCGCAAATCTTATGAACATTACCTACATACTTCCAATAAGATGCTCTTAGAAGAATATGATTCGTTTTACGAAAATAACCGTTTCTGGCTGGACGATTACTGCTTATTCATGGCCTGCAAAACACTCCATGAAGGACGGATCTGGCTCGATTGGAAACCAGAATACCGGCAGCCTTCGGCGCCGTTTAAGGCACAGCTTTTCGAAGATTTAAAAGAAGAGACCGGATATTATAAGTTCGTCCAGTTCATCTTTTTCAAAGAGTGGTATGCACTGAAGCAATATGCTAATAGTAAAGATATTCAGATCATCGGGGATATCCCGATCTTCGTCTCACTTGACAGCGCCGACGTATGGGCCCATCAGCATCTTTTTCAGCTGGACAGCAATGGCTGCCCGACAGTTGTCGCCGGAGTCCCGCCGGATTATTTTTCCGAAACCGGACAGCTCTGGGGCAATCCTCTATATGACTGGGAGGCTCATAAGGCCGACGGTTACGCGTGGTGGGTCAGCCGTCTTAAGAATCAGCTGGATCTGCTGGATGTTCTGCGAATCGACCATTTCCGCGGATTCGAAGCTTACTGGGCAGTACCTTACGGGGAGGAAACTGCCATCAACGGCACCTGGAAACACGGCCCCAAAGAAGATCTGTTCCTCGCTGTCATCAATGCTTTGGGCGAACAGCTTCCGATCATCGCTGAAGATCTGGGAATCATCACTCCCGAAGTGGAATGGCTGCGCGATATGTTCCGCTTTCCGGGTATGAAAGTGCTGCAGTTCGCCTTTGAGGATATCGGTGAAAGCTCCTTTCTGCCGCATCAGTTCACGACTACCAACTGCGTCTGCTATACCGGCACCCATGACAACGATACCACCGTCGGCTGGTACGAAACCGTGAACACACAGGCCAAAGACAAGGTCCGCCAGTATATGAACACCGACGGCGGTGCCGTCAACTGGGATTTTATCCGTACCTGTCTGGGAACCATCGCCAGCTATGCTATCTTTCCGCTTCAGGATGTCCTGGGCATCGGCAAAGCCGGCCGCATGAACACCCCCGGTGTCGCTGCCGGCAACTGGGCGTGGCGTTATACAAAAGATGCCTTACATAACGGAACTGCGGAGCATTTAATGACTCTGTCCAGATTATATGGGCGCTATTAGAAAGGGATACACTTATGATACGTTTTATCATCGTAGTTATTATTTTGCTCGGATATCTGGTGCTGCTGATTCCGGTTCTGGGAATTGAATGGATCATCGGGAAATTCAATCCGCGCGCCAGAGATATCAGCTCACTGCGGATGGTTCAGGGCGTTTTCAAATTAATGCTTAAAATCACCGGTGTCAATCTGATCGTCAAAGGGGAAGACAATGTACCTGATGAAGCGGTGCTGTTCATCGGAAACCACCGCAGCTTTTTTGATATTCTGATCACCTATTCACGATGTAAGGATCTGACTGGTTATGTCGCTAAAAAAGAGATGGAAAAGGTTCCGCTTCTGAGTACCTGGATGAAGCGCCTCTACTGTCTGTTCTTAGACCGCACCAGTCCGAAAGAAGGCTTAAAGACCATCCTGCAGGCGATCGATTATGTAAAAAACGGCATTTCGATCTGTATTTTCCCGGAAGGAACACGCAACAAAGGGGAAGAGCTCAGCATGCTGGACTTCAAAGATGGGGCTTTGAAGATTGCTGAGAAGACCGGATGTGCCATTATCCCGATGTCCTTAAATAACACTTCGGAGATCTTCGAGAATCATTTTCCGAGGATCACCAAGACCACCGTGGTGCTGGAATACGGCACACCGATTTATCCAAAAGAACTGGATAAAGAAACCAGAAAACATTTGGGGGATTACTGCCAGAACATCATCCAGGATACCATTAACACAAATGCGGCATTAATTCAATCCTAACACGTCAGATTGAGAGGTAACTAAACTATGCCAACAGGGATTATCATCAACAGCAGTGCGATATTGCTCGGAGGACTTTTGGGGGCGCTCCTCGGGCATCATATTCCGGAACGAATCCGCACGACCTTATCGGTTATTTTCGGCCTTTGTTCCATGGGGATGGGAATCGTCTACATCGCCAATATCAACACCCTTCCGGCGGTGATTCTCGCCGTCATCATCGGAGTAGTCATCGGCGAACTACTCTTTTTAGAGAAGCAGATCGCTTCCGGTATCGGTAAGATTCGCGGACCGCTGGAGAAAATTCTAAAAAGCGACAATCACGGAAACGATGATACCGAAGAATTTATGAACTCTTTCATCAGCGTCGTAGTCCTCTTCTGTGCCAGCGGCACCGGCATCTTCGGCGCTATCGAATCGGGTATGAGCGGCGATCACACCGTGCTGATTGCCAAAGCCATTCTGGACTTCTTTACGGCGATGACCTTTGCGATCAAATTAGGCCCGCTGGTTGCTTTTATCGCTGTTCCGCAGGTTATCATTATGCTGACACTGTTCTTCAGCTCGGGACTTATCCATCCCGCTACCAATGAGCTGATGCGGCTCGATTTCACCGCCTGCGGCGGAATCCTGATGCTGGCCACAGGCTTTCGCATCAGCGGGATCAAGCATTTCCCGATTGCTAATATGATCCCCGCGATGATACTGGTCATGCCGTTTTCTTATCTATGGACGGCCTACATCGTACCATTACTTTCATAAAGATCCGTTGGCCGGTCTTCCATACATAGTTGTTTACTTCATTGATTTGTAACAGCAAAACATAAATTTGGAGGATTGAAAAATGAATAAAAACAGTCAGGCAGAACAAAAATTAGCAGCATCACTTACCGCAGAGACAACTGAGCTGCTTCCCTATTTACCTTATTTACTTCAGGACATCTGGGAACTTGGAAGCAGTCCGCGGGATATCATTGATTTGATCAGAGAGAATATTGATGTCACTGATGCCAGAGTAATCGATCTGGGCTGCGGAAAAGGTGCGGTATCGGTTTCCCTGTGCCATGAACTCGGCATCCGCGCAAAAGGTCTAGACCTGCTGCCGGAGTTCATCGAAGAAGCCCGAAACAAAGCTAATGAATACGCAGTTGAGCACCTGTGCGAATTTCAAGTTCAGGACATTAATGAGTCGGTTAAAGCCGAACACGGTTATGATATTGCAATTCTGGGTGCTGTCGGTGATGTGCTGGGCAAACCGGCTGAGACGCTTCGTAAACTAAAAAGTGTTGTTCGCGAAAAAGGCTATATCATTATCGATGAAGCTTATCTGAACGGCGATCAGGCAGATGTGAAATATCTGAATTATGAGTATCTTACCTTAACAGAATGGGAAAGTTTATTTAAAGAACTGAACCTCGAACTGATGGGCACAACCGAAAGCGATGACTGCGCAGATGAATCAATCAATAATTATAATAACAAAATGATCAGACAACGGGCAGATGAACTCTCCGAAAAATTTCCTGATAAAAGTCGTATTTTTGAAGGCTATGTCAAAAGTCAGGAAATGGAGTGCGATGATCTCGAATATACCGTTGTGGGTGTTACATGGCTTCTTAGAGCAAAATAAATCTGATCATTAAAATTAACACTAAGCCGCCCTTCCCGTCGTGGATATGGCGGCTTAGTTTCATTTTTCCTCGTTCAATCAGCTTTTTCTTTTAAATCTAAGCCTTTCGTGCTTCTAAGTACACAAGCGGAAAAGCGGCTTTAAGCAGCGTTGATTTTTCTACCGTAAAACCATTCTTATTGATGAAATTAATATACTCTTCCGGCGTCCATTTCGAGTATGTCTCAAAACCGATGAATTTTAGAATCTTGGCGTTCAGGTTCCATGTTGATTCACGCAAATGTCCGTGTGAATAAGTCGGAGCGATAAGCAGCCCATCTGGTTTTAGAACGCGTGAAATTTCTGATAAGACTTTTTCCGGATCCGGCATGATATGGAGTGCGTTTGATACGATGGCGGCATCAAATGCTGCATCCCCAAAAGAAAGCGCGGCGGCGTCCTCAATTGAAAACCTCACCGTTTCAGGTACTTTCTTTTTCATCGCAGTTTTTATCATCTGGGGAGAAAAGTCCGTCGCTTCAACGCTTCGGACAAACTCCGAAATGCCAAGAGCAATAAGTCCGGTACCGGTTGCCACTTCAAGTACATTCATGTCAGAGGAAAGCGAACTGCCCATCATCCGGTACATTTCAGCATAGGCCTTCCCGTTAAACCGTTTTATCTCAAAATCAT